>VTLG01004043.1_pt1 | contig 44305 bp, 61 predicted proteins | sample 4694571 | NCBI WGS metagenome assembly VTLG01 (sample SAMN12604809, study PRJNA352737) | marine metagenome | biome: ENVO:00000447; feature: ENVO:00000209|ENVO:00000569|ENVO:01000036; material: ENVO:00002151; isolation source: viral sequences binned using virsorter ...
TTGCCTTCATAGCTGAACGGTGCGTCGTCGCAAACGTACCCTGCATTGCAATCGGTTGAACTCAGCTCGTATGTCGCCATGCCAGAGTTCCACGTCCATGTGCAGGTGCCTGCACCGCCACCACCACCGCCGCCGCCCGGTCTGGTTCCAGGCTTCCACGAGGATGGGCGGGACGCCGAACTTGACGCAGAGAAGGACGGTGTACTCATGGGTCAGTTTCCTATTCGCAGCAGCGGACAATGTTGGCCCCGCCATTCGACCCAGGCGGGACGGGCGGCGCGCAGATGCCGGTGCAGTCGTTGGATGTCATCGTGTAGCTGATCCCGGTCCACATGAAGCTGGCACAGCCGCACGCACATGGTGCGCCCGGTGCGTCACCGCACGGGTCAGGCTCGGATGTTGTCGTCGTGGTCGTCGTCGTTGTTGTGGTCGTGGTCGTGGTCGTGGTCGTCGTTGTGGTTGTCGTTGTCGTTGTGGTTGTAGTCGTGGTGGTGGTCGTGGTCGTGGTCGTCGTGCCGATATATGCCAATGCAAAACTCGTGCAGTCGTAGAGCAACTCGTGGCCCTGGAATCTGGTTGGCGGGTTCGGGCAGTTGCAGTAGGTGTCGGTCCCCGTGCAGCGGTTGTACGCGAGGACGTATCGCGACCCGCAGTTTTCCTTGCCAGAGTCGACGCCCAGAGTCCCGTAATCCGAACAGACGCAGTCGGTCAGGTGGCGAGGATTGGCTGGTTGCGTCGGGTCATCCGGGTCCAGTGCCCCGGTTCCTGCTCGCGGGTCTGTTGGGTTCTGGACGACAGCGGCGAAGGGGTCGCACTTGCAGCTTCCGTTTCCGGTCTTCGCCCGACACTTCGCGCTGGATGTAAGCTCCCAAGCTGTTCCGTTCCAGTCGTAGTGGCAGAACCCTGAGCAGCCCAACTCCTCCCAGTAATATCCGCACCGACCTGCGCACGTTCCATGCGGGCTTTCAGTCGTCGTCGTCGTTGGGGCAGCGGTCGAGGTGACGGTCGTGACCGTGGTTGTAGCCGGGGGAAGGGTTGGGGCGGTCGTGGTCGTGGTTGTCGTGGTCGGCACGACTGTCGTCCCACCTCCCTCACAGAACTGATCGCAGGCCACGCGAACGGTCTGCCCCTCATACCCGTCTGCCTTTGGTGCGCTTTCGTTGCAGCATCCGCAGAATGCGGTGAACGCCACACAATCGTCACGAAGCAGATGCCACTTCCCGATTCCCGGTTCTGGGATCATCGGGCCGGGCGCAAACACACTGAAGATCCAGGTACACTCGCCAAGACATCCGCCGGGGATTGTCGTCACCGTGGTCGGAGTGGCGGTCGTCGTCGAGGTGGTGGTGGTGGTCGTCGTGGCTGGCACGCAGGAGGAGTACCAGTAGGGTCCAGAGAAGCTAGTCGGGGGAGTGACGCCGGTGCATGAGCAATCTGGGCCACCGGTGCTGCACGGGTCGTCTGTCTGCACATACGACCCGATCCCATTTGTTCCAATCGTCCACTGCCAGGTGCAACTCAACGACGAGCAGGGGTCGGGATACGGGGTCGTGCGTGTGGTCGTCGTCGATGTTGATGTGGTGGTTGTGGCCCCGCACGCGATCTTGACGCACCACGTCGAGTCCATCGGCCCGGTCGGAGTGTATTGCGGACAAGCGTTGGCGCAACTGGAGAAATGATCCGGGGTGCAGTCCCAGTCATTCAGATGCCAGTATCCGCACAGGTTGCTGCGAGAGCTTGGATTCCACAACCACGCACACTCACCCGACCCTGCCGCACAAGGAACCATAGTCGTGTTGGTCGTTGCCGTCGTCGTCGTGGTCGGGTTCGGGTTGACGGTGGTGGTCGGTGGAAGGGTCGTCGCCGGAGGCACTGTCTGCGTCGTCGATGTGGGCAGCACGGTCGTAGTCGGCGGGTTCGGGATCGGCACCGGGGTCGTGGTCAGCGGGCTTTCCGCCTTCGTGTTGCAGTCCTGCTCGGCAAAGAACTTGGCTGGCTCAATCGTGAAGTCTGTCAGGCGAATGTTCGTCTTCAGCTTGACTAGTGGCGGCGTGTCGTTGCGTGGGTCTCCGATTGACTGGGCGACACTTTCCACTCGCCCGATCTTGTTCAGCAGAATCTTTGGTTCGCCACTCTGCCGCTTGATGCTGATATGGTCGCCGGGCTGGAGGTGCATGGCATCCAGGTGGGCGGTGAAGGTCACGTCGGCACTGTTGTTCACCCGGTCACGCAGCAGCGTCTCCAGCACATAGTTGACCGACCAGACTTCCTGATAGTGCCACAGTTTGATTCGCTCGGTCTTCCTTGGCCGGAACAACTCCGCTTCTCGGGAGCGACGAACAATCACCTGGGTCCGCTGGATGTCTCCCATGTAGCGGTTGTATTCGTCGTAGTATTTGGTATTTCGCCGGAACTCGCCCTCCAGTTCGGTTGGCGTTTTCTCCAGGTCAATCATCGTCATGCCGAACGAGTCCGCAGCTTGGTTGCTCTCGTTCAGCTCAAAGACCGTGTCTTCTTCCCGCCACAGGTTTCGGACAACCTGGACCGTCGCCATACCCATGTCCCAAAAGAACAAGAGCGTGGAGTGCAGGGCGAGTTCTTGGACGTGTTCGTTGAGCGGGCGAACCTTCGTGAGTACCGTCGCAAACCGAAGCCCCTGATCGTTGCCGGTGGGGGCGATGTCTCCCGTGTAGCCCTCCAGCAGCAGTTTCGCCTCACTGAATGCTGCCTCGTCGAACATCTCGACAGGCGTGTTGCCCAGCAGCGGGTTGCGCAGATAGTCCTCGATGACATCCAGCGGATTGCTCAGGGCATCTCCGGTGTGGATTCTCTGGTCGGGGTCACCCAGCGAACCCCGCATGTCTGCTCTCAGGTACTCGTAATTGGGGACATCCCACCACCACCATCCCCATTGATTGACGCCAGGGTCGCCGCCGCCGGTCCCCCACACACCCAAGAACCACTCTATCCAACCGTGGAAGGTGACCGTGGTCACCCCCTCATCAGCGGCGGCTCGACCCAGTTGCAGGTTGTACGACTTGTTGTTCGTGTTGACGGTATAAAGACTGGCCGGGACTACGTCGTTGACCCTCATGTCGGCCCAGTGATCAGCACGGGGGGCATAGAGGCGGTCGACAGATTCGCTGGGCAGGAAGTTGAATATGTAGGTCCACGGGTCGCCGCCTAGTACCGGGGTTCCTATGTTGGTTCCGTACAACCCTTGCCCATGATAGGCGACGAACTCGAAGTTGTTGTTGGTGCAAACGTCATAGGCTGCACCAACCGGCGCGGACATGACAAACGCGACATGGCTCGCTGACACCGAAGCCCAAATCGAAGCACTCCATGTCCTCCAACTGCCGCCGCAGTAGGTGGCGATGGTGATGCGGTTCTGGTATCCGGCTCCTCCGTTCGTCCAGTCATAAAAGGCACTCTTAGGGAGCGTGAGATACCGCATCCCGTCAACTATGAAGAAACTGCCACGACCTGTTGCCACCCACTGTGTCTGGGCATTGCGTTGGCTCCCGGCATCCCACGAGAAGTGACTAAAATTCTCAAAGTCATATATCTCAAACAGGCCGTTGGCGTGCAGGTTGCCGCATATCTTCCCGCCGCCAGAGCCGAGAAACAGGCATTGCTCGCCGGGGTTGAACTGCCACATCACGTCCTGGCATAGCTTGAACCAGAGCATCCAAGGCCAAAGCGTATACTGGTTGCCGTAGTAGTCAGGTGGAACTTCGCATATCGTTCCTCGACCGGGTCGTTCAATGGCACAGCCGTGGACGCCGTTGACTGGGTCGCCGTGGACGATGGGGATGATGGCCCCGTCGCCGCCGCATTTCGAGCAGATCATCGAGTCGAAGACCTGCTTGGAGTAAACCTGACCGATGTCAGGGTTTTGCTTCTTGCCGATGTCGACGAGGGTGATGTTCCAGGTCGCCGTCTTCTCGTCGAATTTGACGCCCGGCCCGATGACGCCCTTGAACAGCGTGATGCGATCCGCCCACCCGCCGCCAGTCGGGGCGGGATCGTAGAACATGTAGATGTAGCAGGACCGCGTCTGGATGCCCGGCCAGTCGGTGAAGTCGTCGACCAGCGACAGGTCGGCGTCCTCGATGGTCAGCGATATGTTCTGGTGACCGCCGATGCTGCCGACCTTCGCCTGCAACTGAAGCTGGCCCCAGCTCGTGATTTTTCCGTCCGCGTTCAGCTCGGACGTGGCGATATCGATGTCGCTGTAGTACCGCAGCGTGCCATCGTAGTCGATGCCCAGGACATACCTGGGGAACGACCCACCGACGCGAGTCATCTCGGCGGCGAACGAGGCTGGTAGATTGAGCGACCTAGTCACTTAGACCACCTGCCTGCCTTGCCGACTTCGGTACTCGTCGAGCCGGTCAGACACTGAGGCGATTTCCTCGTTGTTCATTCGGGTGACGTTCGGGAGACTGATGGTAACCGCTCCCTGCTGCTGCGTCACCATGCCTGGGTCGTTGAGGTTTGCGAACCCACGGGTGGCCATCATCGGCCCGCGCATCATTGCCATCCGCATATTGCCGATCAGCCGCTGGATGTGCTGGACATCTCCCATCGCCTGGGCGAACGACTGACGACGCTTTCGGATGTCCCCGGTACGGTGCCCGGCAATGGTGCGACCGAACGCCTGCTTGTTCGGCATCAGCAATTGAGCTTTCGCCTGAGCCATCGACAGACGGGCAAGGAGGAAGTCCATCGGGTGTGCCCTACCACCGCCGCCGCCGCCGCCTCCACCACCACCGCCGCCGCCCGCTGGGCGCATCATCGCCTGCCGCCGCTGCCGCATTGCCTGGGTTCGTTGACGGGTCGCCGCCGCCTCATCTCTCGCCGCCGCCGTGGCCCCTCGCATATCAGCAGTCAACTGACGCACCCCGGCACTAAACTGCGCCTGGGTGATCCCGCCAGAATACAGTTGCTTCTGTAGATCACGGAACCTTTGACCGGCCCCCGCCACCTGCTGCTGCACCGCTGCCGATGCCTTGGCCGTGTTCATTTCCGCCTGCGCCAATGCGTTGGCGAATTGTGTCCCGGCGTTGAACCCGGCGTTGACGTTGGCGAGTCCGTGTTGGTACTCAGCCATCGTTATCGTCTGCGCGGATAGCTCTCCTTGCAGCACCGCAAGCCGGTCCTGGCTGGCTTGTAAGAACTGTTGCGTCTCAAAACTTCCATGCGTTTTTTCTGCCTCCATCCGTCGCGCCAGCGAGCCTTGTCGGTCCTGTTCTTCCAACAGGTCGACTCGCTTCTGCGCTTCGGCTTTTCGCAACCTAGCGGCTTCCTCGTTGGCTTCGCTGGTCTGAATGGCACGGGCGACATCTTCGACCATCTTCTGGTTCGCTGACGCGACCTCACCACCGATGTCGATCCACCCCTGGCGGGCAGCCGTCGCCTGCTGGATGTCCTGCTGTGTCAGTCCCTCCAAGTTAGACATGAACTCAATTATCTGGTCTTGAGTTGGTTTCATGTCGAGGAACTGAGCCAACTCCCCGCCAGCACTGGCCCCTGCCCGTCCGAACTCCTCCTCCAGCTTTCTGGATGTTGCATCGGCAACTGACCCGGCGAGTGCTTCAGCCACGTCGCCGACCGGCCCGGTTGCCCTGCCTCCACCACCGCCGCCAGCCGCAGCACCACCACCCGCCGCACCACCGCCTGCCGCACCACCGCCGCCCGCTGTGCCACCGCCCGACGTTTCAGCAGCCAGGATGCTCTCGGTTTCCTGCACCAACCTCTTGGCATCTGCATTCCTCTTCTTAGCGTCCTTCAGGTTCTGTTCGGCCTCTTCTAGGTCGGCTCTCGCCTGCACCATGTCGGCGGGCTCTGGAGAGCCGGGGAGGACACTAAGAACGTCGCCCTTCCACCCCCACTCTTCCTGCAGGTCTCGTATCTTCTTGTTCGCTGCCTGCAGTGCATCGGAATACCCCCGCACCTGACTTTGTGACAGGTGCAATTCCTGTTTGACATTCTCTTGCGCCTTGGCGAGTGCTTTGTTTCTCTCCTCGCCCTTCTCCATCGCCAGGGCTTCTTTGACCTTGCCGGACAGATGCCTCACCCTCTCGGCGTGCAGTTCCCGTAGGGCGTCCGATCCTTCACGCACCGTATCACGGAAGTCCTCAAACGCCTTGTTCGCTGCCATCACCCCAGCGGCCAAGACGCCCAGGGCAAGCCCCCCGGCCACCACCCTGAACGTCATGAACTTGGCGATCAGTGCGGACAGCGTTAGCTCTGATTTTATGAACGCTGCCCACAGTGCCGGGATCGTGGTGGTGTAAAGCGTGGTCACCAAGGTAATCATCGACGAGATCGCCGCGTTGATTCCCAGGAACCCGGTGATCTTCAGGGCGATGAGAGCAGCCAGCAGGGCCGGGTACTCTGCCATGAAGGACATGATTCCACCGACGAACGAAATGACCGCCGCCGTGACATCCCTGATGACTTCGCCCTTCCGCCGGAACCAGTCCACGATGTTCGCGATGGCGGTCCCGATCTCTGCCCCCATCCTTTTCATTGACTCGGAGTTGCGGACAGCAAAGTCGCCCACATGAACGCCCAGGTCATTCAGCCGGTCCATCACGCCTTCGCCGACTTCACCGAGAGCAATCACCACCGACTGCTTGATCTTGCCGAACGCGAACGAGACGGTGCCCTGCATCTTCTCAAATGCTTCTTCTGTCGCTCCCGCTGACGCCCCCATCGATCGCACGTCCTCGGTGAACGCCTGGGCGTTGGCCGCTGCGGGAAGCAGGGCAGTGATGGCCCGCACGTTCGGGAACATCTTTGAGAGCGCATCAGGGTTCTCGTTAGCGACCTTGGCCAGCATCTGGAGGACGCCGACGATGCCCTTGCTGCGCAGGGTCGCCGTATTCAACTCGAACCCGAACTCCTTAGCCGCTTCCGCTGCCTGTTTCGCCGGTGCCATGAATGAAGTCAGCACCGCCCTGATCCCCGTCGTGGCGATCTGGGTGTTGATACCCGCTCGGGTCAGCGTGGCATAGAACCCACCGAGCTGCTCCATGCTGAGACCGGCCTTGGCCGCACCAGTCGAAACCATTCCGATAGACTGGGCCAATTCGGGAAACGTCGTCTTTCCGCGTTTGACGATGTTAAACAGCAGGTCGCTGACCCGCCCGGCGTCAGTGGCCTCCAGGTTGTACGAGTTGATCATCGTGGTGAGGACATCCGCCGCCGTCCCCGTGTCGGTCATGCCCGCCGCAGCCGCTTTCGCACTCACCTCCAATACGCCAATGGCGTGTTCTGCGGGGACGCTCGCGCTCAGGATGTCGTAAAGCCCCTTGGACAGTGTCGAGGTCGATTCACCGAAGTCGACGGCCATCGTCCGCAACTGCCGCTTGAACTTGTCCATCATCGGACCAGTGTCGCCGCTCAACATCGTCGAGACGCTGGCCAGTTGCTTCTCAAAGTCTGCCCAGACCTTGATGGAGGCGGCTGCACCGGCCCCGGCCACCATGCCAATCCTGGCGAAGCTGGCCCCGATAGCTTTCCCAGCCTTGGCTGTGGCCGCCTGGAGCTTCACCAGATCGGCCTGCATCTTCTTGAGCTTCGCGTGGAACGCGCTCGTGCGAGCCGTGAACGTGGTGACGAGTGTCTGGATTTCGCCGGGCATCAGCCATCAACCTCCGCTGCGACCAATAGACGGATCTGGCAAGAAAAGAACTTGCCCCCGTCGATCCGGTTGAAGTCAAGCACGTTGTCCATGAACCGGACGCCGGTATAAGTCGTGCCGTCTGTGTGGGTGTAGCTGAACGTGTTGCTCGGCCCCTTCGCCACGTCGTTGAAGTAGGTCTGCAACGCGGTCTTCTGGGCGGCGGTCAGGTCGCGGAAGTCTAGCACCCAGATGTTCTGGGTCATCGAGTTCTTCTGGTAGGCGTAGGTTGTCCCGTTCACTGTCCTGCCGGAAACAAACCTAGCCTGTGGCCGCACGTTCTGCCCACCACCGACAGGACCGTTCATCGTGACAGTGCCGAGCGTGACCGTGTCGCTCATCCATCATCTCCCACCGGCTCGCCATCACCCGACCTACGCCGCTCCCTAGCCGCGTCCTTCTCGGCTCGCCACTCAGTATACCGCAACCGGGCATCCTCGGGCGATATACCTTTCTCGGCCAGCCACTCCCGGTGATAGGGTCGACGGTCCAGGTAGGCGGTGCCCTCGTTTTCCAGGCAGCTACCGATAGACAACAGCCTCCCCTCGTCGGGCATCTCATCATACGCTGACCGCAGGCCCAGGTTGTCATCCGCACCCGGTCGCACCTGCGTCTCTGCCATCTCTTGCAGCGTGTTGTCGATAGACTTGCGGCCCTTGTTGTCCGTCTGCGAATACGTTGCCGAAGCGATCATCCATTGGATGTCGGCGACTCGTGCTTCAATGATGTACTCCAGGTGGTCGAACACTTCGACCCAGGGCAGTTTCTCTATGGCGTCGATTGTCCATCCGTAGTGATACGCGATCTGGTGTTCTACGCCGACCCACCATCGTCGGTCCCGCTCAGTTCCACCACTCGCTTCATCACTGTCGTCACCGACGCCATCAGTGCGTTTCCCTCCAGTTCCAGAATCTCCGTCAGGTCATTGACCACCGCCGCTGCCTCGCGCAGCCGCAACCAGTCCACCGGACGTGACACACCCTTGAGGGTTGATGCGTCCGCGACGCACGCCTTGACGAACTCGGGTGTGAGGTCGCCCAGGATCTCGTCCAGAGCAGCCATCAGCGGGGCCATAGACGCCGCGCCGCCCTCAAGTGCTGCCGGTTCGCTGAACACCTCGCCCGCGCGAAACGCTAGGCGTTCGACAATCTTCGGCTTCAGCTTCTTGTAGCCGTTCCAATTCAACACCCCCACCTTGATCACGTCGCCCGTGGTCAGTTCCACGTCGATCACCTGGGGACGTTCCTCATCCTTTGCCATCGTGATCCCTCCCATACAAAATAACGCTAGGCCAGCCGGTTGTGGTTTCCGACTAGCCTAGCGTCAGGAGGGAAGCGACTCAAGCAGCGTTCTAGCTAAGGTTCAGCAATCCGACAAGCGACCCATCAGTCTTGGACACGTCCGCAAGGGCGGCGTATTCAACTTCCATGATGCGGTCATCTTCGTTGTTGAACGCCATGCTGACCTCGCCAATGGGCGTGACCTTGTAGAACTCGACGGTCTTGGCGGCGTCGGCTGTCAGGAACGGCGTGATGTCCATCGACTGGGTCGTGTAGATGTATCCAGCCGACCGACCGACGCCCTTGCTGGTCCCGGCGTCCGTGCCGGGGTCGTAAATCTCATTCAGGGTAGCGGATGTCCACTCAGCCCACGGAACGGTCACCCGCACCTCGTCGCCCGTGTGGATGACCGCCAGGGCGGTTGAGCCGTACTGGTCAACGATGCGCTCCCGGTTCTGCGGTGTGACTGTAGCGGTCACTCCGCCTGTCGTGTTGCCAATCGTGGCTTCCGATGATGCTGCCCCCAGCTCCACGTCCGCAGGACCGCCCACAATGTCACTGATCGCCATGAGTCATCTCCTTATGTCGTCTTCCGAATCGTCACCCGCCATTCCGTGGCGAGATGCCGGATGTGCTTACCATCGTCCTCGATCTCTACTGTACCAACGAACCGGGCGTTGGTCCTAGTGCAGTTCGTCACGTCATAATTTGTGGTGCTGATCCCGGTCGCTACCACTCGCGGAATCTCCAGCAGCTCGTCCAAACGCGACTTGATCTGCTCGTTGGTCCTGGGCGACGTACTCCACACGTCGATCTGAACGTCGGCGTGAAACTCGCCGTAGCCCGTCACCGCGTTGTCCGGCCCGTCAGCTACCTGCCACAGAGTCAGCATCGGGAACCCGGTCTCCAGCGGCGGGTCACGTTCGTAGACCGACGACGATGATGCCAGCATGGCAGTCAGCGTGGAGTCGCCCACCAGGATGTCGCGCACACCCTTCCAGACTTCCGACAGGTCAGCCACTAGGCACCCCCTCTAAACGATCCGCCCACATCCCGCAGGGTTTCCGCCAGCAGGAACTTCGCGCTGGCCCGGAACCCGAACGCCGCCGGGCGCAACCAGGGCATCTGCTGGCCGGTCGCTCCACGCATCACGAGCGCGGGCCATGTGGTGATCGCCATGCTGTCGGTGATGTCGTCACCCAGCCCCAAACGCTTGACCGCCCCGCCTGCAATCCTCTCCGTCCCGTACTCGACGAACACGCCATACTGCAGGTTAGTGCCGATGCGGGCCTGCATCATCAGCCCTTTGCCCCGGTACTTGACCTGATAGCGGATCGACTGCCGCAGCCGTCCAGGTGTTTTGCTTCCGGTCAACCTCGACCCCACGGGCACGCGCTGCTTCGCTGCCGTCTGCACCGCCTGGGCGATGGTGGTGAGAGCCTTGTGAACTTCTTTGTCCAGCACACCCGTCGCACGGGCGAGCTTCATCTTGAATTGACTGACGCCGCGAAGGGACGCCGTTGATCCGACCGGCTTCGCCATCAATCGCGCTCCAGGTAAACCGTCAACATCTTGCCGCGCCCCGTCTCGTCGCCAACACCACGCACCTGATAGGTTGCGCTGTCCACCACGATGCGGTCGCCGTCCGCGTTGTCGCTCGCCTGCGGCTTGATGTCTGCCCCTGGCTTGAAGAACCCAACGGCACTGAACTGGTACTCGCGGCCCGCCGCCGTGTCGGTGATTCGCCCGTTCCGCTGCTGGACGAGGCACGGCACGTCGGTCGATGAGCTGGCCCAACTCGGTGAGACTTCGCCGTAGTCGTCAACCGTGCGTGCCCACCGCTCAACCGTCGCGCGCTGCGTGAGTAGTCCACTCAGGCTCATATCAGGATCATGTTACGGTATCGGTTGCAGGCACCCCGGACAGTCGCCAGTTCGGGCACACCCGTGTCGTCCATCAGCGTGTAAGAATACGATCCCAGCTTCTCAGACTTCACCGGCATCCCGTTGTCGCGGCTGGCCCGCATCCACGCCACCAAGATCCGGCACGCCCCGGCGAGGTCGCTCGGCACCGTCGAATACCCGGCGGTATAGACCACCTTGATGTTCCCGGTCCCCCTGGGCCACTCGCCCCAGGTCTTCGGCTGGTGGTCAGCGGTGAACGTGCCCGGCCCCTTGATCGCAACCAGTTCGCCCGTGTTGCTTTCGTTCTCGACGACCGTGCGGATGTAGAAATCCTCACCAGCCGTCCACTCGGTCGAGCTGGCGAATGCCCCGCTGCCCTGACCGGAGTACCCCGACTGGTCAACGTGGACGGAGGTGACCGCCGTGACGGGACGCTGCTTCAGCACCAGCATCTGCGTCCCGTCGCCGCTGTAGTATTCAGTCAGCGTCGCCTGCTCGATGGTGCGACCGATGTAGCCGAGGATGGCCGCGTCAGCGTCAGCGATCAGCAGGTTCAGCAGCGCGTCCTCTGACGAGTCGCTGATTCCCAGATACGTCTTCAGGTCCGCGAGGGTCGTCAGGGCCACGGCTCACCTCACAGTTCCTTCTTCAGTTTGTCCAGGTAGGACAGTGTGTCCTTGCGGGACATCGGGCAGGGCGGGATCGTGTACCGGGTCGGCACCAGCAGCTCAGCGTCCTTCTTGCTCGGCTTCTTGGCCGCTGGTTTCTTCGCCGCTGGTTTCTTCTTTGCCATCGTGTTCCGCTCCAGGGGTAGAGGCCATCCCCCGGCCCGTCGTGAGGCACCGGGCCGAGGGATGTCACTCAGTGGCGTAGACCTAACTGTTGACCAACTCGTCGCAGAGGGAGAACGCCTTGACGTGTCGTGCGCCCGCGTCCATCGACATGATCGCCCGCACCCAAGTCTGGTCGTTGGCGAACGGGGTGTCACCCTGCGTCGAGGTGGCGAACTCCAGAACGCCAGCTCGGGCAATCAACCACTCGCTGAACACGCCGAAGAGGACGTATGTCAGGTCGTCAGCCGAACCCTTTGCGCGGACGTTGTTGACCTGCGTCGAAACGTAGACCGGATGCCCGAACAGACGCGGTGGCAGTCCGTTCTCGATCTGTCCACGGTTCGTCTCGAACAGGAACGAGCCTTCGCCGTCAGCGGACGACACAGCAGCGGCACGCGAGTTGTAGAGACCAACGAACAGCTCTGGCCGCATCAGGAATGCCGCCGACGAGGTGTCGAAGTTGTCCTCAAGCACCGACGCCGCCATCCGACCGGGATCAGCCGGGCCGAACGTGTTACCGTTGGTGCCGACAGTTGTCGCCGCCACAGCGTTGATGCCGCTCGTCGTGATGATGCCGCCAGGAGCAGTCGAGGAGGCATTGCCGTCCAGCATGGTCTGGTCGGCCTTCAGAGCGAGCGTCGTCGCAAGATCGTTCCGCACGAACGCTTCGATGCTCGGCGTGGCGTATCGGATCAGCTCGTTCGGGAGCTTCACCAAACCGGCCAACTTCTTCGCCGTCAGCGAGAGAGTGTCGGTGCCCATCTCACTCGCGGTGATCGCGGCGTTCTCGCCAACCCAGTAGCCGGTCAAGCCGGAGGTGTGGCGGGGGAAGTCAATCTTGCCGTTCGGCGGCAGACTGATCTCGGTCGCACCGGCCTGATCCAGAACGCTCTTTGCGCGGATCAGCTCGATGAGTTCGCCGAGGGGAGCGTTGGCAACCAACGCACCAGCCGGGTCACTTGACCAACTGATCGCCTGACCGACCGAGCCGCCGACCTTCTGGGCGACCCACTTGGCCTGATCAGCATCGGCACCAGAGATGGACTGAGCCATCGCCTGACGCAACTCGCCGCCCAGATTGCTGTCGAGGTTCTCGATGTGAGACGAGCCGAGCGGAACCAGCATGGAGTTCGCACCAGCCAGCGTCATGCCGCCTTGGTCAACATAGTGCTGACGCAGGCGGTTGTTCACATCGAGTTCGTACTTGGCCTGCTCGGGCTTGAGGAACCCCTGTCGGATTCCGAGTGCCCGCAGGAACGAGTACCCTTGGCTTCCAGTCTGTGGCCCAACGTGAGTCGCAGCCGAGCCACCGCCGAACAACTGGCTGGCGTTGGAGGACGGCTGTGCCAGCTCGTCCAGTTTCTCATCCAGGGCAGACTGCCGTTCCATCAACGGAGCGACCTGCTCGTCCACGCTTGCCTTCACCGCATCCACGACCTGCTGCACATCGTCGGTCGCTTCGTTTCGTTCGTCCGTCATCCGTGATCTCCTTGAGTGCGACCTATCCGGTCAGTCGTGACAACTTGTCTTCCAGTTTGTCCATCTCGGCGGCCACTGGCCTCAGTGCTGCTTCGACGGCGTCAGATACTCCAGCAATCTTCTGGCGTTGCACCCTCTCGCGTTCGAGCTGGTTGGCGACGCCCTCGTAGTCAATTGTCTGAATCGGCGGTTCCGTGTCAACGTCGGTTGCAGTTTGCGATTCATCGTCGTGGTGACGCTCATATTTGACCGTGACCGAGTCGGCATCTTCCGCGACGCTAATGACGTGCTGCTGCTCTGGCCTCCAGCCTGGAGACCACACCGGAGCAGGGCCGCCCATCCGCTTCATCACGCCCTGCAACGACATCGTGATGGCTTCGCCGTTGACGTGTCCCCGGTCCAGGCACCGACGCACAGCACCAGGGTCAGCCGGGATCGAAACCACCGACCACTCGAGCAGGTCGCTCTCGGTGTAGTCCAGCCCGATGCCGTCCACCAGCGATACCTCGTCTTCGCCCAAGTCCTGCCGCTGCTTCACCGACAGCTTGCGTGCCCGCTTGGGCAAGAACTGGACGGACGCCGTCCGCAAGATGCCCTCGTCAATCAGGGCGTAGATCGTCGCGGCTTCTGGTAGCGACTGGCTGAAGTACGCGCGGGCGGTTGCCCGGTTCTTCGTCAGCCTGACGCTCAGTTTCCCGTCTGGGCCCTCGCTGGTCCCAATCGGCAGCGTCATGTTCAGGCCGTGATCGAACAGCACCACCGGGTTCGTCCGGTAGTGGTCGAGGATCAGGCCGCGCCCGTTCTCGCCATCAGCGATCTGGACGATGTTGCCGTGGCGGTTCGGCTCACGCTGCCGGGTCAGCACAATAAAGTCGGCTGACATCTTCGTCGGCTGCGTACTCTGCACCACGGTCTCGTCGGACCAGTGTTGCAGGTATCCGGTCGGCAGTCGCTCGGCGTCAGCGGCTGCGCTCAACGCTTCCTCGCCGGTCAGGATACGGACAGCCGACTGCTTGAACTCGGGCGGCTCCAGGTCCATCGCCTTGAGGTGCTTGGCTAGGTGGTCGTATGCCCCACGCCGTTCGCTCTCGCTCATGTCCACGCCACCACGCCCGCCGTTGATCGCAGCGATGGCCGCGCTGACGCCGTGCCGGTTTACCTTCAACGAACCACCGACGACCTCATGGTGCGGGAGCGAGTAGTTCGCCAACGTGGTCCCCTCGTCGTGGACGAACGTGAACCCCTGCTGGTACTTAGACCGCTGGCCGCTGTTGTCCAGATCCAGGTCGCCGCCGCCAGCGGCCCACCCTTCCAGGCTCTTGCGTGCCGCGTCGCCATCCCACCCGGCATCCTCGGCCATCGCTGGGGTCGCCTTGTACGGCACCACCCCCTGCATCACCTGCAACGCCTGCTCTTCTTTCAGGTCGTCGCCTTCACCCTCATGGTGTGCTGCCCAGGATTCCTCGCAATGGGCCAGCCGCTTCTCGTCGTCGGGGATCTCGGCCACCACGTCGGGATCAACCAGACAGTCGGCGATCCACTTGTCGCGAGGCTCGTCCTCACCCTCGGGCGGGTTCTCGTCATCCTCGGCCTGCGTCCTGGCGGCGTATTCCTCGGGCACGTCTTCGCCTTCACCCTCGGCCTTCGGTGCTTCGGCTTCCGACCAGATCAGCTCACACACTTCCTCGCGTTCGCCATCCGATTCGTACTCGGCGGCCATGTCCTCGTCAGCCATGCAGCGGGTCAGGAACGCCCCGTGCCGTTCGTCTGCTTTGGGTTGCACAGCCATCTTCCGTGACCTCCGTTTGCGTTTCTTCTTGTCGCCGTACCCCTGACCGTCCTCCCATTGAGCGTAACAGAAAGCCGCCCGCTGGTCATCGTCAGGAAATGTCTCGCGTGCTTCCGGGTCTCTCATGCACCGCCGGATGAACGGCACCCGGCCCTCGTCGTCCAAAGGGTACGGCATCAGATGTCCACCATGCCGCTACTATCGCACCGGCAGTTGATGATGTTGGCCCCGCTCCCGTTCCGGTCGCCAGGATACATTAGCTGCTCGCCGCTGACCGTGAACGTCGAGGCGTTGGGCACGGTCTGCGTGTTCGGGATGACGTGGTTCCACTGACTGAGCGGGTCTTTCATGCCACGGGTGTTGTCGTCCATCGCGCTGATCCACACCTTCTTCGGGATCGCGTTGAGGTCGCGCACCGTCTGGGCTGAATGGTTCATCGCCGACGTGCCCTCTGTCCTGGCGATGGTCATAGCCTGACCCTTGTACGCTCCCACCCTGATGATCGACTGCACCTCGCGCACGATGTCGCGCCCGCTCCACCCCTCCTCCAACGCCGTCGCTATTCGCTTCTCGATCTTCTTGCGTTGCGTGTTCGTGATCTCCATCCAGTCGGGGATCTCTCGCCGCTTCAGGTAGGCGACGATGTCCTGTTGGACCTCGGGCGGCATCTCCACGAAGATGTCGGGCGTCCCAGGATACCGCTCGAAGAACTCGTCACGGTTCGCCCGGCGGATCGGTTCGCGCGCCTGGGTCACGAGACTAGCCGCCACCAGTTCGTCTGGCTCGGGCATCTCGATTCCAAGCTGTGTCATCTCCAGCTTCGTCCCGGCCAGCATCGCCGTGATGATCGCCGGGCTGACGTACTGCACCCAGAGGTCAACGTCGTCATCGACCCACAGCTCGTCAGCGATGAACGGCTGGTCTGCGCGCAGGATGTCACTGGCCCGCTCGCCAGCACGCACCGCCATCTTCTCGAAGTAAAGCCCGATGGCGAGCGTGATGTTTTCTTCCTGGGCGTTGCGCACTTGCTTCCACGCCCTGAACACCCGCTCCATCCGCCGAGCCTGCCACACCGACCGGGGCGTCAGGATTCCCCGTCGTCCTCGTTGCCTTTCGCCAGCAGGGCGTGCCAGTCCTTCCGCGTGCAGTTCCCCTCGCGAGGGTCGCAGCACTTTTTCTTTGACTGCTTGACCGTTTGAGCCTCGCCCGTTGCGCCGGACATCGAGTTGCTCACCGCGTCTTTGATCTTGGCCATTCCTATGGTCTCCGTTTCTGGATGGTCGCAGATTGAATCTCGCCGCCTCGTTCTCCGCCTCGTCCTCCAACGTCTCGTCGGGGTCGTCTGTCTCGTCGCCCGCCGGGTTGTCGTAGGCGATGTCGTCGCTGATCTCTTCTTCCAGGGCGGTGCCACCCACCGGCTGGATCGCCAGCGGGATGTACGCGCTGTCTGCCGCCCGGTCATCCAACGGCTCGCGGCCACGCTCCGACCGTCGTTCGTTGGGCGTTATCGCACCCATCTGCCAGTCCAGCTTCGTCTCCTCACGTTCCTCCTCAGCATCGGCAGGCCGGGCGTCGTCGAACCAGATGCGCAGCCCCTCACCGAACCTGGGGGCCAGCTTCTCGTTCATGACCCCGGCCAACAGCGACAGCAGCGGGTTGATCGTCGATTCACAGAAGATAAGGTTGGCCCCGTAAATCGTCGCCCGGTTCACGTCGGTTGTGATCCCGGCGATAACCTTGGGCACGCCGTACAGGGCCAGCACTTGGTCGCGCACTTGGTCGATGGTGTTGGGGAAGTCCATCTCGCTGGGCTTCATGCTGAACGGGCTGACCTTCATGCCCGGCGGGGCAATCATCGGCTCGCCCGCTCGGGCCGTCCCACCGTACCGGGCAACGAACCGATCCTTGACCGCACGCAGAACGTCGGGGTCTGGCTTGGCGTATTGCTCAGGGTCCAGTTCGATAGACACGCTCGGGAGCGGTCCATTCTGGAACGTCTGCCACCGGGCGGCCTCGATGCTCTCGCTGTTGTCGATCCACTCGCTGCCTGCCTCGGTCGGGCTGTGTGCCTGCTCTTTGCCCATCGGTGACTTGTGCTTGCCGGTGAGGATCTGGTCGGCAGGGATGAGGCTCTTGCGTCGCACGTCGCCGTCTGGCGTCACCTCGTACCCCAGCAGCGCGCCTTCCTTGTTGTACTTCGCCTGTACCCACTGAGTCGGCAGCACCCACATCTCGCCCGGCAGCCCGGCGTTGTTGGGAATGACCCACCAGTAGAACTGGCCGGTGAGTTGCCAGAACATCACCGTCTCGTAGATGAACGTCCCCCACCAGTCCTCCGGGTTGACCGCGTGCAGCAACCGCAGCAACGGGTGGCCCTCGGCCACGGGCTCCAGGTCTTCGTGCGCCTGCATCACCGAGCCGTACCGCTGCCGGATGTGCTGACGCTGGGAGACGGTCAACCGCTGCCGTTCCTCGTCGTCGTGGTCAACGATGCGGCTGACGTTGGGGAATGCTTCGGCGATCTTGTAGCAGATCCGGCTGATGGCGACGTAGTTCCAAAGCCGATAGTGGCGAACCATCTCAGCGTCGCTGCCTGCATCTGGCCCACCCAGGCCGATCATCGACCCGAAGCCACCACCGCCCTGACCCATCCCCAGGCGGTCATAGACGGTGGGCGTAGCAGCCTGGAGCAGAGCGGCCATCCGCTCGTTGTCACGCTTCAAGGCTCGTCGGCTTCTCAACCAGTTCCACATCAGCGGAGCCTCCAGCCTAACTCATCGCACAGCATCCCCGCCGCGCGGTACACGCCTGCCAGCACTCGATCATTGTACCGCCGGTCAAGGATCAGGCCAACACGATTCAGCCGCCCGTCCGGTTCAACGAACTCATCAGCCACCAGCAGCTTCAGCACACCGGCCAGCGGGCCGCACTCGATCCGGCGGCGGTGCATCCGGCAGGCCGGGTTCTCGCACCATTGCTCGGTCGGTGCGATCTGACGCCTGGGCCGCTTGCACGCCCGGCACGGTCGCTGCCCGATACGGTGGGGTTGCACCACCCCGGCCCGGTACGCCCCTGCCTCGCCGTCGTCGAACATCTCGTGCGTCAGCCGCACCCGCATCAGGTGATGGCTGGCGATGCGGCTGATCGGTTCGGCGAACCGCAACAGCACCACCGACCCCCGCAACTCATCGGGCAGGTGGGCCGTGTCCCGGCGTACTCGGTCATCAACTGAAGCGGGCGGCATGGCCCGCATCCTATCGGCCACGCCGCCCGGCGGTCAACGTGCTGTCACGTTCCCAGCTTCAGAGTGCCGTCACGCATCTGCTCGGCCTGCCGCACCATCAGCAGCCACTCATCGAACGTCAGCCGGTCACTCATGCCGTGCTGTGCGTCGAACCCCAGGACCGTCGCGTCCTCGGGCACCTCGACGATGACGCACGACGCGCAGCGGGTGGTCTTCTTGCTGGTCGCCATGAACTCGCGGTCGTTGCCGTAGCGGTCGGTGAGCGACACGAGCCGGGTCGTGCCCATCTCTTGAACCGTGGCCCCGCTCTCGTGCCAGCACACCAGCACCAGCTTCCTGCCGCTGCTCCAGAACTCGGCACCGTGTGGCACGCGCCGCAGCGGTACAGCTTTCATTCCGTTCATCGTTTCTCTCCTGGTTAGGCCCGGCGGCGGGATGCCGCCGGGCGGGTGGTTGGTTTCTAGAAGGGGACGTTGTCGTCAGCAACCGGCTCCAGCGTGGGTCGGGGAATGTAGGCAGGCAGCGGCAGCGGGCCTTGGACAGTTCCGCCCAGCACCCAGTTGCCCAGCGCGTCCTGTTCCAGGTCAGGGCCATCATCTCCGCAGTCCAGTGCTTCCTGCCGGTAGATGTTGGCGAGGTCGTCGTCGTCGCCGTACTGCTCCCAAGCGGCTTCAAAGTATTCGGTGTCGATGGTCATCGTTTCTCTCCGGTCGTTGTTAGTTGTCGTGTGTCCCATGCAGGTATCTTCGTCTATTGCAGAACGAAACACAAGCCCCAGGGCAACAATCTGGAAAGTTTCTGGGAATCCGTCAACAGTCTGTTGACCAAGTGTCAACAATTGTTGACACACTCAGAACGCCCCGGCCTCGACCCAGGCGGACATCGTGGACAGCGGCGTGCGGACTGCCTGGAACAGATACGCCACGGCGTCCGACTTGTCGGGCGACCGGCCCAGCTTCTCACGCAGCGTGCGACCGTTGAACGTCTGACCTGGGCGGCGGTCCTTCGGTTGCAGTCCGAACTTCAGCCCGTCGCTCCCACGCCAGAGCTTCTCGTGAGCCACCAGTTCGTCGAGCAGTTCACGGTCGTCGGGCAACGCGAACGCCTCGGCGTGCTGGGCCGGGTCCAGGCGGTCGGCTAGCTGGGCGTACATCTCGGTGCGTCGGTTCTGACAGCGGTGCTTCTCCTCCATCGGCGTCGCGTTGCCCCGCATCTCCAGCACCCGCACCCCCTGCTCGGCCAGCCGGTCACCCACCCCCTTGCCAAGCCCGTCCATGTCAACGGCCACCGTCGCCTCGCCAGCCGTCAGGTCGATGCCGTACCGCTTCTCCACGGTGGCGATCACCCAGGCCACCGTCTGCATCGTGTCCGACTCACGCCGAACGTGGACCTGCCGCACGCCGTCCTCGCACCCAGCCGCCAGCACCGTCGCGTCCCCGCTCTGGCTGGCCGCCACGTCCAGGCCGAAGCCCACCACCCCGACATCCTCGCTCCAGGCATCGACCGCCCGCGCCATCCAGCTCGGTTGAATCAGTTGCGTCTCGGGGTCTTCGGTCGGGAACCGCCCGTGACCGAACACCTCACGCACGAACTCGCTGTTGTCGCTGACGATGGCTTTCCATGTGTCGTAACAGACCTGACCGGGGATGATGGGCTGCACCTTCTCGTACTGATCGGGCGGGATCGTCTCGCCCTGGTCGTACTGCGTGCCGTCGATCTCGATGCCGCCGATGGGGCCAACCGGATTCTCCAGCCGCCGCTTCTTGACGTTCATGCAGTCGGCCCCGTCGACCGTGATGCACCGCCGCCGCCCGATGGGTGCCACCACCGTCTGCGTCTCGTCCATCGCGCTGACCGGGAACGCCGACCGGAACGCACCGCCCAGCGTCCTGGGGTTGGCGACCGCGATGAACTTGGTGGCCTGCGTGTCGGCCAGCTTGTACCGGGTGTCGGGCAGGGCCGTCGCCTCGTCGAAGACGAACAGCGTGCTGCGACCGTGCCGCCCACTGAACGCCTCGTCGCTGTCCGGGTTGACCACGTCGATGTAATGCTGGGCACCGTCGTGGATTCCACCGGCCAGCAGCTTTCCAGGTGCGGCGTACCTCATCCGCTTCCACCACTTGCCCACCTCTGCGAACAGCACGCTGCGGGCGTGGTGGTACGTCGCCGATGTCAGCACGACCTTCGCCTGCGGGAACACAGCGAAGTAGACGCAGACGGCAATCGCCACCGCCCCACCCTTGCCGCACGACGTGTTCCCCTTGACGTACACTTCCCTGATCGTCGGGTCGAACAGGCTGGCGAGGATGTCCCGCTGGAACTCATCCAGCACCACGCCCGGCCATTGCAGCTCGATGTAGTGGAACGGGTCGCCCTCGCTCGCTTCCAGGGCGGCATACGTTCCCGCGATCTTCACCGCCCGCTGCTGCTCGGCGGCGGTGATCTCAGCCGGACCCGTTGCCATTGCCTCCGCTCCCGTTGCCATTGTGCCCGTTCCTGTTGCGGCCCACGATCTTCATGGCGTCAGAGACCTGGGCCATCTCCTCGCGCGTCAGCGTCGATGCCACCTCCATGTCGAAGGCGAACTGCCCGTTGACGTTCAGGTCGAGCTGCTGCGGTGCTGGGTTGGCTGCGATGTTCTGGGCGTTCATCGTCAGCACGCACCTGATCGCCGCCAGCCGTTGCCGGGTGCTGTAGCGGTAGGGTGCGTCGGTGCCCTCGCCGTCACGCGACACGATGATCTCCAGCAGACGGGCGGGCAGGTCGGCCAGCGTTCGCTCGGGCAAGTCCCACCCGTTGCGGATCGCCTGCTCCACCATCCGCACGTCGCTCCTGCGTGTCAGTTCAATCATCACGCCCCCCTTCCACCAGGATCGGATCGTCGCCGGTCATCTTGTGCCAGCGTTCCAGCATCACAGCCACATACTCGGCGGCGATGTCCATGATCGCACACGCCCGCCCCTCCTCCTCGGCGGCGATCAATGTCGAACCACTGCCGCCGAACGGGTCGAACACGAGATCGTCGGGGTCTGAGAATGCCTTGATGAAGAACGCGGGCAGGGTGGTCGGGAACGCTGCACCGTGTCCGAGTGCCTCCCGGTTGAAGCCGAGAGACAGACAGTTCGACGGGAATGCAAGACCGCTCGCGTTTATGTAGTCGCCTAGTCCACTTCCCCCCAGGCCCTGACGGTCGCTCGTTTTTCGCCCGTCGCCCTTGGGGACATGATCAGACTTAACCCGTACCCTTTCGGGCCGGAACTTGTGACGGTCACGAGTGAACTGGAATATCGGCTCCCACCCATTCTTGAACCGCTGCTGCACCTTCTTGGGCATCCCGGCATGGACCCAGACGAACTCATCAACAAACCGCCAGCCCCATTGCCGAACGTGGGCGAGCGTCAGGTCTTTGACATAGAGAACCCGCTGCCCGTCGTGGCAATGTTCCTTGATGTTGACGAACCACGAGCCGTCATCTGCCAGGTTCTGGGCGACGTTCTCTTGGACTGACGCAAACCACTCGACAAACTTGTCAGGGTGGACCGGCTCAAACCCGCTGCCCTCGATATACTTGCGTTGTGAGGCATAAGGCGGCGAAGTGATCGCGACGTTGATCTGCTGGCCGTCGAGAAGTCTTGCCACTTCCTCGGCGTTGCGACAATCGCCACACGCCACACGATGGCGACCGAGTTGCCAAACCTGCCCCGGTTCGGTTTTCCACTTTTCTCTCAGAGCGTCGAGCTGCTCCCCTGACGGTGCTTCCACCGGCTCCGCGTCTGGGGTCGGGTAGTCGTCGGCCATCAGGTCGGCCAGCTCGTCCTCGGTCCAGCCCCAGCTCTCCACCTGCACGCCTTCAGCCAGCAACGCCTCGACCTGAGCAGCCAGCCCGTCGTCGTCCCACTCGCTCAACTCAGCCGTCCGGTTGTCGGCGATGGCGTAGGCGATGGCCTCGCTGCCGCCCAGCCCCGTGGTGTACGCTGCCACCTGGGACCAGCCCAGCAGCCGGGCCGCACGCACCAGCCCGTTGCCAGCACGCACCACGTTGTCGGCATCCACGACCACCGGCTTCTGCTGACCGAACGCCTGGAGCGACCCGATGATGGCGTCGAGGTTCCGCTGCGGGTGCGTCCGCACGTTGGCCGGGTCCAGCACCAGCGTGTCGATGTCGATCATCTGCACGCGGTCGGGGTCGAACGCCCCCCTTCCCCCGGTCGCCTGCTGGGGTTCCGCTTCGCCTATCTTATCATCTGCCATGCTTTACAGAATAGCCCTCGCCCTGGGTGGTGTCCAGAACGAAGGCGAGCCGGGCGAGCCAAGGGGACCAACCCTGACCAGCCCGGCCCGCAGGAGAGAACGGTTGCGGGGCGGTTGCCCCTGTCAGTTCTTCAGATGTTGCTGCAACTGGGCCACCGCTTCCGGCTCCAGCTTGCCGATGGCCTCGGCCACGTCACGACCGGCGAAGTGCGCGACCGAGGCGGGCGAGCCGATCTGGGCTGCGTTGCGGTGTCCGAAGAAGCCGTCTCTAAACTGCTTCCCCACACTAGAGGTGGCCGGGGCGAGCAGGCTACGCATCCCCTCGGGGAACGGCTTGTACCAGTCGGCCAGCAACGCCTCGCGGCATTTCGTGAGCAAGCGGCTTTTGTAGGTTCGCGTCTTCATGGTTTCATTCCCTGTCTGAGCCGCCCGGCGTGGTTGCCGGGCGGCGGTTGGTTGGTTGTCTCAGAATGTCAGGTACAGTCCGGTGCGGCTCTCGAAGATGTCCACCAGCATATCGCAGTACACGCCGCTGATCTCATCGACCACGGGGCAGGTGCCCTTGCTGGGGCTGAACTTGAAGAACTCGACGGTGTAGGTGTCGCTGGCGTCGAGCGTCACGCGGCACTTGTTCATCTTGCGTGACCCCTTGAAGCTGAACATCACGCTGCTGTCGTCGCCTGCGAACAGGCTCGCCCCGACCATCAGCGACAGGCGGCGGGTGCCACCCATCTGGGCGATGATCGTCTGGGCCACTTGCAGGTCGCTGGTTTGGGTCGTCATCGTTTCTCTCCTGGTTCCGTTGTTGGTTGCCGTGTTTCTCATATAGGTATCTTCGTCTATTGCAGAACGGATAGCCAGCCCAAGACGGTCAATCTAGAAAGTTTCTGGAAAGTAATCAGGGGCCGAGCGGAGGCGAAACGGTCAGCGTTCTGCCCGTGCTTCTTCTCTCGCCACGATCTGCTCCCCGATGAACTGCACGACCTGGGGAACGACAGCGTTGCCTAGTGCCGTAAGCCGCTGAAGCCTATCGGGTATCCCATCAGCCACTCGACCCACTCGGGGTTCAATCTCCCACTGTCGTGCGAAACGACCATGGAGAGCATCAACTGCTTCCCGCGTGATAATCGGCGTTGGATCGCTGGCGTGGATAGGTTCCCCCGGTCCCGGTTGTCGCTCGCCTGCGGAGTGGGCCAGAACCCAGATCCTGGGGCGGACGTGACACGCTCCGCACTGGGCAGCCGATATGCTATGCCACTCGATGTGACCATACCCGATCGCGGCCAAGTCTCGCAGAATGCCTCCGAACAGTTCTCCCCGAACATGACCTGCTGACAGAAGCCCGATGACGTTTTCAACCAGCACCCATCGAGGTTGGATAACCTCGCAAACTCTACGCATCTCCGGCCACAGCCATCGTTCATCCTGATCACCTCGTCTCCTGCCTGCGTGGCTTACGGTGGGACACGGAAAGCCGCCCGCCACCATGTCCACGCTCCACTCGTCAATCGGCCCTTGCGGTGGGAACGTCTTGATGTCGTCCCATCGTCGCACGTCGGGCCAGTGTTTCTCCAGCACTCGCTGGCAATACGGTTCCAGTTCAACCTGCCACGCCACATCGAACGCCGGGTTGCCGTCCTGCTTCTTGACGCGAGACAGGCCCAGGCCCATCCCCCCTATCCCCGCAAACAGCTCGCCGACCCTCAACATAATGCCCCCCTCGCTCTGCTTGGCCAGGCTGTCGGCCTGTCGCATCACTTGTCCCCGTCCGTTGCTGGCCGCACCCGTGTCAGCACGGTCTGTGGCGTCCCGTTGTAGTCCTCGTGAGCCTTGACCCGGCCCACCACGTCGAAGACCCCTTCATCGTCCAGCCACTCGGGTGCCGTACCCGTTGCCCACCAGATCACCACGTTGCCGTCGAGGTCGTCGAAGCGGCAGAGCGTGCTTGGCCCGTAGTCGCCATCGAAGGTCTTCAGGCTGACGCAGGCCAGATCGTTGAACCGGCGACGCTCGCCGACCTCACCGATGTGCTTCTGCTTCTTGCCAGCCTCGACCCGCTCCACCGCCACGACTGCCTCGTCAAGAACCCGCTGGTGTGCCGAGATCGCCGAGGCCACCAGCCCAGACGTGCGGAACGTCACCGCGTCCTGCCGGGCGGCGACGCCCAGGTTGTACAGGTACTCGTTGCCGCACCCCGGCGCGATGGCCCGTGCCCACTTCAGTGCGGCCTCGGCATCGGCCCGGTCGCTGTCGCTGACGTGCAGGTCGTTCTCCTCGACCCACTTCCGCCAGTGCCGTCGCTCGGCGTCCGAGTTGCCCGGCCCCGTGCAGAGACTCCAGGCGTGGCTCGACGTAGCCTGGACTCTGCCGGTTTCATCCAGCCGGGCCTTGGCCCTGCTCGTCCAGCCGATCCGACGACAGACCAACGCGGTGGCCGTGATGAAGTCCAGCGTGTCGATGGTCGGCTCGGTGCCGCCCCATCCTCGCTCGCTGGCGTCGCGGCACTCGTCACGCAAGTCGCGCACCCAGGTCGCCAGCATCAGCATCGACTCGGCAGAGACGTGGCCCAGGTGATCGGCAAGGCATTGCCGCCCGACCTGGATGTGCTGGCCATCCTCGTGCAGCAGCACGAACACGTCCTTGCGATGGCGGCTGGCCTTGCAATGGTCACAGCGTGCCATGTCCACATCGCGGAACTCGGGCGGGCAGGTCTGCCCCGGCACCGTCAGCGTCAACGCTTCACCGTTGTCGGCCAGCGTGACGCGGGACACGAGGGACCAGCCACCCAGAACAGGCGACTCTCCCTCGATGTCCACGCGGGCGAACCGCTCGCGGTGCGTCAGGCCGGTGTACTCGTTGACCGTCTCGCGGTCCACCGTCTCGATGACGAGCAGCCGCATCGGATCGACGCCCAGCTTCTCGGCTCGCTGGTTCAGCCGGTCCACCTTGTCGGTCAGCGTCGGCAGGTTGTCCAGCGGGATCAGGGTGGTGCGTTCTTCGTCGGTCTGTGTTTCGGTCAGGGTCGTCATGGTTTCTCTCCAGGTCAGGCCGGGGAGCGGTGTGCCCCCCGGCTAGTTGCGGTTGTCAGTCTACGATTCTCGACCAGTCCGATTCGCTGATGTGCTGCATCTGGTTTCGCATCATCTTCTGGTTCCGCGACACTTCCGCATTCCGTTCGGCCTGCACGAAAGCAGCAGCCTGCTCGACAGCTCTGGCGTGGAAGGGGTGGCTGGGCAGCGCGAGGTACTGGAAGATCGCCGCGAGACTGGTGCCGTTCTCGCCGTGGATCATCGTGCCCTTGTCGTCCTGGGCTGCCCAGAAGTCACGCGATGCCTCAGTCTCGCGGCTGGCGTTGATGATCGGGCACATCGAGTAGCGACCTTCGGGTGCGACAGTCTCGGCACCGTCCCACTCGCTGACCTTCAGACGCTTGCCGCAGGTCGTCGTGATGAAGCAGGCGGTGCGGCTTTCGACCGTGATCGAGAAGATGCAGTCGTTGTCGCAGATGCTGCGGGTCGAGTAGGTGCGGCCAACCTGGAAGGCGGTGATGTCGTTGGTCGTGGTCGTCATGGTTTCGTTCCTTGTTTCGTTTCTGGTGACTGTTGTTTCCATGCAGGTATCTTCGTCTATTGCGGAACGAATAGCCAGCCCCAGACAGACAATCTGGAAAGTTTCTCGAAAGTAATCCAGGCCCGAAAGCGGGGCCGGGTTCTGGCATGATCGACAAGACCACGCCTCCCCCGGCCCCGCCGGGCAGGGATCACCGCCGGAGGTCACACCGTTGCGGGACGCTGCTTGGTGCCTCCTACCTCGTCATAGCTCACCTGTCGCTCGGTGAACCCGAACGGGAACCGGGACTCGCTGCTGTCCAAGCACCATAGATGGTACTGGTTGGCCCCGTCCACCTTCCGGCTCTCAGCAGGGTACAGCTCGACAGCTTCGCACTCTGGCCCCACCAGACAGTTCTTGATCGCCTGCATCACACGCCAGTCTGCCACCGGCTCCCGGTCGCGCCGCTTGATCGACAGGTGGATGATGTCCGGCATCATCGAGTTGTCGGCGATACACGGCACCTCATACGAGGCCACCTGATACATCTGCTCCACCCCGTCCTCGTCAACGTAGCCGCCGACCCAGGTATCAGGTCGCAGCATCTCGGCAATCGCCAGTTGAATCTCGTCCTCGCTGGCGTCCGGCATCTTCGCCGCCATCAGTTCTCGCGTGGTGCGCTTGATGTCCTCCACGTCATCCGCCACCAGGACGAACCGCATCTTCCCCCACTCTTTCACAATGTCGTCTTGCATCACTTACCCTCCAAGCTCGTCGGCCAGTCAGACATCACCGTGCCGACCCGCGACGGTGACTTCATCGCGTGGCAGCCGTTGGGCATCTGGTTGTAGACGAACTTGGCGATGGCCCGCAGATGCGTAGCCGTCTCGTTGTCGGCGCGACAGACCGCGTCAAGCAGATCGCCCTTCAGCACCGCCGTCAGAAAGCCGCCGGGATGGTGGCCGTCCTTGCCCCACATCATCAGCCCGTTCATGATCCGCTCGGGAATCTCCCGGTAGGCCGGGTCCGCGTCCAGGTCATACATCACTCACCTCCTTCTCGAGAATGGGCCAGTCGAATCCGAGAGCGGTCAGCACCTCGCGCATCGCTGGACTGTCGTTGATTTGCTTTGTCAGGCCATTGATCAGCCCTGTATGGTCTCTCGTCTGGCCGCACGTTCTCGCCCCTGCACCTGCCACTGGTTCCCATCCGTGATCGAGAACGAGCCGATTTCCCAACTCCAAGAGCAGCAGCTTGAGGTTCCCTAGTCGCTCCACCTCCTGGATCAGCCACGCCACATCGCTGCTCAGTTCTGACGACGCCTCCGAATTCTGCTCACCACGCCCACGGGTTAGAATTGAAACGGACAATTGGCGTCTCTCAATCTGTCTCAGTCGCTCACGCATACGCATCAGCCCACCCCCTTCTCGTTGTTGCGCTGGGCCAGCCCTGCCGCCATCACCTCGACCTGCGCCTCTTGCAGCGTGGTCAGATGCTCGTAACAGGCCGCGACCCCTTGCTGTAAAACCACGTCGGCTGTCTTGAAGTCGTGCGTGTCTCGCAGGAAGTCCGACAGCCTCACCAGTCCCATCACCCCGTTCCGTATGATCTGCAACCGCCGGTCGGCTTGGTTGCTCAACGTCAGATCGCTCATCGCTTTCGCTCCTGGTAACTCAGCCAAACAAAGTACCCGGCGAACACCACGCCCACCGTTGTCAGATGTATCCACTCCCATCCCTCACCCATCATCACTCGCCCTCCTCGGGTTCGGGGTAGTCCATCCCAAGTTCACTCAGCACTTCCCGCATCTCGGGGTTCCAGTTCAGTTGGTACATCAGTGCCAAGATCACGTCGGTTGATGACATGAACATTGCATCGACGAGGCTCCCGAAGGCCGGGCAGATCTGCGACTCTGGCAAGTCTGAGACACGCACCAACAGCCCCGGTTCCCATCGGTGTTCGATCACGAGCCGGTTGCCCAGCTCCCTCAGTACCCGCTTGAGGTCCGGTCGGTCAGCGTTGCCCATGTCCTCCAACTCGTGAACCATCCCTTGCAACCGGGAAGCCAGGACGTTGAGCCTCTCGATCTCGCCGATCATCCACGACACGTCCTCGTGCCCGACCGTGCCGTGGGCCATTTCGCCGATCCGTGTCAGTCGGTCGCTCATCACTCGCCCTCACTTACAATCCAAGATGGTCACTGTCAGCAACGCTCCGCGCTCCGGCCTACCGCACCTGCGAATCAACTCATCCACAGTCTCGGGCGTGATGTCCGAACCGACGACCGGCTCCCTCCGGTTGTGCAGCTTCTCGACACGGTATGCCTCGTAGCCAGGGTTCCCCCGCTGGCCTCGCCGCCTCAAAGTTATCATCTCTCGACGCACTGTCATCGACTGTCTCCCTTCACAACTCCCAAAGTCCAGCACAGAACAGGAGCGGCCACGGTTCCTCCAGGGACCGTCACCGCGACGACCACGACCACCGCCGCCCACGCTGTCCCGTGGCGTGTCACCAGCGACCGCCATGCCTCACGAATCCTTTTCATCGTTCTGACTCCTCGTCGTAATGATCGGCGAAGGCTTCCTGCTGTTCCCAGCACAGCCGCGCGATCTCGTCATGTTCGTCGGTGTGCGATCCGGTCGGCAGGTACTCGCCCAGAATCTCACCCACCAGGATGTCGCCCGGCGAGCCGTCCGACTCCCACAAAACCGAAGCCGGTGGATACCAGCGGGCAGGGTAGTGCGTGACCTGGAAGCACTCGGCCTCGGTCACCCTGATCCCACGCGAGGTGATCCCGACTTCAAGGTCAGCCGGGTCGATCTCGTACCACACGAAGAACGACATCACCGTGCTGTCGTTCTTCTGCCACTCGAACTCGACGGCTCGCGCCAGCTTGTTGCGCCGCTCGCGGCCCGCGTGGATGTCTAGGTCTGCCATCGTTTCTCTCCCCGTTAGTTTAGAAGTGCCTTGATGCCGTCGCGGATGCGTTCGGTCTTCGGCTTGGCCTGGGCCGTGACGTGTTCGACGATCCGCAACGCAGCCGCAGATACGGAACCGGCGAACACCAGCGACTCGTACATCCGGTCGGTCAGTCCCATGTCGTTGCGGGGACGCTCCCCGGCTTCGCCAAGGTACAGCACGATGTCGTCGCTGTTCCGGTACTCGGCCACGATGACCCTGACCGGCTCGATACCGCACGGCGTATCTTCACGCCCGGTCAGCCAGAAGGTGAAGCACAAGCCGTTCTCTCGACAGTTCCGATAGGTCGTGGCACTCACATCCGACACGCCTTCGGGCAGCGTCAGGTGGCTCATCGCCGCTCCCACTTTCCGCGCCACTGTCAGTCCTGGGTGGTAGTTAATCCGCATGGTTTCGTTCCTCGTGTTGGGCCGGGCGGCGGGTGCCGCCCGGCGGTTGGTTCTACATTCCGAACTCAGCCCGCCAAGGACATCCGTTTGAGTTCGTCGTATTCCCATGACTCCACAGGGATGAACGTGGTAACCGTCACAGTCGAGCGGCGGTTGTAACTGGTGCGAACGATGGACCCGCCGATGTCGTAGAAATCTACGACGAACTCGTCTTCGTCGCCCTGGACGAAACAGGCGGCGTCGATCTTGTTCGCAGGGCAGAGCAGCTCGTCGAGGATTTGCGTGTCGTTGGTCGTCATGGTTTCGTTCCTGGTTTCGTTTCTGGTGGCCGTGTTTCCCATGACCAAAGTATCGGCTATTGCAGAGCGAATGAACAGCCCCAGAGGGTCAATCTGGAAAGTTTCTGGAAAGTATTCCGGGGCGGTTTCGGCCCGCTGTCCCCCTGATTCTTGACGCGACCTCCCCCCGGACGTAGACTGAGGGGGGATTGATTGCAGGTAGAAACGGACGCGGAACATGGAACTCAGCGACACGCTACGCGCACGGGTGCGAGCATCGGGCGACAGCCAGAACAAGATCGCCCGCGACTCGGGCGTCAATCAGGCCAGCCTTAACCTGTTCATGAATGAGAAGCGAGACCTGCGCCTCCAGACGGCCACGCGACTGGCCGACTACTTCGGGCTGTGCTTCTGCCCGGCTGACTCACTCAGCGAGAGATCCAGGTAGCGGGCCAGCTTGGCCTGCTTGCTAGGACGCTTGCGGCTGAAGTTGAACATGAAACGGTAGAGGCTCGACTGCGTGACGCCAGCACGCCGGGCCAGCCGGTTCAAGCTCACCCCCGTCTCGGCCATGTGATCGAACAGCCGTTGCCGCAGATCGTCGTCAATCGTTTCCACGGCTCTCCCCCGTCCCTGTCAGATCGCGCGTGCCGATGACCGGCGGCATCCAGCCCCGCTCGGCGTTCACCCGCTGTCGTTCCCACCGCTCCTCACTCCACCCCTCGCGTATTCTGGCGCACTCCTCAGCGATCTCCTCTAGCGTAGGCACATATCTCTCGTTTGCCATTGCGGTTCCCTCCGCTCTAGTAATGGGCGACCACAGCGTGGCCGTCCGCCACCATCATCTCGTTGATGTCAACGGGGTGGCCGTCCTGGTCTACCCCCATCAGGGTGGCAAGATACCTGCCGAACTTTCCGCGCTTGTCCTTGTGCGTTTGAACGACGATGTCCCATTCGCCCTTATGCCTGAACCGCACCAGCAGATCGGCGAGGTGCTGGGTCGCCGCGTGCCCGGCCACCTTCTCCGGCCCGCGCACCTCCGGCGTGTTAATCCCGTATAAGCGGACGGTCGCCCGCACCGTTATCGCCATCCCCATATCGACATCAATCACGCAGGTATCGCCGTCAACCAACCGGACAATCCTGGCCCGCCGAATGTATTGGTCACGAGTCATGGGTCGAGCCTCCCGCGTCGTCGTAGACAGGGAAGCTCGATCACGTCAGCGGGCGACGTTTCAGCGGCTGGCTTGTCGTACCCTTCACCCTGATACCCGCCCTCCCGCAGCGCGTCCAGAACTAGCTCGGAACAGAAGAACCTATCCGGGTTCGTATCTGCCGGAAGCCCCCTGCGGCCAGCGGCCCAGTGAGACAGCCACCCCCACGACCGGAGAAACTGCCACGGGCTGGCGTACCTCAAGCCCCACTTCGACAGGGCAAACGACACGACCGCCTTTCTGTCGAGTGGTCCGTGGTCGATCCGGTCACGCTCGCCCTGGAGCATCTCGTACCAGTCGACCCAGCACCCTTGCTCGATGTACCTACTGAGCGGGAAGACACGAACGCCGACGCCCTCCAGGGCTTCGACGACAGTCAGCCGCCCGTGCATCCAGCAGGCAACCCCCACATGGCTCACCCGGCTTCGGGTCCACAGCTTGATGATCTTCGAGAACAGTCGCGTGCCACGGAACGCCAGCACGTCACCGTCCCGAACCAGAAGCCTCACCTCGGCGTATTTCATTCATCGGGTTCGCCCAGACGCAACAGGTACTGCGTGTCGCTGTCGAGTTGGGGAGCGACCACGGGCGCAGCACCGCCCGGCGACAGCTTACCAAGAAGCCACGGCAGAGCCGACCCCAGTCCAATGCCACCACCCAGCAGCCCCGCCGCCACAGCGAGCTTGGCGGCGGTGCCCAGGCCCGGCTTCGGCGGGTTCACGATGGTCGGCGAGTTCCAGTTGATGCCCACGTCGTCAGGCTGCTCCCAGTTCTTTCCGAGATGCTCACGCATCTGCGCCTGAGCCATTGCCATCGCGTGACGCTCCCTCTGCATCATCTGGTCTAGCTGCACCAGATTCGCCGCTCCGTCGATCTCGGGCAACGTAGGCGGCGATGGCGGCTCGGTCGCCACTCCAGAAGACGGCGTGCCATTCCCCATGCTCCGCGTCCCTCCGAGCCGTCTCGCCAGCCCACCAGTCAGCAAGTCCCATCGCATCAGCTCGCGGGGCCAGCGTTACCGGGTGAGGGGATCGACTGCACGCCTGGGAACATCCCGCTGGATTTGAGCTGGGTCTGGAGATTCGCTTGCCCGTGCTGCTCAAGCAGGTTCTGAGCAGTCGCGCCGATCAGTTGCAGCTTGAGCTGCCACAATTTTGCGCTCTCCTCACTCACATGCGAAATTGAAGAATTATGCCTTGTCAGAACCTGGGACAGCACCGAACCGTTTTGAGCGAAATCCTGCTCCATTTGCATTTTAATCTGTTCGTTCATCGGGTCACCCTCGCTTTCGTTGGCAAGATTAGTTTGATCGGTGTGCCGAACGGGTAGGATTGCTCAGCGATCACCTTTCCTGTTGTCGGGTCCAAGACCTGGACACGCACCGGAGTCGCCAGCAGCTTGTCAATCAGCTTCCGCTGCTCGTCGATCTCCTGCTGCATCTTCTGGATCACCACCGGGTCGGCCTCCGTGCCTGTTGCCCCCGGTGGCCCTGCCGGGCCTCTCGGCCCAGCCGGTCCCGCTTTCTGCTGTATCTCTTTGATGGCTTTCCATAAAGCGAGTATCTGCCCGGTGCGATCTCGGTCCCCCCATCCCTTCGACTGATCGACCAGCGGTTCCTTGGCCAGCGGCTGGGACTCGACGAGAAACGACATCACGTCAGCATGGCTCGCACCGTAGACCATCTCGTCATCGCGTCCGTGACTCATCACCGAGATCAGAGATCCGGCAGCAAACACACCACCGCCCGAATTGCCGCCCGCGAAGTGCCCCTTGCTGATTGCGAAGGCGTCGCGTTTAGCCACCTTGATCTCGTCGCCGCCAGCGTCGGTGATCTTCTCAGCGTCCTTCGCCGACAGCGTCAATCGCTCTGGCCCGTTGCCGCCTGGGAACCCGCAGCCGGTCACGTCTCCAGGCGGTCGCGTGCTGCGAACAGGTGCAGCCGCAAGCGTGTCCTTCGTCCAGCAGGTGAACAGGGCGAGATCTGTGCGGTCATCCTTCGCCAGCCATCGACCGTTCCCCCACCGCTTGCCATCGGAACAGGTAAACCGGAACTCCTCGCCCACTTTCGAGCAGACGTGGGCAGCCGACAGACCGTAGGCGTGCCGAGAACCACGCACGATGATAGTCCCGCTGCCGCCGTGCAGGTTGACCGAGGCGTCGACGTAGCCCTGGGCCATCGCCGTCGCGGTCATCAGTAGCCAGATCAACACCGCTCTCGTCATCAACAAATCGTACCCCGGTTATGCGGAAACCACAAGCACCATCACGCCTCCTGGGTCTCGATGACAGTGAGGCGGGTGCCGTGTTCGTCGAGACGGTCGCTGTGGCGTTGCAGCCGCGACTCGTTCTTCTCGATCCGAAACACCATCGACTCCAGCTTCGTCAGCCCCCGGCTGATCCGCATCATCCACCCGATGGCTCCACCGAGCAGCCCGATGCCGATAGCCACGACAGTCAACCATTCAGATGTCGGCATCTAATCGCCTTCGGTTCCAGTCGTTGATCCCGCCCAGGGGTCGGCTGATAATTCCCACAGCACGGCCACCCGATGGACCGGGCGGGCGTGTCGGGGCGTCGCACAGATGCGGCGTCCCCATCTTATCTCCCATCCCGGCAACGTACCAGATGAAGCGGGCGACCTTCGTGTCACTCCTCTTGGCTATCGTCAGCGTCTCGGCCTACGACTCACTACGGTGCGTGGCTGACGCCAGGGAGTTGTACGCCGTGGAGATGAACCCGTTGGCCCGGTTCTTGATCGACGGCGAGGATGTGTCCGCCCTGGTCTGCGGCAAGGCGTTCGGCGTTGGCGTCGTCGTCGGCGTGCTGTGCGAGCTAAGGCACAACGGCTACCGTCACTCCTCCGTGGTGACGGTAGCCGTCGCTGTCGCCCAGGCCGCTGTCGCTGTGACCTACTTGTTTTAGCTGCACCCGAATCCGGCGGCGAACCGCTTGGCTTCCGCGTAGAAGGTGGGCGACTGACAAACGACTGACAAAAGGTGAGAATATGTCAGGCGGTGTTGCACACCTGTTGCACGCAACGATGCAACACCTGGTCACCGACTGACAAAATACGTTTGTTTTGTCAGCCGGTTGTGGTCGGGTGCAACACGACCTCGACCCGTGGGTTGTCGGCGTCCACCAGGAGCGTGGCGGGTGCCATCACGAACCGGCTGTCGTCCACCCCCATTGCCTCGGCGATCCCGTCCAGCGCAGACTTGAGCGATGCCTGCGCGTTGTCCCGGTCACGCCGCCGGTTCACCCTGAACCAGAACGTGGTCCGCACCATGATCTCGTCGCCCCAGCCGGGCGGCACATCCAGCCCCGCCTCGCTGATCGCAACACGGGCCAGCAGCTTCGCCTCACCACGATACGCCTGCACCGCCTTGGCCTTGACCGCCCAGTGCGTGCGGGCGTTGGGGCTGAGTGCCCTGACTGGAAGCGACAGCGTGACCGTCAGGGCGTCGGGTTCCTCCCACCTCGCGCCGCCGCTGCGGGTCTTTATCCACGGCATCAGAAACACGCCTCCACGTCTTCCATCGTGACGCGGGTGGGCGCACGCAGGTCGGGGTCGCGTAGCCGCAGCCATGCGTCCAGATCGAAGTTGTCTGGATCGTTGACCCATTTGACCGCCAACTGCTCGGCATGGCTCATCGTCGGGATCGTCTCGGCGTGGCAGAAGTTACAGAGCAACAGGTAGTTGCACGGGTGTGCCCACCTCCCCGCTGCGTGACTTCGGCGTTCGATCTCGTGAGTCTCCAGCCAGCGAAACCCGCACCGCTGCTCAGACCATTCGCACAGCATACACTTGTCGGCGACTGACAGCCGCCACTCGATCCGCGCCACCCGGTTGTTCAGATAGTAGTCACGCGCCTTACCCATTGATCGGCCTCCATTCCTGGGCAGCCTTCAACTCGGCCACCAACTCGTCGGCGTTGTGCGCTTGTAGATAATCGCTCACATCGCCGCCCGGCTTCAACGGCAACTGCACCACCCTGATGCTCGCCGCTCCCCACAGCAGCAGCGACCCGGCCACGTCCCTGGCGTGCTGCTGCCCCTTCGCGTCGTTGTCTGGGATGATCGCCACCCGTCGCCCGGCGAGGGCAGCACTGTACTCGTCGCGCCACTTCCCGGCACCACCGGCGCAGGTCGTCGGGACCAGCGACACGCCGCTGGAGATCAGACGCAAGCAATCCTTCTCGCCTTCGACCACGGCCACCGGCCAGTCGGGCTTCTCGGCTAGGCCGCCCAGGTTGAACAGCACCCGCTGCACGCCCTTCATGTTCCACACCCACTCACCGTTCACCTTGTGCCGCTGCCGGAATGACTTCGGCTCCATGCGAACCACCTCGAACACCAGCGCACCGCTGGCGTCGTGATACGGGTAGGTCTGAGCCACCCGTGCCTTGGGTGCAGGGGACGACGAAGACGCAAACAGGTCCGACTTGCGGATACCCACCGCGTCGCAGATGTCGTCCACGCTGCAACCGGCCCGGCAATGCAGCAACAGCTTCTTGCCGTCGTCTCCCAGCTTGGCCACCATCGAGGGCGACCGATCCTCGTGCGCCGGGCACTTGATCTGCCACTGGTCACCGTCGTCCTTTACCACCTCGAACCTCTCGATCACACCACTGAGCTTATCGCAAATCTCCATTGCTTCTCCCCACCGCATTTGATTTATCGACGCTGCCTCGCGTGCCTCACGTCGCAGACTGGTTACTGTATTATTCCCAGCGAGGCCCGACCGTCAGGCGGTCGCCAGCACATCGCCACCCCAGGCCAGGGGTGTTCAGGTTGTCGGGTTGCGTGCGGGCCTGGGTCGCACTGAGTGCTGCGGCTGCTTCAGCCGCCCAGTGTCTCGTCTATATGGCTCCTCAATTCTTGGTTGTCGATGTTCGTCCGCATCCACTGGAGATAGGTGGCCGGGATGTCCCGCAGCCGCCGCCCTCCGTGTTTTCCGAACCGCATAATGTAGTCGCCGCCGGTCGCCGAAGCCAGCTTGTCTATCACGGCCCCAGCCTGTCGGCGCGTGTAGCTGGTGGCCGTCTCCTCCGCGACGCCAAGCCGGACGAGGTACGCGACCTGCTTGCCGCTGGCACCGCCCTGGAACGCTGGCTCGGCGTACTCGGGCGAGCCTTGCGCCCCGAACGGGTTGACCACGCGGGCGTTGTATTGTGCGTTCGCTCTCAGGCGTGCCCGCCGTGCCTCGGCCTCGGCCCGTCGCTGGGCTTCCTGGGCCTCGCGTAGCTCGCGGACCTCCTTCGCCCGGTCGATCACCGCCTGCACTTCTTCGGCGTCACCACGCTCTCGCAGGTCTTCGACAGCCGCAGCGATGTCGGCGGCGTCCGCGTCGCCCGCCAGCACGTCCACCGCTGATACCAACCGATGCCGCCCGCTGTTGCCCACAAAGTCCAGCACCGTCACGAAGGGCTTGTCACTGGCAGCGATGGCCGCACGCCGCTCGCTGGCCGTCTCCAGCCCGTCCACGATCCCCGACAGCGGCCTCGTTCCACGACCAACGGCCTGGGTGTATCGCACCTCAGACTTCGTCGGTGCTGCCATCACAACGCACGCCGTAGCCGGTGCGTCGAACCCCTCCAGGAAACAGCCCACCCCGACAAGCACCTGGAGGTCGCCGCTTTGGAACTGACGCACGGCCACCGCTCGATCCTCTCGGCTCGTTTCCGCGATGACGCACTGAGCCGTCACGCCGGGGTAACGGTTGAACACCTCGGCCAGTCGGCGGGCGTGTTCCTTCGTCACGGCGAAGACCAGCGTGGGACGCCCTGCTGCCTCCTTCACTGACGGCGCGACCACCGCGTGCAACATCCGTTCCTGCTTGGCAAGCTGATCGACCTGACCTTCTGACAGCTCGTCCTCGGGCACGACCTCGATGGCACCCATTTCCTGGGCCAGTTGTTTCTGGTTCAGGTCGCCCGCCGTGGTCTTGATCCAGGAGAAGTCCAGCCCCTCGACCGTGACATACTTCTGTCGGACGTTGACCAGCCAGCCCTCGTCGATACCCTCGACGATGCCCATGTTGTAGCAACACGTCTCGAAGACGGTCGCAAGGGCCAGCTTGTCCTTGCGCTTCGGTGTCGCTGTCACGCCCAGCACCTTCAGGCCGCCCGGCTTGAAATGCTCGATGACCCGCCGGTAGCTGTTCGCCGGGGCGTGGTGGGCCTCGTCAATAATCATCAGCCCGAAGTCCTCGGGGTCGAACCACTTGGCCCGGTTCGGGCGGCTCATCGTCTGCACGCTGGTGACCACCACGTTGCTCAACGTCATCAGCCCAGTGCTGTCGGCCCGCCGGAACCCCATCTCCACTTGTGGCCTCGCGTCCAGGTGCGCGGCGAGCGAGTCGCACGCCTGCTGCATGAGTTCCTCGCGATGCACCACGACCAGCACTCGCCCCTGCTCTCTGCGCCACCGGGCAATCACCTCGGCGAACGTCACCGTCTTGCCCAGTCCCGTGGCCTTCACCATCAGAACCGAGTCGTGCTGCTCCCACGCCGCAAAGACAGAGTCAACACTGTCCTGCTGGTACGGTCGCAGCGTGAACGGCTCCCTACCTGGGGAAACGGCCACTTCAGGCTCGGGCGAAAATAGGTCTAGCTCGCCAGCCATTCGTTCTGCTCGTCGGTCAGTCTGTTAAATGTTGCCTTGTTGATGAACCCAGACCCGCCGCAGGTCGAGCAGTCCGTGTTCCCCACGTCTCCGCGACAGTCTGGGCAGGTCGTGTGGAACTCGGCGAACCGCACCACGCTCTCCAGCAGTTCGACCAGTCGACTGATCTCGGGCCGATCCAGGTACGCGCCGCCCGGCTTACCGGCCAACCCTTCCACCTCCGCGCTGAATTGTGCCAGCACACCCAGGCGAAGCTGTGCCAGTTGCTTGCCCTGCGCCGCCGCCTCGCACAGATCCGGTTCCACGATCCGACCCAGCTTGTCCTTGAGATTGGAGGTGGGTTCGCTGACCTTAGCGACCGGCTGACCGTTGTCCGGCGTCTCGCCCATCATCTCGGCCCGGCACCGCTCGATGTGCGGGGCCGTGATCGCCAAATGGCCTCGACGGTCAACGGGTGCGGTTTCCACAGAGTGCGTCCACACGTCGGCCATCAAGCCGGGCTGCTTGATCTTGCACAGCACCCGTGCCTGAGCCTCCCTCGCTGGCCGCTCGGCGGTGGCTGGGTCTTCCTGGTCAAGAATCTTGGCGACCGAGGCCGAGTGCATGAGTTGCCACGCTCGCTGCCTGCTGAACTCCCATCTCTCCCGGCAAAACTCCTCGAAGCTGCCGTGCGTGATCAGATACAGATGACGGTCGTTGATCTCGGCCAGAGCGTTCCCGACCGCGACGAACGACATCATCCCTCTGTCGACCACCGCCACCAGTTCCTCCAGCCGCTCGCTGTCTTCCTGCGTCAGCCCCGTCTCGTCGGGCGTCGTCAATCCTGTCTCGGGCATCTGTCAATCCTTTCGTGTCTGTTGTTCGAGTGCCGCCATCGCGGCCATGAAATCTCCACCGCTGTCCTTCAGCGCAGCCATCGCCGTCTTGCGAGCGATCCCCGCGTTGCCAACTGTCTCCCAGAACCACGCCGCCATATCCTGACCGTCTCCAGGCGGTGACACATCTGTCACTACGGGTGACGGTTCTGTCACGGGCTTGGGTGGCGGAATCGTCTCGGGTCGGGGCGTCGTCCCCACATGAGGCACCGTCGCCCGGTCTTCCATGTCTTGTGTGAACAGGTCCGACGCGGCGGTGGCTGTCAGCACCGCGTCCACCATCGCCCGCTTCTTCGCCATCTTCAGGACCGTGTTGTAGGTGTCGGGGAGATCAGGGTTCTCGACCGGCTTCAGGTCGGCCATGTCAAAGGCGTCGTCGCCGAACTTGGCACCGCAGCCGCCCTTCTTCTTCCAGCACAGCCAGCCGCCGCCGAACTCTTCTTTTCCTTTGATGATCGCAGATTCGGCACAGTGCGGGCAGGCGTGCGCGCCCTTCCGCCAGCGGTATCGCGTCTCCATCGTGGTGCAGAGTCCGACGCCGGAAGCGATCAGGCTGTCACTGGTGATGTGCCGCAACTCGCAGGCCACCTCGTACTCGATGTGACCGCCGTCCATCTCGCGCCGGGTCACGTCGTAGCTCGGGGCCAACCGGAACAGGAGGCACAGCTTCTCGGCTCCAGGTTTCAGCAACGTCGGCTTCTGCGTGCCGGGTATGACCCCGTAATGCTCACCGTCGTGCATCGCCCGCCGCATGGCGTCCTGCACTTTCTCGATCTGTCCGACGAGTTGGTCAACGGTCAACTCCCCGGCCATCTGCGTGGCGACCATCTCGCGGGCCTCGTCGTCCTCACGCTGCATCTCGCTGACGTGCAGCAGTTCGGTCGTGCTGTCTTCGCTGTTCATCGCCTCACTCCTTGGGGCGTGGCCCCGGTTCTAGTTTCGCCAGTCGTTGGGCCGGGCGGCAGGTCGCCCCCGGCGGGTGGTGTCCTAGACCATGTGGACGTTGCCGTCGCACTTGGCCCACCTGTACTTCTCGCCCGCGTCGCTGAAGCAGAACATACCTTCGATGTCTCCCATGCCGTCCCAGTCGCCCATCTCAGCGTTGAACCACTCGGCGAAAGCCTCCGCTGCCCACTTGCGGTCGAAGGCCAGCATCCCGAACGCCCAGCCTTTCTCGTCGCCCAGTCTGTAGCAGTCGCCCACGGTGTCAACAAAGCCGTCGATGTCAATGGCCCAGCAAACCGAACCGCCGTGGAATCGGCAGCTGTTCTTGCTGCCACAAAGACCAGAATTATGGGCACCCAAGTTGGTGCGTCTCACGGTTGCGGTCTTGGTCGTGGTCGTGTCGGTCATCGTTTCTCTCCTGGTTTGTGTTGCCGTTGTTTCCATGTAGGTATCTTCGTCTATTGCAGAGCGAATGAACAGCCCCAGAGGGTCAATCTGGAAATTTTCTGGAAAGTATTTCGGGGCCGGTTTCGGCCTACCGGATACGCAGCGAGTGCGTTTCGATCAGCCGTGCGCCCGCCACCGTCCGGTCGTCGAGTAGTGCCTGCCGGATCTCGGCCTTGCGCACGGTCACCGTCTCGGCCACCGTCTTGAACTCATCCGGCACGTCGGCTTCGCTGTCGATCTCCACGCGCCGGTTGCGGGACAGACCCACGTTCAGCACGTCGCCCTCTATCTTGTCGTGGCCCAGGTCCAACATCGAGTCGGCGACGTAGCCGCGCAGCCAGTCCACCTTCCGCTTCACCGTCGCGGCCCGCGCCTTGAGCCGTTTGGCCTCGGCGTCCAGGGCGTCGTGCGTCGCGGTCAGCGACCGGATCAGCTTGGCGATGTTCTCGACCTTGTAGGTGTACTCGCCTTCCAGGTTGTCGAACTCCTCCCGGGTTGCATCCGACAGGCTTTCGTCGGTGTCCGCTGACCCATCGCCATCGCCCTCGATGCGGTTCCACAGATCGCGGTACGCCTCGGGGTACTCGTACAGTTTCAGTGCCATCGCCTCACCTCGCTTCCTGTTGTTTGAAAAGTGCCGACTCCGTGGATGGGACAACTGCGTCGGCGTCAGTCGGAAAGAGAACAGGCGGCATGAACGTCAACCCGACTCTGCCCAAGGCTCTCACGGTTTACCTTCCCTTTGCGGCTACTGACAGGTGAGGTGCATTCCACCATCTGCTGTCGCCGCGCGCCGGGACGCGCTAGATCGTCTTCCGTTCTTTCTCAACCAGTGACTCTCTCAGGATCTCGACGGCTCGCGGTGCCTCAATCCCCAGCTTCGCCTTCCCCTGGGAACCTGCCACCACCACCACTTCGATGTCGCCGCCCGGCATCTTGAGGTACACGCGCTCGCCATCCTTGACTGTCAGCACCAGCATCAACTCGCCTCCGTCACAAGCTCGGCGATGTCCAGCAGGTGGTTGACCGCCTGACGCGATCCGCCACACAACTCCAGCAGAGACGCCGCCATCTTGGTCAGCTCCAGGGTGTCGTCAATGCTGCTGGGCCGGGAGCGGGGCGTGGTCTTCAGCTTCGCCTCACGCTCTCGTTTCAACTTCGCCTTCCGCCGCCCATCGGCCATTGCCCTGGACCGCTCGGCCCGCTGCTCAGGGGTCAGGTTGGCCCACATCCGCTCCATCCCGGTCTTGGGCCTGTCGGTGCTGCCGTTGGTTCTTTCCTCACTCATCGCCGATCTCCTTCGCCATGAAAGTATTGGCCGGGGTGATCCCCGTGCCCTTGTTCCAGTCATCCGCCTTCGACGGATGGCACGCCACTCTCGTCGGGATCACTCCCGATGTCTCGCACGACTCGGCGAACAGGAACATGGCGTCCCGGTTCTCGAAGTCGATGCACAATCTGCAACCATCTTGGATCATGTCCTGTCTCCGTTTTCGATTTGTTGTCAACAGCCTGTTGACGAGGTGTCAACAGATGTTGACAGATAACCCCGGCCCGATTGCCTGGGGCGTTGGTGTTTCCGTTGTCAAAGCCCTCGCGTGTCGGTCATCGTTTCGTTCCTCGCTGGGCCGGGCGGCGGGGTGCCGCCCGGCGTTGGTGGTTCTAGTTGTTCAACAGTGCCCACGACTCACACCCGGCGGCGATTCCTTCCGCGTTGACGCAGTCGATCAGCGTCCGCCGCAATGTTTTCCTAGCAGCGACTTGGTGGAACGAAAGGCCCATGTGTTCACACGCCTTTCGGACAATCCGCAACTCGCCGACCGTCATAAAGTAATCCCGTGACAATCGGTCCCCAACGTGTCCCGCATATCCGAGTCCCGGCGTGTTGTCATTGGTCGTCATCGTTTCTCTCCTGGTTTGTGTTGCCGTTGTTTCCACGACCTGAGTATCGTCTATTGCAGAGCGAATGAACAGCCCAAGAGGGGCAAACCGGGAAAGTTTCTGGAAAGTATTTCGGGCCGGTTTCTGGCTACGGTGCGCGGTCAACGCAGCGGTCGCACACCATCACCCGTCGCTCGCGGTCGGTGTGCCGGTGACAGCGGACGCAAGCCCGCTCGCCGCCTGGGCCGCCCGTGGCCGCGCACTCCCCGTAGACCTCGCAGGCGTGGACGATGATCGGGCCACCAGAGCAGCAGGTGCCCTCGCCCTCGCGGATCTTGTCGCCCCGGTGGTCGCAGCCGTTGGGGTCGACGGTTGCCGCCAAGTCCACAGCCACCACCCCGACATCGGCCAGCGTACACTCGCCGTGCTTCTCACAGCCCAGAACCTCGACGATGTTGCCGTCGTCGTTGCGGCTGAACTCGTGCCGGGTCCGTTCCCGGCGGTGGCGGCATTCACTCATCCTTCATCCACTCCTTGTGCCAGTAGTCTGACGCCGCTCCCCAATAGTGATGGTCACTGATGCCCGTGTCGGCGTAGATGTTTCGGTGACTCGTGAACGTCCGCTCGTGGTTGATGTGGACGCTCGGCGCATCGCCTTTATACGGGATGATGCAGTTGATGAGGTCGTTGAACTCCAGCAGCCTCGACCCCTTGACGACGCACTCCCGGCACACTCGCTCGAAATGCCACAAAGCCATCTCCCAGGTGCAGGACATCTGGTGCAGCGGCTCGTCCCTCTGGTTGGCCTCGCACCATCCGGTCTCACGCAGCCCGATGTAATCGAGGTGACTGATGCCCACGGGCTTGGTTCTCGGGAAGGCGACTGTCTGCCCCTCGGCCCACACCTGGGTACGCTCGCCCACCTCAGCCTCGTAGTCGATCACCAACTCCTTGACGACTCCCGGTTGTGGGTCATCGCCATCGGTCAGACCGTTGTCGACTTTGATCTCTTGTTCGCTGAACGTCAGCCGGTCAACCAGCTCTGTGACATCCTCGCCGCCGTATGTCGCTCGCTGGATCGCCAGCAGCTTCCCCTCGTCCTCTGTCGCCTCGACCGCGTCGGCAATCCTGTCGAAGTAGTCGTGAGGGTACATCACGTCGTGCTCAAGCAGGGCGACGTAGTCGAACGCCTCACCCCGTTCTTCCATCTCGTAAAGGATGCGAAGGATCTGCTGGGCAATGCACATGTGGCTGGCGTGCCGGTGCCAGTGAACGAATTCCTCGAAGCGGTTGAGCGACCCCAGCGGTGTCCAGACGCAGGTCGCAATCACCGGCTCGCACTTCTGGGAAGCTGCTGCCATCTTCTCGATTGACCGCAGGGAGCATTCCAGCAACGCCCTGTCCCGGTCAATCTCTCGCGGGTTGAAGTGCGTGTACCAGCAGCCAAGAATCCTCACGGTGCGGTCCTCCGGTGGTGACTGCCTGCTGCCACCGTCTGAGCCTGGGCCAGCAACTCCATCGCCTTGTCGCGCTCCTCTTCCAGCCGCTCCCGATCCAGCTGCATCATCTGCATCTGCTGCATCATCTGCTGCATTATTGCCTCGCGGTCTGGTTGCTCGACCTGCTGTGGAGGTGATGCCCCGCCAACAGGAATCGGGTCCAGCCCGGTGTCAATCGAGTCGCGGCTGATGCCCCGATCAGCCAGCATCTTGTTCACAGCATCCGCACCCAGCCGTTCCTCAAAATGATCCACCGCCGGTCTGAGTTTCAGCCCCAGCTCGGTCATCCCGACGATGTAGTTGCGTAACTTGTCCTCGACCGACAACGGGTAGGGCACGCCGCCGGGACGCCCGAACTGATGCGCCCACCGGAGCCAGGGCAACAACCAGACCTTGCGACCCATCTGGCGGTACTTCGTGTGAATGTACATCTCCTCGCCACCGAAGCCTCGGAAGTCAGGATTGAACCCGAGCCACGCATCCCGGCGACAGGTGAACAGCCCAAGCCCTTGGCCGGGGATCTCGAACGGCTCGCACTCCGCCCGCTGAACCTGAACCGAGACCTCTCCCGACTCCGACCGATTGACCGTCACGTTCCGCTCGTACTCATACCGCTCGTCGGTTCCCCATGTGCCCCACATCTCAGATCGCCACTCGTCTTGGAAATGGGTGCTGGGATGGTGCAGGTCGTCATAAATCAGCGGCCCGTGGAAGAAGTCCAGCGTGTCAGGGTTGTCGTCATACCACTCGATGAGACGACGCACGCCCTCCGGCTCGATCATGACGTGACTGTCCATGACCAGGACGTTGGGAGCCTCGGCCACCTGGAAGACGTGGTTGCGTGGCGCGGCGGTCGAGTTGAATTCGCCGAACGGGATGTACCGTGCCTGACCCAGGCCCGGCTGCTTCGCCACCCAATTCTCCATAAAGTCCTTGCACCGCTCGCCGTCCGGTGTGTCGGGTGCATTGTCGACCACGACGATGTCGAGCTGCTTCAGCACCTCCGGGTGATACATCCGCAACGCGGTCACGGTCGACCACAAGTTGGCGAAGTCTTTGTACACCGCCATGCCGACTGTCAATTTTAGGCTACTCAATGTCCTTCTCCTTGTTGTCCTTGCTCGGCTTCCCATCCTTCAACCGCCAACTGAA
>VTLG01005758.1_pt1 | contig 44295 bp, 47 predicted proteins | sample 4694571 | NCBI WGS metagenome assembly VTLG01 (sample SAMN12604809, study PRJNA352737) | marine metagenome | biome: ENVO:00000447; feature: ENVO:00000209|ENVO:00000569|ENVO:01000036; material: ENVO:00002151; isolation source: viral sequences binned using virsorter ...
TTCCTCCCTGAGGGGTCGAGTCCACCCTTCTCTTCCCCTGTATAGGGTACAGGTTAAGCTAAATCCAGGTAGGGACTGACTTTCCAGTAGATAAGCCTCTAGCTTTTTGTCTTTGTTTAAGATCCATACCAAAAGCCATATGATTAACTGCTGCTTTAGGGTTATCTAACCATTCATCCATTATATCTTTCCATTCTTCTTGCTTACGAAGTTTAACTGATTCATAAGCTGAGATAGACATAGCATCTGTGTAGTATTTAACACCTTGAGCTAGGCAGTCTAATCTGTCGTCATGTTTAACTGCACCTTTTTCACGACACATTCTACTCATTTGGTAGAAGAGCATATACATGAGTCTGAGTTCTGGTGCTTCATCGGCATTTGATTTATAATCCCAGTCAATAACATTACGATCAATAACCAAACGATGCTGGTTAAGGACAGGCTCAAGGCTATCAATGATGCGATCTTCTTTCCTGACATTAGCTCTAATCTCTTCTACATCTATAGCTTGTTTAGTCTGTTGTAAGTGTTTTTTAAATAGTTCTGCAACTATACCATCACCAAAGTTTGTCTCAATTACTAATTTAGTTACTCCAAACTTTTTACATCCTCGAAGTATATCGAGAAGGGTGCTATCGGAATATCCATCCCTGTAAGCTCGCATTTGGTGAAGGTATAAGAATCCATTCTTTTGGGATAAGTAGGCAGCTGCTGTCTCATCAGTACCTCGGCCGGATGGATCGACAGAGCAGATGGTTTCATCATATTCTGTCCAGTCTCCTTGGAGCTGCATAGGAGAGTAAAAGTAGTCTCCAGGTAATCCGACTGTTGGGAGGTCTTTAAGGACATTGGCTGGGTCTGAGCACCATACGCAAGAGTCGGGAGCCATATTAGGGTTGACGCTAGTGACAACCAAATCAGACATTTTAAGAGGAAATTTCTCAGCATCACTTAAACTCGTGTCTAGTTGGAATTGAAGCATGTAGTTAGACCTGCCCATCGATGCTTCACGATCAAGTAGGTCATCATTATCAAATCTATCTGGGTCTGTTACATCCCATTCTAGGGCTCCACTATCAAGGTCTTCTTGGATTTGAGGGGCAAGGAGACCTTCGTATTGGGATAGTTTTCCCTTTCTTGGGTATCGACTTGGCCAGACGAACGGACGGTAACTACGCTCTGCCAACTTACGATAAACAGTAAAAGTAGTCTGAGGAGTCCCGAGATACATAATACGGCTATCGCTTTTGGGGGTAAGAATCGACTCTGCTTCCGTGCAGAGTTGAAGAAGTTTTTCACGCATTAGCTCCGTCATGGAATTGCCTGGGACTTCTATATCGTCCAAGATCATCAAATCTGCGCGGCTCCCGGTTAGCTGTCCAGTGATGCCCACCGACTTTACGCTTGGGGCTTGGTGAGGAGAACAGTTTACGTCGAAACTGATGCGACTCCAACGAGAGTCTTCCGCTTTGGGTTTGAGATGATTTAGCCATGGAGTTTCAATAATTAGTTTCTGTAGGAAAATAGACATGTTGTCTGCTCTCTCTTTGGAGGCAGAAATAATCATTATTTTTCGTTCTGGGTCTTTGAAAAGAGTCCAAAGAACAAACGCTCCAGTAATCCATGATTTACCAACACCACGGAAGGCTTGGATCTGGAGACGTTTCGGACCGTGCTGTAAGTAGTCAGCAATTGCGTACTGTGCACGTGTTGGATGAGGTAGGTCAAGTTGCTCCCATAATGCTTGTAGAAATAGCTTGAAATCGGCCTGTAAGGCGGTTAAAACGTTGTCCATAGGGTATATGTTATTTATCTCAACCAAGGCGTGCTAGAGACGCCCTGCCAATACCATTCTTCTTGTTCTGGAGATGGTACAAATGGAATAGTCGTTTGTTCTGGTGGTGGTGAAAATCTAGCTTGTAGTTGTTTTTGTTCTAATTTCTTAGCTTCTATAGCTCTTTTAGCTCCAGATCTGCCTCTTATCTTAGGTAAATTCTTATCTTGGAATGTATCAGAAGCATACTTTTTAATTGCTTCCTTGTTTTCGTGTAATACTGTACTTATCTCAGTACCACTACCTACAGCAGCAATACCTTCTCCTACTGGTACTAAACCTAAACTCAAACCTTTTGTAAAAGGAGCAGCAAGAATACCACCAGCTGACACCACTTCACCAGTAGTTTCAACAAAACTACCTCCTGCTTTTAGTATATTATGTTTAGTAGGATTAACAGCAGCCTCTTTTACATTATCTATTAAACCCCAACCAGCGAAACCAGCACCAGCAACAGGAATTGTTGCACCTAACTTTCTACCAGTCCAAGCAGCATTTGATAATTCCCATTTCCTGAACAAATTAATCCAGTTATTGATTCCTTCAGCTTTATCTATGGCTTTATACATATCCCAAGCTTTAGATTCATCTATACCTTGATCAATTAATTTTTGTACAGTACTACTGCCTTTAGGTTTCCTTCTATTAGGTGTTGGTAAAGAACTTCTAGTTTCTTTCTGACTTTTTAAAGCTTTAGAAATAGCTGAAACTCTACCTTCACTTGTAACAGCTGAATACTCAGCCATTGCATCCCAAATTGTATTAGTATTTTGTACAGCACGTCCTCTTTTATTAAAAGATATTCCTTCTCTAGGTAGTTTACTTAAATTAGCTCTTGTATTTCTTATAGGTGTATCAGAATCAAAACCTAAATCAAAAGCACTTCCGCCACTAGATCTTGTTATAAATGCATCACCTAATTCACCTTGTCTGATATGTGCAGATCCTGGTACATTAATATGTTGATTACGTGTTAAAGCTGCATAATTCTCAACTTTATCTCCATATATTAAATTATATTTGTGTGAATGATTATAAAAAGCTTTATATTCTCTCATACCAGCTTTATCACCACGTAATATTTTTTTAATTGTATCATCAATAAATGGAGATAATTCAGCTATACCTTCTATATGATGTATTTGTTTAGCTAAATTAGTTTTATCATTAAAAAATTGTTTGGCAGTATCTGCTAAAGCTAATTTAGTACCAGGTGATCCATCTGTTAAAAATTTAACTCGCCAATTTCTAACTTGTTGACTGACTGATGCCGATGTTGTAAACTCTCCTGATTTAGTAAAACGAGCTTTAAACATAGGTTTACCATCGCCCCAACCTGTAACTCTATCAGGTATCAATAAAACACCATTTTTTTCTTGAAATGCTTTCCACATTTCTGTTTGAGGAAGTCTTTTATTTTGAGTTTGAAACCTTTTCCAAGCCTTTTTATACCTTTCTTCTAATTCTAATTGACTTAATTTATGACCATCTTTAGTATGAGATTGATAAGTAGACTGATTATCTAATGTTAATACTAAATCTTTATATGCCATAACCTACCCCGTGTACATACCGCGATATGGATCATAGTCAAGCTGACTTGTACCACCACCTGGGTTACCATAAAATGCAGGTTTTCTATTTGAAGCTAAAACTGCTGCTCCAATCTTCAAAGCAATAAGTAAGGGATTACCTGACACCTTTCCAGTTTTTGTATTTACTGATATTCCAGATTTCCCTAAACCTATATTCATACCTCCTTGGTTCGCTTTACCAGCCGCACCTGCTTTAGCTTGATCGGTAGTATTAATGCCCTGATTAAGTTGATTTAGCTCTTTTGTCCGTTCTAAAGACTTCAGGTTTTGTGCTTTTAGATCTGCTCCTGGTGCTGGTGGTTTTGGCTTTAATCCAGCTATCTTATCTTTAATAGCTTTTTCTTGTGCACCTTCAAATGGGTTCTTTGCATCATATTTCCTACGTTCAGCTCTGGTCATAATTTTTATACCACGCTCATTCTGCATACCACGACGGCCTCTACCAATTAGATTACCTTTATTATCTTTGGTAAATACAGTGGAACCACCATCTTCCGTACGTTCACGTGAGGCAACTAGTGGAGCTAGATCTGCTTTTCTAGCAGCTGGTAACTGTTCGTTAAGGTCTGCTAATTGCTTTTCTATAGCGGCAGCAAGGCTATTGTCAGCTTTATTATCTATTTTTAAATTAGTCTTATCTTGATCAACTAAAGAAAACGTCTCTCCAAAGTTATTTGTATATGTTTTACCATCATCACTAGCCCCCCATAACTTGTCAGATTTAGATTTAGGAGTTAGTTCTCCTCCTGTGTTGCCACTGGTTACTACTTTTTCTGCCTCTCGATTTGCCGATTCCTCAATTGATTTCTTATTATACTTCTCTGCTTCTGATAAAGACTGTTGAACTGCAGCTGCATCTTCATCCATCACTACATTAAGATGCCCTTGAGATTTAAAGTATTGACCATTACCACCAGTATATTTTCTTTGTTGTTTAGGAGTTAAATTATATTGACTTGGATCTACTTGAGTAGCCTGACCTGCTGCTCGAGAGCCTATCATCTCCCAACGACGCATACGTGTAGCATCAGAAGCATCCATTGTTCGTTCAAACTTTGACCTAAGTCCTTCAACTTTATTTAAATCTCTTTGAGTTTTTAATTTAGATATTTGTTTTTGAGTTACTTTCTGACCTGTATCAGGATCAACTCTTATCTTTCGTTTTCTATTTGTCGGATCTACGGTCCATTCCCAATGACCAAGTTCATGTGCCATTACGCTTTCCCCCTGTTCCTTGCTCTGTTTTTACTTTGTCTTTCGAGTTTGGTGCCGCCACCTTTTTTATGGGAGACATCCAACTTATCACCATTGCCATAGGTTCCTCGTTTGCGGTTTTCAGCGTTAAGACTAGCTCGTTTTTTCTTCTGAGCTGGTTTTTTATTATACTCACCTTGGTAGTTCTGCTTAATTTTAAGCGCACTTGCGTGAGATTTATAATATTTAGTACTTTTGCTTGCCATAGAGCCTCGTTTGAACTAGTTCAGGATCAATTTTAGGCATTATCTTATTTAATTTATCTAGTGGATTACCTTCATAAGCTACTCCAGTGACATCATTTGTCTTCAGCCAGTCACAAGCTGCTTTAAGTTCATGGGCAGAAGCCTCGCCACTCTTGACTCTCTTAAGAAATTCAAGGGTGACAAGGTTATGAAGCTCATTAAACTTCTCTTCAGTTGCCTTTTTCATCTAATAGTTTTTCTTTAATAAGCTCTACAGCTTTATCATCTACTTTATTATCTGTTCTAGCAGCACAAACTGCTAAAAGATCAATAATAAGAGTCTTGACAGCTGTAGTTTGGATAAATGAGATTAAGAGTGGTTTAATTAATACGATCATGGTGTTTCAGTGGATTGTTTTTTTAATAATGACACAATAGGAACGATATCGCTACACATGTGTTCGACGCGTGAACCAGGTCTAAGGGTAAAACCCTTTTTCATTAGTTCGGCGCATTTCAGGGCGCGTACTAATTCATAGTCCACGCGCATCTTTTCATTTTGTCTTCTAGCTAGGGACTTACACATCTCAGTAATAGATGAATCCATAGGAACCATAAAGTTTATTTGAGCGCCGTAGTTCCAGCCTCTCGAATAACTCTCAGGATCATATGGTTTATTCTCACTAGCTAACCAGAAAGGAGAGAATGTCATGGTAGGCCCATTACAGGCTATACCACGACCATTATATCCTCCCATTTGTTGTCTACTTGGGGCACCATTGTTTTGGAATTGTACAGCTTGATTCGTAACATTTCCAGTGGCTGTCGATTCTGGTGCTGCAGTATTGTATGTTTCGTTTCCTTCAGCGTAGACAGGACTCGCTATTGCGAGAAGACTGATAAGGATACCGTAGTAGCGTTTGTTGTTATTGATCTGTCTATGTCTATTGTTTCTAAGAGTACTAAACCAGTTGTTGCATCTGCTGTTCTGGTTACTGTTTCTAGTTGAAAGTCTTCCCCTGCTGTAGTTAAATTGAATACAGCGTCTGAGGATGTTATCCCTCCAGAAGTAGCGGAAGTAGCTGTAATGTTTGTACCAGTCCAGCTGTTTAATTCTCCACCATAGACTTTTTGTTCGACCGTCTCCGTGACAGTCTGAACTGTAGTGGTAGTTGCGTTCATACTCCCTTGAGTAAACGCTGGTGTAACTGTGTTTGCTCTTGCTACAGAGGGGGATAACAGTGCTAAGAGTATTAGCCATCGTTTCATTCTTCTTTCTTTTTAGCCATAGGACAATTTATGGGTGTATTTGGACCTTTACCTTTAGAATTACTAGTATTGAGCCCGAAAGTCGCCAGCGCCCCTGTGAAAACACTAGCTACGAAAGTTATATCGCCACTTGATCCTTTCTTGATCATTGGTAATTCTACATAGTTAAGGGTTATGATAAAGCCAGCCCAGACAACAACTCCTAAACGTACGAATGTACCTAAGATTTGTATCTGTTCTTCTTTATCATCTATTCCATCTTTTAGCTTATCCAGCAGGTTCTTCTTTTGTGGTGTTTCCATTCAGTTTCTTTTGAATGCGTTTAGCTAATTGCATAAATAAAGGTTTAAACACTTTTACACAATGTTTAAATAAACTTGTAGCAGTTAATGTAGCAGCTACAGAAATAAATGCTGTAGTAGCTGCTGTTACCATTATCTCCTCCTGAGGAACTGGTATTGTAATATCAGTAAATGGTACATTAACTCTCTGTACTTCAGCAGGTGTTGGTTCATTATCTTCTTCATCCTCTTCTTGACCAGTTGGACCTCTTAAAGCACCTGATGGTACTAACATAGGAGTGAAAGATGGTATATCCGCCTTTGGTGCATCCAATATAGGACGTGGTAAAGGCGGTACTTGTGGTAGTATTTGAGGAGGAAGGTTAATAGATGGTCCTAAGATTCCGTTGGCCATGCCTTAAGGGCATCAGAATTGGTTACGTAAACTTCTTTATATTGTTTTGGGTCATAGGAAGATCCATCAGGTTTTTTATTCTCCTCTGCACCATTACTTGCTGTACCTGCTGTAGCTAAAGTTGGTGGTGCTTGGATTAATTTAGCTAATGCGTCTGTATCGCTACAAGCTGTAATTTGATCCTCTCTTTCTTTACATTTTGTACGTACAGCAGCTCGATATGTTGTAGTATCTGATGGTACAGCAGTACCAGCTTCTGCTTTACGTACTATAAGCCAGTCTGTTTTAGCTAGACGTTTGTTAGCTATAACCTTTTGTTGTTCAATCCAATTTGTTTTTAAATCAGCAATAGGTTTAGGATTGTCTTTAGCCCAATAAAATCTCTGATCATACCAAGCTGGGTCAGCTACTTCAGTTACACCAACAGCATTTTTCTCTGATATTGAGGTGGTTGACCACCACCCTTTAGTATATTTAAGGTCCCCTTTTCTAAATGGTTTTCCATAATCAATAGGAGATCCGTCTAATTTGTATGCCATAATAAATAAATTAACGTGCTCGTGCGAGTTTAAAAGGATGTTTAGCAAAAGCCATGAATAAATAACTTTCACCAGAATCATTTGTCCAGCTATCAGTATTTCTTATTTTAAAACCATTACTTACAAAATCAAAAGGATGTGCAGCATTTGTATCTTCTGCTCCATCTGTATCAGGTACTAGCCGTGTCCCAATAGGATTAGTAGGAGATGAAGCACTATTCATTACAATCCAACCTTCAGCTTCTGAATATTTTTTAATTAATAAATAAGCTGGCCGAAATCCACAGTTAACAAATGTTCCATCGGCTGACCCATTGCCGACATATTTATCTATATGTGAGAATTGGTAAACTGAATGCCAACACCATAATACATAATCATCACCAGTTTTGTTAACCTCTGGGTTATTACCTAGATCAACTTTGGTTGCTGTTGGTGCAGTAGGAATACAATAGTTAGTTCCTGATATAGCACCATTAGTATTCATATGAATCATTTTTGCATCACCAAACTCTTCAAACCAGTTGATACTATTATTACCAGAAGTCCATCTTTTAATCCAAACGAATTCAGGTACTTGAGATAAACCATGTCCAACTGAGTCTCCTGAATCTGAGTCAGCAGTACCTGATCCATCACCATCATAGATAGTAAATGAAAAACCAGCTGCAGAATTTACACATTGATTACCTACACCAACAGTAATATTCTCACCATCTGTGTTTGTAGATGAATTATCTGTTCCACCTCCCCATGCCCATTGAACATAAGTTTTGCTACTCTGATTAGTATCACTATGAGTACCTAAAGTATAACCACTAGAATCAAAAGACGCTAAAGCAGAACTACCATCAGATGAACCATCAGTATGATCTGAATGAATTCTACCTGGGTGCTCTGTTCTAGGCCAACATGTGTGATTACCAGAATCACTTTGTTTTTTTAACCATAGGAAATCAGGTTTAAAAGGTAAAGTTACTGCAGTTGAAGAACCGTTACCAGTATATAACCTTGTATCAAAGTATTTATTAGGATTATTTTCTGCAGCAGTACCATCAAAAAGATCAGGTAAATTATGTGTACATAAACATTTATAACCAGAAGGTGCTGTATATTTAAATGCACGCTGGCCAAAATTAACTTCAAAGGCTGCTGTATAATAAGCAATTGTCCATGGAACAAGAGTTGAATCAGTATCGCCTAAAGTAACACTCAATTCTTCGGTGTTATTTAAGTAAAATTTTATATTATTACCATCCATGTCTAGGGCAACACCTATTACATCTCCATCTGAAGGTGAGCACACAGTACCTTGATAAGCTCCAAAGTTGTTATATCCACCAGTATTCCACATGCAAACAGTTCTTGCTCTTTGAGTAGAGTTATTGTATAAATCCTCGTCCGTTAAAGGCTCATTAACCTGACAATATCCAATTGCCATTGCCAAATTACCAGTAGCTGTTCCATATGTATTACCAACTATCGTTGCTTCGTAATACCATTTACCAGATTTAATAGGAAAAGTTCCAGTTGTTGATTTCCAGGCACTAGCACCTTCATGTTTTAAATTACCTTGTTTATAACCGCCTATACCAGAACTACCAAACTCAAGAGGATTCCAAGTACAATAATTACCACGAACCTCGCCGCCATTTCTATTGTCTGTACCATCACTTATAGGATGATCAAAAACGAAATCTATATTCTTAGGATTTGAGCCATCTGTAGCTGTTATATTATTAGTAGTCCAATCATTATTTTTACCACATCTATCGTGTCCTATTTCCCCTGAATTATCAAACTTTAAATAAAATCCAGTAGTACCATAATCTAGTCCACTAAGATCTGCTGTAGGATTCCAGATTCCAAGAGAATCTTGTGATCCAAAACTTGAAGCAGCTAATTGTGATCCATCAATGAAATGTATTTCAGACAATAGACCTGAAAAATAATTATCATTTCCATCACTTCGTCTACCTATTTCATGACTATTTGTATCATTAACAGCGAAACTTTTATTCTGAGTGAAAGTATTTGAAGTATCTTGTTGAACTCCATTTATATATATTTTACAACGATCAGCAGCTGTACCTTGAGTTGTATCCAAAGCTATAACCACATGATACCAAGCTGCTGGATCTCGATATACTGGTGTAGTTGTTACCTGTACTCTACCTTGACCATCACCTTGAGCATCTACTCTCAGCTGATCCGCTTCATATCTAATAGTTAAAAAATCAGTATTTGAATTATCAGCACTAAAAAGAGTATAATTACTAGATCCTAGGGCTGCTCTTTTGACCCAGCAACTGAAAGTCCATTTTTGTTGATTACCAGCTGAGAAAGTTCTATTTAAATAAGCTGTATCACCTGGTTCAAATCTTATACTTCTACCATCATTATCAGTTCCCCACGGCTCGTCACCGCCAGCTGAGGCACCCGCTCGGATGCCTGTATTACTTAATAATGCCATATCACTTCACATCTGCACTAAGAACAGCATGTACACTATTATCAGCTAGAATAATATAATCAAGTCTATCTACAGAGTTAGCTGCTGTTGAAAGCACAGCATCAGTACCTCCTGCAAATTTCCAATCAGCATGCCAGGATTGTACTACTCTTGATCCAGTTCCATCTTGTGTAATGAAGATAGAACCAGATTGACCAGCAACTTGATTGCTAGGTTCTACAAAACTAGGGTTTCCAGATAAAGTTACTTTCTGATTATTACCATCAGCAAAGTCAACTGTTATGTTTCCAGTTGTTGTACCAATAGTAGCTACAGCTCCTACACAAGCTTTTGATACTGTAATTAATTCATCACCATTAGTAGTATCAAATTTAATATAAGAGTTACTAGCTTCAGTTATATCTAAAGCTGCAGCAGTGTTATCAAGTAATTTAATATCTTTAGCTGCAGAGAATGTAAGATCTCCAGCTAAATCTACATCACCATCGATATCAACAGCATCTAGGTTAGCTGTGCCGTCTACATCAATATCAACAGCATCTACATTACCTTTAAATATTGTAGCTGTTACTGTTCCAGTACTAGGATTGTAAGCAAAATGGCCATCCATTTCTAAACCTACATTACCAGTAGCACTCGTAGCACCTTCAACAAAAGCAATTAAATTCTCTTCATTTGTACTTTCATTATCTGTGACTAATACATGAGCAGAGTTAGTTGCATTAGTAACAGTTACTCCTGCTATATGTGTGTCTAAGGCTGTACCATTAACTGTATATGCATCTGCTTCACAAGTACCATCAATATCTACACTACCAGAAAAGTCTCCTGTTGCTGCATCAAGTTCACCTGTAAGTGTTATATTACGGAAACCTGTGATATCTTTGTTTGAATCAACTTGAGCAACTTCAGAAGCTGCTACAGTTCCTGCTGATGCAGGAGGACGGGCTGATGGAAAACCACCAGCTGTACTACCGTCATGAACAACAACGACATCTTTATCAGTATCTACTGTAACTTCTCCAACTGCGCCTGTGAAGCTACTATGTTGAGAGGTTGTACCTCTTCTTAATTGTAATTTTTTTGCCATTTTAAGCTATAGCTCCAAAGTCGATTTGTAAATTATCACCACTGACAGTAGCTACTTCAGTGAGGTTTTTGTTGTTGCAGTCTAAATTACCGCCTAATTCAGGTGTAGTATCTTCTACTAAATTTAGTATACCACCTGCAGATATATTCTGCCAAGCACTACCATTATAATATTTTAATATGGTATTACTTGAGTCATACCAAAGATCTCCTGCACTAGGACTACCTGGTGTAGAACTAGCTACTTTATATTGATCAGCAAAACTGTTTATATCATTAATATTATCAGCTACTGTATTTATATTATTACCGGATTCACTAGTAAGAGATTCAGTAATTAAACCAAGATCTTCAGCGTGTACTATTTGTCCTGCAACTGCATTGATATTACCTATATTACTAGCAGCTGTAGTTATATTACTTGATATATCAGCCAGAGCGTCCATATCAGCAACAATATCAGTAGTACCTAATATAGCTAAATCTGCTACAACAGCTGAAGTACCGAGTATAGCCATATCAGCCACACAATCTGTAGTACCAAGATTACCCATATCTTCTACAGCAGCAGCTGTACCAAGACGTCCTATCTCTGTAGCTTTACCAGCAACTGTTGTTACTTCAGTAGCTTTCGGAACGAGTCTGTGGAATGTATAGGTATTTAATGTAGTAGTTGTTTCTACTAACATACCATAACCAGAACTATAAGTAGTACTGTTCTCAGCTCCTGTTATAGTAACAGTAGAATTACCTACAGTACCATTAGAAATAGATATAACTCCACTTCCATTAGAAGTATAATTTGTAGAAAGGGTTTTAATACTTACAATAGTACCAGTATTATTATCAATATCAGGATTAGCATTAGGGAAAGCTAATTCATTTGCAATAGGCCAAAAACCTCCTACATCATCTACTAAATCAATGATTCTATCATTAATAGCAGCTGTAGTTGCAATAGTTGAATCATTATCTGGGAACGCATCCCCATCTTTAATAGTGTCGGATGTACTTACATTAAAGAAAGTACTATCAGATTGAGTTTTAGTATAGAAATTATCAGTTACATATTTTCTAGTAGCAGCATCTTGATCTGCACCTGGGTCTCCCAGACCAGTGATCTTGTTAGTACCCATCGCAATAGCACCTGACATGGTACCACCTGATTTAGGTAGAGCTGCATTAGCTGTATTAACAGCATTATTAGCGTTTGTATTCGCCGTACCAGCTGTACTTACAGCATCCTCAGCTTCTTCTACTGCATATTTTACACCTTTAGGATCTGAACTAGCATTAGTGTTACCACCTGTTAATGTCCAACTAGATCCACCATCTGATGTCGTTGCAACAAGACGGTCTGTAGCCATCTTAGCTGCATCAGCTGCAGTTTTAGCTGTATTAGCTGTTGAAATAGCACTAACATAAGATCCGCTTACAAGTTCACGAGAGTTAGTAAGAGCATCATTAGCATCATTTTCTGCTTCTTGAGTAACGTATAAATTCTGTTCAAAGTTATCATTAAGATCACTGGATCTAATAGCTGAACCAGGGTAGAAGGTTGCAGCTAAATTAGTACTTCCAGTATCTCTCCATATAGTACCAGTTACTCCAGTCTTTGGAGCACCTGATGTTTCTTGCCAATTCGTAGCTGAACCTGACGAAAGACTTATTGTTGTAGCATTAGGGTATGTAAATTTGGTGCTGTCTAGCGTAGTCTTACCATGGGTGCTATGGATTAAGTCTACCTTTAAATCTGTAGTTTTTATATAAGGAAAAGTGAATGCAAAGTCAGTCTTTGATCCATTTATCCCAGTCATGTTAGTTGTCGTTGAAGCCATAATGCTTTATTTTCTTATGTTTTGTAGGTCTCTTACACGCTGCTGAGTGGATTGAGCGGCTCCGTATTTACCTTTATTCATCTCATAATTTCTATGTCTTATCTCTCTACCCATAGTAGTATATTGATCATTATGTGCTTCTAATGCGTTCCATGCGCCTGTAAATGCTCTATCATGGATTCTATCTAACTCTTTAAATAGTATGGTTTGTCTTATTGGGAAGTCATTCTGATTACGTAGACCTCTTTTCTTCTTATACTCCTTCATTTTTTTGTTCCAAAAACCATCGCCTTCGGTCATTAACCTTAGTATTGACCCTTTAAGGTTAGCATTTTTAGCAATCCAATTATTTATGAAGTATCTATCATCATCAGATAGAGGTTGCCTTGTGAATTTATTCCTTCTAATTTTCTGCAAACCATCCCATCCAGTACTTAATAACCATTGTCTCCATGGTTCAAAATCACCATTAGTTTTAAACATAGGTAATACAGCATTAGCAGCAGCATTCAATGGTTCATGATATCTAATAGGTTTACCTGTATAAATATCTAATAAATCTTTTAATGGATCTCCTTCTTTACCAGATCTAAACATATATTTATGACTGTTTTTCAAGTAAGCACCTATATCATTCTCTACATCTTTCAACTGAGGAGTAATAGCATTATTGAGAATACTTCTCATTCCTTTATATGGAGTAAGCATATCTACTTGGCCTGCCCAGAATCTAGTCCAAGCGTTAGGATCACCAGATAATAAACCTACAAGTGGTTCGAAACCTCCAACAAAAGTATCATTAGTTAGATTCATACTAATAGAGAAGCTTAGTTTTCTAAACCAATCTTCAGTAACAGCTTGATCTATACGATTAGCTTGGTATATAACATCAGCTGTTAGACCAAGTAAAGAATCAAAGGGTTCAAATCCTGCATAACTCTTCCACTTACCACTAATAGGATCTCTAAATGATTTAGGATGCCATCCCATAGCCATCATACGCTGTCTTTCACCAGCATCTTGTGGTCCATTACCTGTTAAATTACCTTCAAGTGCCCATAAACCAGCAGCCGTAACCACAGTACCACCCATTATCTGTCTACCAATATACTCAGACTTAAGAGCTTGGAAAGCTAAATCAGCATCTTGTGTAGCATCAATACCATGCTCTGCTAGTGCTGCTAATTTTTCTTGAGCTGATCTAGCACCTAGTGTTCTACGTGCTTTAGTCATAGCAGGCCCTAGGTTACTAAGTGGATTGAATGTCCAACCTAATTCAAAAGCATTTATACCAGTTCTAGGAAATAAGAATAAAGCTTTAGCGGCAGGAACACGATCTATAAACTCTTCAAGTTTCTTAACTGTAGCATTATCTAAGTTAAGTGCTATCTCTCTTGAAGCATGTTTAGCAGCTTCATCTGTTAATAAACCTGCTGAATCAAATGCATTATCATAAAGCTGACGTTGTAGGTTTACAAAATCAGTATCTTTGAAAACACCTTTTGTAGCTGTAAATAATTCATCATAAGCTCTAGCACGAGCCATACCTGATGCCATAAAGGAATTAGTAAAGCCGTCAATAGCATATAAAGCATTAGTACCATAACGTACAAACCATTGCTTATTCCACCAAGACAGACCTTTAGCCATATTCCACATAGCTACTTTACCATTTTCACCATCTGCTCTCCATACATCAGCCATAGTATCCATAGCTGTTAAGCTATCTAAACTAGCTAAACGCATATCAGCACGACCACGCATCATAGCTTCTTCTGGGAATTGACTAGCAAGTTTCCATTCCCTTTGCATGACTTTTAAACCACGCCTGAAGTTTTCAGCAATACCACCATAAGTATATTGAGCTCGTTTAAGTATAGCTTGATCACCAGACATAAATGCACCTACAAATACTGAAGCTGGTTTCAAACCTGTCATCATAGAGTTACCTAAAGCCGCTCTTACTGGTGCTAAACCAGAAAGTAAGCTATTTATTCTAACTCCATGTAATCCTTTTACAACCATACTTGGTACTTCTGGATCTCCATCTATAATACCTTTCTTAATTACACCTATATGTTTCTCAGCCCAAGTATGTAATTTATGTAGTTCATTTACATCACCATCAGTTGCAAAGAAAGCTTCTTTAAGCGCATCAAAATATCTAGGATCTTGTTTTGATAGGGATATGAGTTCTTGATTTAAGTCAGCATTATTGGTTCTAACTCTTTTAAGATAATCATCAAATTCAGGAGCTTGTTTATTTAACCAAGAAACAGTACCTTCTACATTGTTTAGTTTCTTTAATTTAATATATTCATTAGCTTTATTGACTATATATCTATTAGCTTTTACTTCACTATCTAGTAAATTAAGCTTTTCAAACATCATTTCAAATTGCCTTGATGTATCAGCTGAATCACCTAACATCTTAGCTGCTGTTGCTGCATCAGCTACATTATCAGCAGATTGCTGAGCTAACATAGCAGAAGCTCTCATTTGATTAGGATCAAATAGATTATCATAAGCCTGTTTAAAAGCAGTTGATGCTGCAACCCAGTTCTCTTCATCTAACATTTCATTAGAATTAAAGACTGTGGTCTTCATATCATCAACTATAGCTTCAAATTGTTTTAGGGTGACATCCTGTCCATAGATAGCTTGAGTTAAATTATCTACAGACCTATTCATTGTCTCTGCTGAAATTTGTATATCTTTAGCACCATTGAAAACTAATGCATCAAAGTTAGGAGATATACGTTCAAACAATTCATCTAAATTCTTAGCACGTTCATTACTTTTTATAGCTCTTGAAAACTGTTTAATAAAAGCTTCATCAGCTACAGACGTTGCTCTTCCGTGTACCGTACCAATATTACCTTGTATCTGTGCATTAGTTAATTTAGCTTCAAGTGGATCAGCTTCTAAATTCTGAACAGCCTTACCAGCTGAATCTTCTCCTATATCATTTACAAAGGCATTGTACTCACTACCTGATGGATCCTTTTTAATAGCATCTATCATCTCTTCAACCTGAGCAGCATCTCGTGCAACTCTACGTGGTTCAACAGCAGCTTCTAAGGGATCACTATATTCAGCAAGTCTAGTTTTCTTAGCGTTTATTAATTCTGAAGCACCTGCATCACGTGGAAATAGTTTAGCTTTTCTACCAAAGGTAAAGGCAGCTCCAAGTAATTCTACACCACCAGCAAAACCAGCAGCTTCAAATACATTCTTTTTCCATCTCACATCAGGATCATCACCAGGACGTGTAGCCCATGGTATGTTCCATCCTAACCAGTTATTAAGTGTACCTGCAAGGTTATCATCTGTCTTTGAGTGAGATGAGATCATAGCTACACCAGTATCAACACCAGTGTAAGCAGCTATAGTACCTAATGTCTTGGCATATTTAGGTAGTGTTATAGCTCTAGCAGCAGTAGCTGATTTAGCACCACCAACTACCCAACTACCTCCAGCTAATGTAGGTATTATAATAGAAGAAGCATCTCTTAATAATTTATGACCAGGATGGGTAGAACGATAAGAATTAGCATCCCACCATTCATCAACTGGTTTAAGCCAAGGTACAAGACCCACAGCATCACTAGCAAAATCTGCGACACCTAGAACTGGTTGTAGTGCTGTCTCAGCTACACCTCTAGTTACATCACCTATATCAGAAAACTTATCTTCTTCTGTGACTTCTTCAGGTTCAGCCTGACCTTCCAGTTGTGAATTTTGTTCTTCTGGGTTAGGTGGATTTTCTTTATTTGCCCAGTATTCAGCATCTGCTTGTTGTTCTTCAAAGTGCCTTTGATGATAAGGATCCACTTCTACTGTATCTGTTTCAAATGCATTATCAGGCTGTGGCATAACGTCCCTCTCTATGTAAATAAGCTAAAGCTTTTGAATTTAAAAGATAAGGTGTATGATAACCTTCAGAGGAATCTACTTTATCTCCATTTATATTCTTTGATATACTATCTATTAAAATAGAATCGTATTCATTCTCAGTTTCAGGTAATTGATAACTACCTGATTTAAATAAAAGATCAAATAATATATCTTGAGTTTTTGAATCAAATAATCTATCATAAGATAAACCACCAGCTTCAGCTGCTTGTGTTATTTGCTCACTATTAAGATGGTAAGCTCCAGCAACTTCTAAATTACCAGCTTCAAATATTTCTAATATATCTCTTATAGTAGAACCTACTAATGTATAACCTTTAGTTTCATAACTATTTAAACCTTGTCCCATAGAGTCATAATCACCTCCAGATAACTGTAATGCCATTGGCCTTACTTTATCATATAAAGGTTTAGTATATACAACATTAGCACCGCTTTGAACAGCTGCTTGATTAACATAACCAGGACTATAATAACTTAAGAGTCTCTGTACTCTTGGACTAGAACTCATTATATCTTCAGCCGCTCTAGCTTCATTAATATACCATTCAGGTATTTCAGGTATAGTAGTATGACCTTTCTCAGCTATCTCCTTATTTGCCCAGTATTCACGCTGACCTAATAATATATCTATAGTCTTTAATCCGGTCATAGAGCGTAGTAACTGAGTTCTAGGTAGCACACCTGTACGTAAACCTCTATGTAATCTTGCTGCTTTATTTCTTATATCTATTTCTTCTATATAAGGTTTATGATATATGAGTGATGGGTCACCACCTAGTTCTAATTTCAATTGAACTGGATCATCAGCTTTAATACGCTTTCTAGTAGTGTCAGCTTGGAAACCTTTAAACTCTCTTATACCATCTGAATTTATCTCGCCTTCACTCCACCGACCATCAGGATCTCTTATATCTTTAGTGATCATATCTCTAGCATATATATACGCTTCTTCTTGATTATTATGCTTTGAGAAATGTGTTCTATAATGAGAAGATGCTTGATTAATTGCTGCGATTGCAGCATCATTATGACTAGCATTCCAAGACCAAGAGTTTTGTTTTGGAATTATTCTCTTAAGTTCAGCATCAATTCTTTCTTTTAAACGATCTCTATGACCATTCTTTTCTGTTCCAGGTAAGAAAGCATTATTTTTTCTAGCTTGCTGTTTTGCTAAAGCTCTGTTATCATCGCTAAGCTGAAGTTGATCTATTTCATTATCAGTAACAATTTCACCTCTATCCATTCTAGCTTTTAATATAATACCATTTACAGTATCCATTTCAGCATTCTGACCAGTGGATATTTGTTTGACTATATAACCATGAGTTTTGTTATAACCTTTACTTTGAGCTATACCTGCAAACTTTGCCCAATCTCCAGGAGACACTGCTTCACCTGATAGTTCTAGTTCTATCATTTTTTCTCTCATCTGTAGATCAGCAGTATCTCTGGTTTTAGAACCAATTAAAGCAGCCTTATTATCTGCTACTGCTGCTGCCAGGCCAGCATTTTCAATCTGCCTCCAATCACTAGAAAAATGATCTCCCCATAATACTGGTTTAGTAGATCCTCTTACATTTAATTCTAAAGTTTCAAGACCTTTAACATCTTCCCAGTCTAACTGGCCAGTCTTTAAAGCATGTACAACAGCTGCTGTTACTCTAGTTCGTGATTTTTGTAATTGTTCACGAGAAGCATTAGGTCCACCAGCATAAAACATTATAGAACTTTGTATACCTACTGGTCCAGACCAAATACCTTGTCCATTATTGCGTCCTATCTGGTGTTTAATAGTGCTTATCTCATCATCATGCTGTGCATCTAAAGCTCGCTCTCTTTGGTTTTTAGCTTTTATTTTTCTAATACTTGCTTTAGCTCTATCATTTAACTCATGAGCTCCAGAAGAAAACCAAAGATTAGTTGAAGGCCAATTCTCACCTACTTTTTCTCTTTCTTGATTAGATATTCTACGAAGAATTTCTTCCTCTACTTCACCTTCAGCATCAGCTAGGCTAATTTCTTGTCCAGCTATTTTAAATTTTGTATTCCAGTTATCTAAGTAGACGCTTTCCATGCGCCTACCTAACCGTTGAGCTTCAAGCTCTGCAACTTTAAGGGTAGCGTAGCCGCCAGATCTACGTATACGGTCTCTGACTTCTATAGGTATATCATGTGCTAAATCTGGATGACTAAGAAAACCCTCTTTATGCATTGAGGGCTTCCATATTGCATCATCACTTTTTCTTATAAGTTCCCATCTCCTTGAACCTATACCATATTTATCATAGATATCTCTAGCCATGTTATCGATACCAGCTTTGCGCTTAGCATCCATAGCTTTAACTAGTTTTATCCCTGTAGGAACCATAGAAAGAAGAGCTTTTAAATCTCGTTGCTTATTCTTTCTTTTTATTTCTTCATTTTTAATTGCACGCTCAGCGTTTTTCCACTCTGCCTTAGCAAGAGTGTCGCGATAATTCATCTTCAATTCGAAGTTGGTATCGCGATTTTCTTTTTCTATCTGCGCGTTGCGTTCGAGCATGTGTACTATACGCTGATCTTGTCTGACATTAGCAGCCAAGGCGTTTTCCATACCACGCATTTTAGTAAGACCTTGCTGACGTATTTTATCAGAAAGGTCTGGAACTTTAACTGGTCTGAAACCTTTAGTTTCAGCATACCCTTTAAATAGAGTCATTAGTTTCTTAAGTTACTTTTTCAAATTCTACGTCCAGCTTACTGTAATTAACGTAGAGGAAACCATCTTTTTCTGTGTATTCTACTGCTCCTTTGAATTTAGTATTAAGTAAATCTTGAGCAGAAGTACCTTTATACTTAGGACCATGTTTACCATCAAATCTATATCTAAATGTATAGATAGGAACACCTTTTTTAGATGTACCTACACGGTTGATATCATATTTCAAACGATCATCAGAGAAGAAGGATTCAATAAGACCAGGCGCATGACTGACAGCACCTTTAATAGGTTTAGTCGCCTCCCATCTTTCATCACTTGGTGGCTTCATTGGAGGCTGAGTGAATGGTGTTGGTGCCTTAACTGGGAAGTTAGGAGCTGGTGCCATCTGAGCTTCTGGTGCAATATTAGCTTCTGCAGCCAGATCAGCTGAGTATCTATCTAAAGCTATACGCTGCTTATCTGCAGTAAATTGAAGATCTGCACTCTTTACACTTTCTTGTAGCTGTCTCTGACCCATACCAGTTTTAGTCTGAGATTGATTTATAGCTAATCCAGCTGCTTCAGCAGTTTGAGATAGACCTACATTCAACTCAGTATAACTTAGAGCAGCATCAGATTGCTGACTATCAAGCTTGGAAGTCAGTCGTTCCATATTTAAACTGTGACCTAACTCTTCGTTAGTAAGTGAATCAAGTAAAGCTTTTTGACCTCTACCATGTTCAGCTAGAACTGACTGTAAATTCTTTTGAGCACTTCGTCCAGTCTGACCCATTGCCATCACTTTACCTTGTTTCTGTAGACTCTCCAGGCTCATATCTGTGCCTTTTCTTGCAGCTTCTTGTCTTGCAGTATTGATTTGATTATTCATCTCTCTGGCATTAAAACCAGCATCCTTTACTGCGTCTCTAACTCCTTTAGCAATTTTAGATTCTGTTACTTGACCTTGCTCTACCGCATGTTTAACTTCAGTACTTTTTAATTCTTTAGTAAAGTCATGATTCATTAATAGTTCTTCATTCTGAAAACCTATTTCTGTCATGCGATCATTATATTTACGTCTATTATCATTTAAAGAAATTTGTTCTGCTAACTCATTAAAATCTAATTGATCATTGTAAGCTTCAACGCTTGCATTATGAGCTGCACGTTGATTTGCAAAGTCAAAATCTCTTATTGCTGCAGCGTCTTCATAAGCACGTACTTGAGATTCATATTCAAAATCTCTTATCTGTTGGTTTGTTTTAACCTGAGCATTATAAGCACTATCAGCATGTTTCCATTGCAGATTCTGTGTATCTCTTTTAAAATTCCAGACTGCAACATCATAATTATGTTGTTTTTTTACATCACTTTTATTACTTTTACCTTTGAACCAACCCATATGTTATTCCCCTAATTTAGATTTAAAAAGTTTACGTAGTAAAGAAGAAGTCTCCTCCATTTTATCACAACCATTTAAAATATAAGCCATAATTGGTACTAATTCATGACAGGTATGTTTCCAGACATGTGCGTACATCTTGTCTGTTTCATCACCATGTTCCCATTCATTAGACGCAACCCAAGCATTATACATAGATAAGTGTTGTGATAATAATAGATCTCTATGTTCTTGAAAAAATGTATTTGCTGGTAAGAGTATGAATAACTCTTTAAAAGCCTTTAAGATTTGTTCACGTGTAACAGGATAATCCTGATCTTGAATGTCATCCCAAGTACGCCATATATCTCCTAAGATATAAATGTACTGTTTAGCACTTTCATTATCTCCACAAATATCATCTATTATTATATTACTAGTTTGCTCATCACGGAGGCGTTCTTCTTCAGTTGACATTAAGTTCTCCTATAATAACGAGGTGAATAAACTCCTTCCCATGAAGCTGAAGTTAAAGCCACTGGAAAAGGTGAGTTACTAAATACTCTAAGAGTGTAATTATCTGTACGTTGGTGTATCGGTAAAATAAATAAAGATTGAGTATCTAAAGGTACATCATCAGCTAAGTAGTAATTAGCATCTTGAGTAGGTTGTAATGTATACCATTGATCTACAAAGATCTCTACATCATCAGCAGCTACAGAAGCATTATTTACTGTACCAGCAGCAATAGGAGCAGTACCAAAAGTTATAGTAACTTTATCTTCAAGAGTACTATGATCAGCTACTGTATACTGACTTTTCTTATCATCAGTACTACCTGTAAATGCAGTTACTAATGTTTGTATGGCTCCATTCCTTTTAACAACTATATCTGTTTTATCTTTTACATCAAAACCAGGTGAAAAAGCTACAGTAGAACCATCTCCTGTAAAACTTTCTGTAGAAGCTCTCACTCCTTTCCGTTTCAATTTAAAACCTACAACACTAGATTGTCCAATTGAGAATTTCATCCTTGATACAGTAAGATTAGCTGTATAATCAGCCATTCTACCATCAGGTGATTTTTGATAATATAACTTAGGTAGTGTTATATCATAATTATATTTATAACCTACGAATACATTTGCCGCTTGTCCCGATAGGTCTTTCCTTGGGACTTTGAAATAGGTACCATCACCGTCTGACGCCCGCGTCGGGGTAATTGTAAAACCAGACTGAGTAGTACCAGAGATGTTAGTAGTAGCATTACCAGAAATAATAATAACAGGGGTTAATGAAGTTACATCCTCAAAAGGTATATAACATTTAGAAAAGTCACCAGATGAATCATAGACAACTTTCTTTTCAGAGCCACCGGCTAAACCATTAGTAGCTGCTGTGTAGAAATCCATATGAGGGTTAACCTGTTGACCTGTACTAGTAACAATAATCTCCTCTTCAGGAGTTTGTGTCATCGTAGCACTGCATAAATTATATCTTGCTCCTGTACTAGAACCTGTTTTTATAATAGAGAACATAGTATCTGAATCAACAGTTACATAATGAACATCACCAGGACACTGCCATTTAAACCAAGCTTGAACTATATCTCGTTCTCCATCACTATAAGTACGGTAGAAATATATTTTATCTGATCCACCATACATAGCTATAAAGCTATTCTGAGGACTAGCAGAAATATTAGTTATAGTAGCTGGGATATACTCAGACACAGCTCTAGCTACATCAACAACTCTTGGTGGTTGACCTATACCTTGTGGTTGGAATCCAAAGACCCGTGTAAAACCAGCAGTATCATGTGTCTTACTAATGAAATTAATACTAGTACCAGCATCAACAGGACTTATTTTAGTATCCATACGATAGTTAGATAGACCACGTATCAACGCTGTACTAGGTGTTAAGTTACCATCAGCAGAGAACATAAGAAACTGTTGGTTCTGACTGAATAGCAGTAAACCACTAGCTACAGGTACAATACCATGTAGTGTAGCTGGTTTAATACTAGAGCAACTAATATCTACAGGGTCAGCATCAGTAGAAGTCTGAGCTGTAGTCATATAGAAATTAAAGAAGTCTCCTGCTCTACTCATAGACACATTATCTTCTGTTAAGAAGCCTAGTCTATTATTATAGTAGAAAGCTTTTTGTATAGTCTTACCATTAAAAGAGGGGTGTGAGTTAGTAGTATCATCACCTACAATCCTAGCTATATAACTAATTGCTTCAAATGTAAATACATTAACATTAGTATTATATAGTTTATGAGGCATATTAGCATTAACTAAACCTGGTGATACATCAGGTGCTACAGTTTCTTCCCAAACACCTGGACCAGAGGTACCATTAGTTGCTACGAATTTAGCATAGTAAGTATCAGCAGCGCCTGATGTATTTAATATTTTAACAACACGTCCATGATTAGCCTCCGCAGCTAATTCAGATATACCATCAACAGTATCTTGATAAGCTGTTAAAGCATTACCACTTTTACCACCTTCTATGTCAAACAATTCAAAAGCAGCAGTACCTACTACTTCTATACAGTTACCTACAACAGTAGCAGTTATATTAGTTATAGCATGTAGATCATCTTTTAATTCTGTTAGAATTTCATTAGCACTTAAGAAAGCACCACCTTGGTTGTTGACAGTATCTGTATCATTAGTAGCAGTATCACCTGCTCTGGTATCGTAACTACATGTAGTCGTAGCTCCACCAACGAATTTAAGTTTGACTTGATATTTAGCAGCATATTCTACTAGATGTATTCTTATAGTTCCTTTAGTTTTAGCAGTGAAACTAGCATTAGCCTGTGTGGTTACTACTCTATTTTTATTAGTAATAATAGAAGTATCTCTAATGGTAAGAAAATCATAATCAGTTGCTAGTGTTGAAGCTCTAGCATCACCTGATTCAGCTTTACCTAAATACTCTCTAGCATTGGAACCATAGTTAACAGTACATGCTGCATAAGTAGCTGCATTCCATATTAACACTTCTCCATAAGAACCAGAAGAAACACCTGTTATACAACCTACATACTTTTCGCTATCATTACGGTTATAATAAAACCATTTACCATTATCTAATTGTGCAGTATGGTACACAGTCCCATCTGCTTTTTTCAATTCCGATATAAATTTAAAACCAGGTCTTTTTGTTAGACCAAACGTAGGATCTGGGTAAGCGTTCAACGCTTCTGTTACTTGACCTGGTTGCTTCTTATCATCAGGTTGATTAGAAACACCTCCTAAGAAGTTTGGTATTGTTTGAGTTACAGCTGCCATTAGCGGTACAATGCTTGGTAAGGTTTGTAGCCATCATAAGGTTTCTTACCTCTCTGATGTCCAAAGAATGTATAATCACCTTGATTGCATTCATACTCCATAGCTTGTGCTCTATTCCATTGTTCCTTTTGAGAAAGTATTTGAAACTGTTGTGAATCTCCTACAATTCTACTGGATACAATAGCTGCAGCTCTAGCTACAATGTAATCTTGAATAGGTCTAGGTAGATCAACCCAATCAAACAACCACACTACATCAACATTAAGTGTAGTCTCACTGGTTAGTGTTTTCCAATCATAAGTATGATTTATTTTTTCATATAATTTTCCGTTTCTTCTTATAGATTCATATTGATTATCTTCTTCAGAATGTAGATCTACTTGTAAAGCGTTGGATGGTATAGTAACTTCACCAGTTGTCTGATCTATATCTAAAGGATAATATTCTTCAGTATTAAATATCCAGCCTTCACTCTGTACTTCTCGTGATACATTAAGTAATGTATCGTAAGCAATCGCAACGTCCGGGTTGGTTTGATCGAGGGTGGTTACAGGTGCCTGTCCTACAGACGCCAGTATTTCATTTACTGCGGGTAATTCTTCTGCAGCGTTTGTAGTAGGGAAAGCCATAGTTAATTTATATTAATAAAAAAAAGGGAGCCGAAGCTCCCCTGTATTGAGGTTAGTCACCTCTTGCTTGTGTATCTCCGCCGTCTGCTTCACGACCTGTGTCACCGTCTTGGCCTACATAGGCTGTACGGAAACACATGGTTTCAGAATAAACTTCTGATTTGAGAGCAGTCGCTCCACCTTGAGTTGCTGCTACAGAAAATCTGAGAGCAGTGGATTTGTTTCCATCAAGGTTATTACCAGCAAGCGTACCTGTTACAGTAGCTATAGGTAGGGCATTTGCAGATGATACAGCACTGTCACCAGTTCTAGGCACTGGTGTAGCTGGACCGCAGACACCATTATTGCCTGCAGCAGTTGATGCGTTTACAATTGCCATAAGATTAATTATATAAGTTAGCTGTTTGCGTCACCTCTAGCAGTCAAACCATTTGATTGGACTTGTCTGCCATATTCTAGAGGAGTCATAGCGCCTTGTGTTTCAGAACGAACCGTGCTGCCAATAGCTTGGCCTGCAGGAATAGTTCTAGTTGTTGCCACCCCAGGTTTAACTGACATAATATACCTCAAGCAGTTTGAATTTCGATAGAAGCGGCAGGGTTCAATGTTCCAACACCCATTGCTAGACGTCCAACGATCAAGTCACCTTGATACATTGTCTTAACGTCAGCACCGGTTGTTTGTACTTGTGGGCCGATTGCCTCTACTACTCCAGCTGCATCCTTCTGGTAGATAAGGCCAGCATGGGCAGAGAAATCACCATTGTAGGCGTTGTTCTCACCAGCTTGTGCATTAACTGTACCAGCTTGGAATGGTAGGTTGTTAGAACGTTGGATATTGATACCGGCAATAGATACCAGTCCGTCTCCAGAGTTCAAGTTACCTTGTGAGTTACCATAGTCGCGGTTCAGAATGTTGGAGTCAACCTGAGATACGAGAGCGTAGTACTGACGTGGAGCCAGAACTGCAGTACGTCCAGTCTTAGGAAGATTCTTTTCATCAAGAATTGAAGCTGCTTCAAAGAAGGCATCAACCAATTTCTGTGCATCGTACTCATTGTTAGAGCCGATCTTGATGATCGAACCACCGGGCTCAGGGCCAGGTGATGCAGTGATTGGATGAGCTTCGCGAGCTGCTAGTGCGATTGTACGGAATACTTTCTTGTCATATGCCTCAGCTAGAGCATGTCCAATCTTCTTGGAGATCTCTGAACGTAAGGAGTAATGAGCAAGTGTTTCATCTAGATCGTATACGAAAGCAGAACTTATGAGAAGGTCGTCACAGACGATGGTCTTCTCTGCTACTGGAGGATCACCAGATCCGAGGATTGGTTCTCCAGGAGTATGATAAGCTGCTTGCATACGGCCAGTGAAGATGAACTGTAGACTCTTACCGTTCTTTAGTTGACGGTTCTGTACAGTTCCTTTAGCTATCGTTGCTGACTCATAAGCTTTGAAAAGCTCACCAGAGAACAGCTTTAGATAAGTTGCGTATTTGGTATCATAAGCAGTACCAAGCGAGAGCGGGGTCTGGCTGGTATTGTTAATAGAACCAATACTAGTTGCAAGTGTATTAGCCATTATGCGAGAGTAATTGTATTATTTAACAGTCTCCCAATCGATTGAAATTAAAAGTTGTGGTCTATCCCACCGTCTAGACGGCACTGGGTATCCGCTATGTTATCCCCTTAGGAACTTCATTCGGGCCATTGCCAATGAGAGGGGAGTCCGACTCTGAGGTGCTCCCCACCCTACGCTTAGAAGCGCATGTACTCAATATATGAGCCAGCCTTGAGGTTAAGGTCAGACGCATGGTTTGTGTTCTGTGCGATCTGAACCGCTAAGTCACCAGCTGTTGCACCGTTGACATAGCTACCATCAAGTTTATAAATAACTTGACCATCACTTGATCCAGTTAGAGTAGCCTCTGCTACACCAGAAGCTGTGGTTTCAAATGCAGAGGTTAGAGAATCTGTACCAGCTGCTGCAGGAAGTGCTGTGATAAGACCAAGTGCACGGAATGTACCATCCCCACCAGGGACAGTTACCTTGTACTTAAGGTCACAGTCAGCATCAACTGCTAGATCTAAGAAGATACGGAATACAATCCGCTCATACTTACCAACTGTAACAGTTAGTGGAGAACGATAAGTAGCTCCGTTGGTACCTCCACTAGGAAGGTTGTTACCAGTATCAGCTGAGTCAATGATATAATCATTAGCTACAACTTTACCAGAGAAAAATTCACCAGGTGAATATACAACCGTTCCGGCTGCAGTGTTAGCATTAAAAGGCATTGTTTTAAATAAATAAGTTTATAAGTTTTATACTAGGGGAGTTCCGCTCCCCCAGCCATAGGTTAGAAGTTATACTTAACCCCGACCTTGGTACCCCATGAGGAATCTAGATCAGTATCTTCATCTGCTGTTAGCAGTGAGACCTCACCATAAACTCCTAGGTTATTAGTAGCTTGGAAATTTCCACCTACTTTACCAGATAGTCGCCAGTCTGAATCTTTACCTTGTTCAGCTACAATAGCGGGGCCTCCTTGAATGTAGAAGGAAGAACCATTCTCAGCAGCTGTTTCATAACCTACGTGAACGTCGGTTACAGAACCTGTATATTCCGAGCCCACACGAGCTCCGTTGGATTCTACGTTGGCATAGATACCAGCTGATGCAGGTGTCGCCAGTGCTGTGGTGGATGCCAGAGCGGCAAGTGCAATAAGTTTCATTGTTGTTTAAATAGTTTTGGTATAAGGGATACCGCGATACTTTAGTTGGACTTTCATAGTCTTCTCCTTAGTAACAACCCCCCGTTCCATGAGTTGTTTTCATGCGCCTTCATAAGAAGGTGAACGGACGCGGACCCAGTTGGCTTCTACTGCTTCGACAAGCGAGCCGCCAGTGTTTTTATTTCTTAGGGGGTCTACCCTTTTTAGTTCCGTAAGTTCCTTTCCCTTTAGGCATAGTTAATTATTATGATGGGACTACACCAGAACCACAAGAGGTTCCATCAGTAGTGTTACCTACCATTACATTACAACGTGACTTTTGATTAGCATCTGTATCTGAATCGTTATATGGTATAAACCAACGATCAGTACTTCGGTTAACCATGTATTCTATTTGGAAATCGTTAGCGCGAGAGGCTGGTTTTGGGTTATAAATAATGCTCATCTTTTCCTCGCTCCTTTTTTACTACCGAGTTTTACTCCTTTAACTGCGGCCAGTCTTTCAACTTGTGCCTTAGTTTTACCTTTTGATTTAGACCTTACTCCTACAACAGCTCCTGCTCTAGAGCCTCCTTTTTTTGGAGGAGATACTGCTTTACTTGTAGGTGCTTTAGAACTGAATGGACTGGCAGCGCTTTTTCTGCTGTTTGGCTTAACTCTTTTTTTAGTCATTTTTTCTTAGCTCTCTTGAAACGTTTGTTCGGACTTTTTGATGGTCTAGAACTACCTTGTGGTACCACACCAGGTTTGATTTTTAATTTAGATGAAGCTTGTTTAGCAGCTTTTCTAGACGCTACATTCTTCTGTCTATCTGTATCTAGTTTACCTTTTGAAGGGTTACGAGCTTTCAGCTTTTCTCCAATTTTTTGTTTAGGTTGCTTATCCCAAACTGTCTTAGTAGAATCTTTAGCCTTCTTTTCTGCTGGACGCTTATCCCAAACTGTTCCAGTAGGATTTTTAGACTTACGTTCTACTGGTTTCTTTGACCCTGGTGGCTTAACCTTACCAAACTGAGGTTCTTTTTTAATACCTGATTTTTTACCAAGTTCTTTTGCAGAACCATACTTCGGCTTCTTACGAGCAGGACCTTTCTGAGACTGTTGTGCTAACCTTCTACCTCTAGTTTGAGATCGGCGGCGTCCTTTTTTGTCAGCTTCATCTACTGCATCTTTCAGACTATAGCTTTTTCGCTTAGCCTTTTCTTTTACCACTGCTTTTGCCATGATTAGAATTGTATATTAGAGCGTTCAAGTTTATCGTATATATCCTGACGATAAGCAGGATCATTATCATATTTTGGATCACTCATAGCTCTGACTACTTCAGCCTGACTACGAAATTGTGAACCGCTATTTGTTGACGCTTTTCCTTGTAGCATCTCACCATCGACACCACGAGCATCATTGAATCTATAAGTTAAAGCTTGAACTGCGAAGAAGGCTGCTAATGGATTACCTTGATCCATCACAGCATCATACATTTCTATCTCTCTTTCAGTTAAGGTCTCAGTAGCCCAACTGATCATGTCTTGATAGTCTCTTTCACTACCTGGTATTTTCTTTAAATCAGTTACATTCTCTTCTGTTAATACAGGAGCATCTTCAATCTGTGCTTCTAATTCAGCACGTTGTTGTAAAGCCATTGAGGCTAACTGTTCATTAGGTAGTGATCTTAATTGTTCTAGAGTTTCTTCAGTGTACTTGTCTGCTTTAGCTTGTTCCCATAAAGTATCCAAGAAACTAGTGTCTACTCTTTCTTCTTCTTCATCTTCATCTTGTGATTCTTCAACTTCTGTTTCTTCAGGTTCAGTTGCTTCTTCTTCTTCAGATCCACCGAGCTTCTTTTGTAACTCAATGTAACCTTTCTCTAACTCTTCAGCATCTCTGAATTTACCTGCTAAAAGTTGTTCTTGTTGTTCAGCTAACTTCTCACCAACCTCAAGGGCTTCCTGCTCTTCCGCAGAAAACTCACCTTCAGGTTGTTCATTAGCATCATACGTTAGTGTCTGTGCTTCTGCCATTGATTGTTTCTACTTGTAAATTACCAAGACCAACTGTTGTTACCACCTTAGTACCAGGTGCTTTAATAGTCGGTTTTCCAACCTTCATCTTTGGAGCATACTTATTAGGCTTCTCTTCAAAGAGTTCCTTATCTTCTTTACTCAAAGGTGGTTGGACTTTCTTTGTCCGCTTAGCCTTCTGGGGGCGCGACGGCTGGGCTTTGTCCACTGAGTTCCTCCGCTAGTTGTGGGTTTTTACTTGGATCATTCATTGGAGATCCTGCCATTTGAGCTTGTATCTTACCTTGCTCAACTGCCATAGCTTGTTGTTGTTCCGCCTGCTGTTCAGCTTGTACATCTTGCATTGAACGTACAAGATTCAGTGTATCAATACCCTGAGCTGCAGCTAAACGTTTAACAACCTCCTCTGAATTAATGAATTTTTGTATTGCTTCTGGTCCCATAGTCTGAGCAATAGTCGTTAAGAACATACCTAACGCTTCTCTATCTTGACCACGACCTAAAGCATTTACACCAGCTACAATAACTGGGTTGACTATATTCTTAGGTAGCTTTGGTATCTTACCTGCTCTTTGGAATACAGACAACTTACGATTCAAGTATGGTACTAAGAATTCAACAGTTAGTAGACTGAATAATCCACCTAGCTGTTGTTCTAGTTCCATCTGTGTCATTCGTACTTCCTCTGCTGTCGTCCTTTCACTTTGGCGTACCTGAAGTATAAGGAAAGCTTCGGATAATCTTTTTTCTAACTGACCTATCATTTGATAGGCGGTAGCAAAGTCAGCACTTTTACCTACCTGAACCACACCAATGTCATCAGGTCGTCCCTGTACAATGGCGCCATTCCCCGCAGCCGCTAGAGTCTGTGGTTTAGTTGTTGAACTTGGTGATACTACAAATACTACCTTAGCAGCAGCTGCAGATCCTTCTACAATGGCCTGAGATAATGCCTCAAGGCTTTTTAAATCTCCTACAAATTCTTCAACTCGTCCCCGGCCGTAGCTCTCCCCATCAACCACATTAAATCTCATGTGAATCCAAGGGTTAGTCTCTATTGGTGCTTTACCTCTAGAGTTAGGGACGATTTTATCATAAACTTCTTGATGCCAGACATACCTATTGTTCTCACGTTTTACATGAGTATAGACATCACAGTCTTCTCTTTCACGTGAGTCATCTTCTCCTTCAGGCATATCTTTTATGTCATAATCATCTAGAACATCTGCCAATAATTTTTTGGCAATTTTTTCTTTGGTGACGATTTCAATTACATTACCGCTACCATCTCGATCTATAACAAAACGGTTTAATGGGTATAACTTTAATCCATCTTTATCCATAAAGATAAGAGAGTTACCTGCTACCACCAAATGCTTAAGTGCTTGGTGTATTACTACACGATCATCGGAAGCTGCGATAGCATCCATGATAGTTCTCTCTATCTTTGCAAAGGATAAATCTAATTCGGTCTTAACTTCAGGAGGCACATCTCCTAGCTGTGTGTCATCTACTTGTAGTTTAAAGAAACTAGTTTGAGCAGGCAGTAATGCTAGCATTAATTTACTTGCTAACGTTACAACGCCTTTGGCTCCGACACTTTGCCATGGTGTTTTAAGGTTATGTGTACCACCTCTGAATTGTTCTTCATCACGAATTAAATATGGAAGAGTAAGCTTAGCCCCTACATCCGCTTGATCTAAATACTCGGAACGGTGTCCTATTAAAGCGTCATACCTAGATTTAGCTGTCATTATACTGTAACTTGATTACTTTTTAATTTCTGTGCTGGACCATGTGAACTAGTTAAACCTGCTAGTGTACCACGGAAGCCTCCTTTACCTTGAAGCGTGGGTGACTTAGCAAATCTTATACCTGTAGCACTAGTGGGTCCTTGTACAGCAGTGGGTGAAGAGTGTTTAACTGCTAATTGTGCTCTCTTTAAGGCTTGTAATTCATTATCATATTTACCTTGTAAGGTGTTTAGACTAGATACTGCATCAGCACGTTGACTTGTTAATGAAGATACATTACCTTCTAAACCACTAATCCTTTCTCTGTAACCTTCAGCTCTTTCATCTGATGCTCCTGAACTTATTCTTTGAAGCAAGTCAGAACCTGGACGCAACGTAGCTAAGTTACCTGTATCTTGAAAGTGTTGTTCAATATCTTCATAGGACTGTCCTTCAGCTAGTCCACCATAAAGATCATCTTCAGTGTACCAACCTCTTCCTTCATTATCACCCCAAGCATTGTCTCCAGTTCTTTCTTGGCTTATATTACCATAACCTGTCCAGCCTACACCACGGTTAGTACCCATGATTGTATCATAAACACCACTACTTCCTGCATCACCTGATTCACGGCCCCAGAATGCAGAACGCTGATTCCAATTATTAGTATCCCCAGGAGTAGCAATACCACTTCCAGGTGTTATTTCTGCATTTCTTCCTCTAGGATCTGTCCTTGCCCAACCAGCTAAAGCTTCTCGTGTAGCTCGTAGTTCACTTTTACTTGTCCCTCCTTCACGTAAGGCTCTTGCATAATCAGCGCCGCCAAAGCCACCTTGGTTACCTTCATCATAATTCCATTGCCATACCATAATTTATTACTCCTGTGCGTAAGATTTAGTACTTATAGGTTTGATGGTTGGTGCTTTCTTCTTAGTAACTGCATTAGTTAATTTAGGTGAACCACTTTCCCAAGAGATACCATCAATATCAGGGCGTTCAACATCACGCTTCTTCTCTACCTTTGCTTCTACCTTTTGACCTGAAGGTGTTACATGATCTTCAGATTGATCTTGCTCATCAGGATCATAAATTAAATGACCTAAGTCTCTTGCTATAGGTGATGAATACTCTTTTGTGATAGGCTTGCCATCTTTATCTGTACCTAAGTTAAACGTTTTTTTCTGGCCTGGTTCTATATAATACGGTGAGTTTTTATCCATTAGTTCAGTGAACTCAATCTGCATCTCCTCACCTCTGTATAATCTACCACCTGGTGTACCATCTTCTTTAATAGTATACTCTTGCCCTGTTAATTCATACTTCCAATCATCTTTATGCCATTCAGTAAAACCTTTCTTAACATCTTTCCATTTAATACCATGCATCTCCACATCCTTCCCGCCAAAGAAGGGGAACGGTTCTTCTTTTGCAAAGTTAATTAAATCAGTAGCTTTACGTATATGATGGATCTGATCTGCATGATCACCTTTACCAGTTACCTCTTTATCATAACCTAAGAGTCTAAAAGCTTTCTGATACTTAGGATCATCACGATAATTTGCCCAATCAACTTCACCTCTAGTCATATGTTCGTAGTGTTCATCACTACCAACTTCTAATGGTTCCTCTTGATTATAATCTCTTTTAATAATATACTGATCAAAATCACGGACAAGATCTAAACCAAATTCTTCGGTATCTTCACCTGTAGCTAAAAGGCCTCCGCCTTCTGTACCAGCTGCAGAAGATTCTGTACCATACATTTCATCGATGTACTGTGACTCATACGATTGAGCATACTCCTCACTTAGTCCTTGTAGACCTGTTGTATCCTCATCTGCTATATCAAATCTACCAAAAGGAGTACCTTCTGCCTCAAGAGAAGCAGGTAACTCCCTTGCTAAATGATCATAACCTTCAGTCTCTGAGATTGACGTCGTAAGATCTTCAATATCATCTGGTTCAAAAGTATCATTCCTCCAATCAATACTAGTACCTTGACTTTCAGCATGTTCCTTAAAATCATTAGCAGCTTTTAACGCTAAATCAAGTTGACCTTCTTCAAGTTCTAAATTATCAAGAGAGCCAAGTTGTGCTTTCTCCATCCATAATTGAAGACGATACTTATCTTCTTGACTGAAACCGCTGCCTCCATTTTTCCAAGTATCATCATGGGCGTCCTCTAAATGTTCCTTAGATCCTAACCCAAATACTGCAGCTAATTCTTTCTGTTTATCAGTAGGTTGCCATGGTCTTTTATAAGACTTTTTATTTGAAGGTCTAGTAAAATACCTAGTACTTCTAGCCATCGCCTTCCTCCAATCTATTTTCAATCCATTCTACAACGGATCTTTGTCCTGCTTTATACATAATAACTGAAAGCTCCTCTTTAGGATGCGGTGTATGTTGTGGGAAATTGTCTTGTAATTCCTTGAGTATGTACTTAAAGTCAGGACCAAGTACAGCTTCAAGCGTAGGATGGGAGGTTTGTGTTTGCATGTTCAAAAAAGGCGGGCATTCTAGCTCGCTGAGTCTCATTAAATTCTGGTGCCTTGCCTTGATACATTAAGTTATCACTAGCATCTAACCAGAATTTTTTGTCTAAATATCTATCGTAGGTACAATTACCTAATGGTTGAAGTATCCAATTAATGGTGGCTTTCCTAAGTTTATCCAGAGAAGTACTAGCATGAAGCCCCAACTCCCTACAAACAAGAGAATTTGTAGCAACGTGGATTTGTTCATCTCTGGAAATATCAGCTGATACCGTTCTAAGACCAGCATCGCCATTAAAGCGAAAGAAAGGCAGTAGAACAAAGAATATAGCACGCTCTGCTACCAACGCTTTAGTAATTGTGTGGTCGGGATGTGATTCCCAGGCCGAACGTAAGCGAAGCGCTTCTGCTTCTGCGGTGGGGTCAGTCCCAATAGCTTTTGCAATGTAGCCCAGAGCGAGGTCGTGTTTGAGTTCATCTTCTACGTTAAGTTCTAATAATGTTCTAGCGTGTTCGGGAACGTCCTTTTCAAGACCTTCCTTAATGAAGGCACCAACTGGTAACTCCATATGACGTATTGCGAGAGCACGGTAGATGGCCTCCTCTGCTCCATGTTTAAGTTCTCCTGCGGTGGTTTGAACTGGCGTCCAAGTACGACGCCTATCTATTAATTTTTGATATGGTGTTTTTCTCATTCTTGACAATCACATTGGGGTTCTTTAATAAGTTCCTCCAAGTAATCGTTAACGTCAGTCTCATCTAATGCTGCATACGCATCTGTTTTATCCTGTACGTCTCCCATCACTTGAAGAGAGTAGTAAAGGGAGGTTTGAGGTGAATCAAGCCACTCTTGCACGAACGCGTTGTCGTAGGTTACTACATCACTCCAAGAGTTAAATGAGTATCCGTGAAGAAGTCCCGTAATATCTAACATTTTCATCAGTTCGTCAGCGACCTTTTTATAAGCATCCCAACCAACTTCACTTGCGATTTCGACATCGCCATAATCATAATGTTCAACTCCGAATGTACCGGAGTCTCTATCAACACTTCGCGCTATAGGCGGTGCTATTTCTGGTGTACATGTATACCCATCTAAATCCTTACTGCGATAAGAACAACTAGCAGTAGGGGCAATAGCAAAGGCTCGAACCATGTTATGAGCTCGGGCGACAAGCTCAGCAGAGTAAATTCCACGTTTAAATTCAAGAGCAATTTCTTTAGCCTTAGTATCGGCTTTCATGTCACCGTTATTAATGGATTCTAAAGCTCCACCGAACTCGGCGTACCTAACGCCATATCGTCGGAGGAGATTCGCGAGTCCAAGGCATCCAAGTCCGACCTGGCGGTCCGTTTCACTTGGAAGGTATTCTCCAGTCCTTCCAACGCCTGTTCTGCGATGAAGATTGCACAGCTCGGACATACCCTGACTGAAAGCCGTTGGTATGTCGGCGACTGTAACGGCACCGAGATTGACGTGCTGGAGGAGGCATGTTCCTCGTGTTGGCAGATATACCTCAAGACAGACGTTTCCATAGATACGATTCCCATTTTTGTCATGTTTTATTTTGTTGAGCCAGATGTCACCGGACTTGATACCGGTAAGGATGGCGTCTCTAGTTTCAGTTCCGGCGTTGAACCAAGCTTCTTCTGTAAGGTCGACGCATCTTTTAATCCAGGGAGCTTCGGCACGAGGAAGGCGCACGAACTCAAGGATATCGGCATGGTTAATATCAAGATGACAAACAACAGCGCCGTTCTTATAGGTGCCACCTCTTCTGAGTGTTTCATTTAATTGTGAGTAGATTTTTGCGAATGATACTGGTCCAGAAGCTGTAAGGCCTTTGCCGTTTTCACTTCCATTGGGTCGGAGCTTTGATAAATGGACCGCAACGCCTGCTCCAAAGCGTAGTCCATGGCTGACATATCTCCAGCTTGCTTCGATTCCATCTTTTCCTTCCATAGAGTCCTCTACGACAAAGACGGTACAACTGACTGGCAGCCTAGATTCTGGGTTATCCAACCAAGATTGGACCCGACCAGTGCGGGAGATAAATGACGTTGACATTATACTAAATCAGATAGATCAGGTGGTTTATAATTTGGTCCTTTGAGAACCTTTCCATCTTCTCGATATATTGGTTTACCGTCCTCATCGAGTTTGGACATATTACTTTCATGTACTCTATTCAATGCTTCATCAAGATCCCAACTCATATTAGCAGCATATTGATAGCATACATAAACTAAATCAGCCAATTCTTGTAGGCAATTCTGACGAAACTGAGGATTCGAACGAAATAACATCCCTTCCGCTTCCAAAAACTCCTTGAATTCCTCCGTTATAAGATTCTTCTGACGAGTACGTACCGAATGGGCTGTCGAGTTCGTAATCTGATAAGCCTCCCGGAATGCCTGAGCCTGTGAAGACAATAGAGTCTTGTGTGAATCTGGATAAATCTTCACGGTTTCTTGATCGTTCGAGATTGTGGAGTTCGTCATTTAAATAATGGATGGCTTTTTTAAGATCAGATACTTGTGTATTATAGTCACCTTTATGACCATAACGACATATATATTTTATAGCATTGCCTAAGTGGAAGTTGAGTCGTTGATCACGAATAAAATCCCAGACTTGGATTGCTCCTCGTTGGTAATAACTGGGACCGGTGGTGGTTTGGGCCATTTGTGTACTAAATTAGTGAGTGAATTTGAAAGAACAAAGTTTTGTTCCTGTAAGGCCATGAATACAGTTATTATATCTTCTTTTTGTGTTTCAGGTTTAACTAAATTATCATACATTAACCTTAACTTTAGATCCTGCTCCACTGTTAATTTGGTAATCGGCTTTGGGAGTCCAGGGTATGGGTTTTTTGTTTGTGAAGTCATAATCATCTACAGTAAGTATTCTAGCAAGTCTTGCGTTTAGCAATGCATCATCTTCAGTAAAACCTTTCTCTTCATAAGCATCAACTACAGTTTTCCAACTGTAACCTTTAGTTTCAAAAAGCGAGGTTGCACGTTTGACACCAACACCAGAAAGACCAGCATAACCATCAGTTTGATCCCCTGCCAATGACTGGATAAGATGCCATTTAGCCCCGTCTTCTTTTTCGATGAGTGTGAAGTTTTCCATGTCATATAAGTTACCAGGTATTTGTCTCATATCCTTATCTGGACTGCAAATAGTGGAACCAGGATTCTTAGTGGAATAGATTCCCATTGCATCATCAGCTTCTAAAGTAGGCATGATAATGACTTCATGTTTCTTTTTTAATTCGTTGATTACACGTTTGTAACCACACGGCTTTTTACGATTGCGATGACCTTTGTAATCTGGTAAAATTTTTTTCCGAAAATTTATAGAATCAGAAAAGAATAAGATTACTTCGGGTATATCCCACATAAACTTAGTCTTTATCTTTTCTATCTCTCGATTCACTGCTTGCATAGCATCAGAGAACCTACTTGTTACCATTATTACATCATCACCCCAATCGATTTCTGTTTCTGCAGCTGCACAGCTTTTATAAACTATGAAATCTGCATCAATTAAAATCTTCATAAAATGTTAGTGGACTTCTGCCCAGTTACTTCCCGACTTTGCTTCAGCAGCAATTGGGATTCGTAATTTATAGTGTTCACCAGCTTGTACAGCAGTCATCTCAAGTAAAAACTTAAGATCTTCAACGTAGTCTGGTGTTGTTTCATATTGTAACTCATCATGTATAAAAGCTAATTGATGAGTGTGATCTTTTAATATAGCAAATGAATTAGATAATACCATCCATCGTTTAGCGATTACCGCCGCCGATCCTTGGAGTAGGTAGTTGAGGGCGACATGCCCTTTGTCCACGCTGAGACGACGACCGTCGAGTGCACAGACATAACCTCTTTCCGCAGCCCGTTTAACGCCTTTAAGCAGATCGGAAAGACCTTCAATGGCGTCAACATACGCTTTGCGAATTTCTTTACCCTTTCTCTTTGCTTGATCTTCCCCAAGGCTTCCATCGAAGGATGTACCGATCTTTTTGTCTCCTGCTCCATATAAAAATGCATAGGTAACTGTTTTAACTTCTCTTCTACTGATTCCAATTTTCGCAGCATTTTCTGCGTGGATGTCTCCGTTAAGTAGGATATCTGCGTATTTACCGCCGTCATAACGAGCGAGATAATGAGCAAGCATCCGAAGCTCAATACCCGAAAGATCAGCTCCGACCATAACCATACCTGGCGTAGGAATGAACAAACGACGGAATCTTTCATCACTTGGTACTTGGGCTAAGTTTGGGTTTCTATGACTACATCTATGAGTAGCACAACCTACAGAACAATGGTGATGAATACGACTAGCAGTCGTGGATAACTTGAGCCAAGCGTTCACGCCTTCTGAGATCAGTCCAAGCTTCTTCGTCAGATCTAAAAGTCTCAGACATTGCTTCGAGAAGTGATTGTTTATCTCGCTCAGAATAATCTCGTCTATAATAGGCTTCCCAGTATTCGTCATCTGGGTCGGTGTCCAGCCAAAATGTGTCTGGAGTATCCATGCTATTTGATCTCTCGATGTAGGGTTAAATTCTTTTAGTCTTTGAAGCTGCGCTCCATTAACATATCCTTGTGTCCGGTTATCTCGTTTAGGAGTGAACAACGCTCCTGCAACGTAAGGGTATTGTTTTCGAAGTACTCTAGTAGTTTCTTCCAGCTCTCGTCTGAGAGTCGATTCAAGTTCTTGAGCTCTTTGTTCATCAAAGTACCATCCATAAATCTCCTGTTGTGTAAGTATGTGGGCTACCTGGTGCTCCATTTGGAGCCATTCAGGTAAGGGCGGAAGTGGTTGCATAATTTTCTAGTAACAACAACGTCTTGTACGCAGTAATCTTCTAACTCTTGACTCCATTCTTTCCAATCTGTTGTTTTACCATAATCACCTTTGTACTCTCCAAGTCTATAACCATAAGCTTCAAGTGAATGCCTGCCATATAATTGTAGTGGCATATGCTTCCAATTCCTCTCCTTATCTAGTTGCATAAGTCGTGGATGATAGAGGCGACTAAGGAGCAAGGTATCAATAACAATACCGTTAAACTCAAAGAAGGGATAAAGCTTACTGATAACTGGTAAATCATAGCCAATAATATTATGGCCAATAATAACCTCAGCTTGCTGGATGTACTGTATTGCTCGAACAATAGGAGACGACATACCTTTACCGCCTGTCGTTTCACCTTTCCAGTCGCATTCATCATTAAATGATTCAATTTCATCAATCTCAGGATTATAGTATGCAATACAGTGGATCTGGGTAGCATCATGATAAAGACCGTTAGCTTCTAAGTCAAAAATAAGTGTCCTATCTTCCGTTCCACTTAAAAGTTTTGTCTCTAAATTTTGCTTTTTCAATGGCTTCGGGTGTAGGTGGGTTAGGTTTTTTTAAAAATTCATACCAAGGGTGTTTGTAACCTCCATTAAAAATCTGTGGTTGGGTTGAATTCGGGTTGAGTTTCATGTTCGATAAATCTACATGTGTTTAAATCATACTCTAATTGACATGCGACACCAGTTTCGCCTGAATAGCGGTTTTTAAGAACTCGCACTGTCGTAAGGCTTCGTTCAGCATCGGCCTGTTGATCTCGCTCAAGGGCAATAACTTGGTCGCTAATTTGAGCAATCGAATGAGATCCTCTGAGCGCAGATAGACTAACTCTTCCTCCTTCTTCATGAGCGTGCTTGTCATTACTCGCCCTCCTTAAATGCGAGACTAAAAATAAAGCAATACCTGTACGTTCTACAAGACTACGTAACTTGGTCATAGTAACGTCAATCATTCGACGTTCATCACCATCAAGACCACTTAATAGTATTGAGAGGTGATCCAAGAATATAGTCTTACAATCGAGTCCTGTCGCCATGTATTCGATTCTATTATATATGACATCTGGATCATAGCTTCCAAACCCATCAAAACAAAAAAGATTCCAAGTGGCAATAGAACGCTCAAAGGCGGCTCGGAGTTCTTCTTCTCCATGTTCTCCTATGTGTAGTGGTTTTTGTGCAACGACTGACATGAGTCCGAGGGCGGTTCTCCTAGTACTTGATTCAAGTTCCAAGATCCCAACGTGTTCACCTTGGTCACATAGTCTAGCTGCAAGCTCCCTACAGAATGATGTCTTTCCTGTACCAGAGCCCGCAGTAATTGTTGTAAGCTCTCCATACCTGATCCCGTGTAGTTTCTCTTGTAATCCTTTGAAGTGATACTCATAAGCGCATGGTTGTTGTGGTGTAGTTACTAGTTTTAATAGTGACCTGCCATCTATAATACCATCAGGGCGATAAGGTTTAGCATTCCAAATTGCTTGCCGAACTAATTCAGCCTGGTTATCCATCAATGCGTCAGATGCATCTTTATAAGCATCTAACCTTGCGACTTTAACCTTCCCCGGCGGTAATACCGAGCAAGCCTCATCTGCTGCCTTACGGCCAGCGGCGTCACTATCAAAGAATAAAACAATTTCTTCATACCCCTGAAAGAGTGGGATTTGTTTCTGGATATCCTTCTTTGCTGACGCAGCGCCATGCGGTAAGGAGACCATCGGCCATCCAGGCATAGCTTCATAACAGCTTGCAGCATCTAGTTCACCTTCAGTAATAACAATACGCTTACCAGAGTTAGGGAACAAATGCTGACCGAATAGAGTAGTAGTGGAAACTCCTTCATAAGTGAATACCTTTTTCTTGGTTTTTATTTTAACACCTTGTAAGACACCATCTTCAGTAAAATAGGGGAATCTTAAGGTGTTCTCATCCCTGTAGATTTTATAGAATTGACAAGTTTTCTCCGATATATTTCTTTTCTGCAGCCGTTCGGCTGAGCCTTGTAGGTGGACATGTTTTGTCATTTCGTGAGTGTGAATAGCACCTTCTGCAGGTGTATAAGTTTGACACACAAAACAGAATTTGTGGCCGTCTGAGTACACAGAGTTGGCATCAGACGACCCGCAATTAATGCATGGTTCGTGTGCCACAAATTCACTATCGGTCATCGTTCGATTAACCAATCGAGTGGAATGTTTTGGAATGAGGTCCATGGTATATCATGTTTCTCACACCATTGAGCGTATGTAGTTTTTGATCGTTTGGATATGGTGTTAAAGGGTGATTGAAAGACCATACGCAGATCTATATCTGGATTCTGTTCTTTAACACTTTTTATCTTTCTTCTATCCTCGCCATCCCAGTATCCCTTACACTCTAGAATAATCCCATTAGGCAGGATAAAGTCAGGTGTGTAGTTGTGCGGGATCGTATAAGAGAAGCGAGTCTTTTCATATTTAAATGTAACATCTAAGTTTAATAATAAATCAGCAACTTTCTCTTCCAGTTGGGAGCGATATTTAGAAGTCTTCTTCTTCGGTCGTGTCATCTGTAGTAGGAGTAACGTTCGGATCGCTTGTCTTAAAGCCCGAGGTTCTCCCGAATAATTCAGCGACTTCGTTCGCATCTAGGTCTCCAGTATCTACTCCAGCTTCTCCTTTCACTGAGACAACTTGTACGCCAACCAGCTTAAGAGAGCTACCATAGGTAACCCCATCCCGTAGAATGTAAGGCTTTTGATAGAAACCCAGTTTAACAGTAGATCCGCCATACAAAGGTGTTTTGACATCAGTAACAGGTGTGCCCTCCGTATCAACAACAGGTGGGCGGTTCTCTTCGTTCCAAGAGAATTTAATTTTATACTTACCCTGTGATACTTCTTCCCATGGTTCTGGTTTACAAGTAGCACGCTTAGGGTTTTTCAGTTTTGATTCAGCCCACTTGAGAACTTCAGTACGTTCTTGTTCTAGTGTTTCAATCATATCTTCTCCAACTATAGCAGCTAGAGAATAACCAAATTTACTAGGAGCAACAACAGCTTGAAATCCTTCAAGGGTTACAGGTTTATCAGTTTTATGTATAGTTCTAGGCATCGCCAGTCAAGGCCTCCTCTAGTGATTGAGGTTCTGATAGAACTTTAAGCTCTTCAGCTAGATCTTGACGGTACTTAGACAGCTCTTCGATGCGTTGATCGATAGCAGCCATACGTTGTTCAGTTGCGTCCCTCTCAGCCTGTTTAAGCCTCTCCTCAGAGACCACAACAATTCTAGTTGGAGCAAATGCGTAATCAAATAGTGAATACATTAACAAAAGAAATAAGTGGATTTCAATACATTAGAGGGTTCAAGATCTCCAATGATCGGTGGTTCAGACTCAGCACCAATTTGTTTGGCGAAGTCTCGTAAATAATCATGCTTAGCAAATAGCTGCATGTATGTTTCCCTTACTAGGGTTGACAGAATTGTCATATCTGTCGCTCTACATAATACACTGTCATGTATCAAAGCGATAGGGTGATTGAAGCGCATCGTAGCAAGATGTAACAAAGATGCATCTAGTGAGTGGATTAAGTTAGGAGCTGTAGCGGCTCTATGCCTAGCTCTGTCTACTTCATCTTTATCACCTGTTGCTACCTTTAACTGACAATCTCCGAGTAGTTGTAGTGTTAACCTCTCTATTTTTTGTTTCATTATCTTTTGACTGACAACAAAACCAGATGGTGTAACCCATTCTAACTCTTCGACACCTCTAGCTAAAGCTTTAGATACCTCATCTTCAATCCATTTCATAACTGCCATAGGTCCAGGTACTACTTGATGCATAGCATCCCTGACTGCTTTAACAGTTTGAGTTAGTTCATCTTTATCTATCTCTATACCTTTCTCCTTAAGAGCATCTCTAATGTATGTCCTATTAGAGTAAGGCTTAGCGTTGTATGGAATGGTCATAACAACACGTTTACAACACTTACGGTCCCAATGTTCTCTTAATCTTAGGGGTATTTCTCCTCTAGACTTCATAGCTACCACTTTATAAGCATCTTGTGGTATAGGTGAACGAGTTACATTGACTAATTCAGCAGTACTCTTATCTCTTGCGAGACCGGCGAGTATCTGAAGACCACTACATGTAGCGTCTATAGCGATAGGAAGTGATGTTGTGGACTTACTTTTCTTAATAACACAGCTGTAATATTCATCACATGCTGCTAAGAATTGCCACGGTTCTTCTACATCTTCCCATTCATGTATATTATCGTAAGGATGTTCCGCGATGAGTGTGATTAAAGGTACATTATGTTTAACCCATAGTTGTCTCTCCTCCATTGGACTTTTATCAAGACCATAAGTAGTTGCAACTTGAAAGGCTAACCATTTCTCTGCTTCAGGTGTAACAATTGTTTCTTCACTGAAGTTTAAGAGTGCCTTACCAAAATCAGTATCTTGAGGTGTTAAGAAAGCTGGTATAGGATAAGCTCTACCTCGATAATCAAACGACCAAGGTATATAGAAGGTCTTATCTTTAAACTGTCTAGCTGCCTCCATAGTCATCCTTGTACGGCATGAACGTCTGAATGCATTAGCATTAGTATTCATGACCTCTGCAGCCGCTCTACGGTATGCCTTACGGCTATCCTTGTTGTCTGCTATGTCTGGAGGTTTAGGAGGTAAGTCCATTTCCACTATTGGAATAAACTTCCCAACACTTCTACCTCTCATTTCTAACCAGTTAGCTACATCAACAATAAATGTATTGATTTTGTAACCTACCTTCTGAATCTTGTTGAGGAAAGCGATTGGAGTTTCTCCCTGTATAGGGTACAGGTTACCACGTCTAACCATTTCATGACCTCTCATGACCTCGTTAAGTAAGTAACCACCTGGTTTTTCAAGAGACCAATCATTAGGTTCAATAAGCATAGGCCATGCAAGTGGAGCAAATAACTCACTTTCTTTCATGACTTGATCCTTAATTACTAAGAATTCAGGAGTAGGAAAAACATACCATTGATCTTTACGTCCTTCCTTAAGCTTCTCTTTATAGAACCATTGACTTGTTTGCATAATACAATCAAGTAACCAAGCACCTAATTTAACTCTATTAGATTGTCCCCATGTTGACCATGGTGCTACATCGTAACGATTCATTAAGGTTTGTATCACTACAACCTTTTGTTGTGTACCTATTGATCTATGCCAATAGTTCTTCTTTAATACATTTAATAATCCTGGTGCATTAGCTTCATAATGTCTCATTTGACACTCTGATTCTACTGCATGTCCAATAGCTTCACATACTCTAGTTGCTTGATTGCTACCATCTTTATAACTAAAGACTTTATCAAAAGTTAATTTGAGTGCAATAGCAGCAGCAGCAAGTGGTTCAAGATCAGCTAAATATGTTTGTATCTCCTTGAATGATTTACCAGCTTGACCTTTCTTAATACGGTTGGTTGTATCTTTAATACGCTCAACTACAAGAGGTAATAGAGTATCGATAGATGCAATGCCATAGACACTAGCACTAGCGTAGCTCTTCTCTTCTAAGTCCTTGGTATTCTTTCTTAACCGTTTAAGTCCTTGTCTAATCTGATCACGTTCAAGGGCAACTTGCTCCGCTATCTGTTGTGGTGTAGCCATAGTCGTCCAATACTTGATCTATAAGTAATCCTAATACTTCATCATAATGTGGGTGATCATGAGGTATAGAATCACGAGCTTTAAAGTAATAATCCGAATACGGAATGAG
>VTLG01007580.1_pt1 | contig 44291 bp, 54 predicted proteins | sample 4694571 | NCBI WGS metagenome assembly VTLG01 (sample SAMN12604809, study PRJNA352737) | marine metagenome | biome: ENVO:00000447; feature: ENVO:00000209|ENVO:00000569|ENVO:01000036; material: ENVO:00002151; isolation source: viral sequences binned using virsorter ...
GGCCAACGTGATACCGGACAACGATAGCGACAAGGATTTAGACAGAGAGGTCTTTGCGCCGTTCCCCGATGACGATATCGAAGATGATGAACTCCTTGATCATATGGAAAGGCGATTTGAACAGCGTCTATCCCGAGAGCGGGCCGAAACATGGTTTCCGATTAACGAGCCTTCAAATGAACCCACGGCATATACCTGGTTTGGAGACCCACATTTGGGAAACAACGGATGCGATATTAAGAAGCTCCGCGAGCATGTGAAGATTATCAATGATTGTCCGGGTATGAAATGCGCTAATCTAGGCGATACCATCGATGGCTGGTCAGGCAATTTACTTCGATTATATGCCGACAACGACATTAGCCGCCAAACCGAAAGGCGCCTGGCGAGGTGGTTCCTTGAGGGGTCGCAGCTCCCCTGGCGCGTCTGGGTGCTCGGCAACCATGATGTGATGGACGCAACATTTGCGGCATATCTGTCAGCCATCAATGCAAGTAGGATTGCCATGGTGGATTGGCGGGCGAAATTCAGGGTCTGCTTCCCTAACGGCGTAGAGATTAGAATTGATTGTTCCCATGATCATAAGGGCTCGAGCATTTATTGGCCTCTCCATGGGCAAAAACGGACCAGTCTGTGGGAAGGAAGGGAAAATGCGGATATCTATATAGCCGGCCACAGGCACAACTGGGCATTGGCTACGGAGGAGGTTGCCAAGGGGAAAGTTATCCATATGGCCAGGGCTCGAGGTTACAAGGCGATCGATGATTTTGCGAAACACCGCAATTACGTGCAGCAAGAATATGGTCAGTCCATCGTCACCGTCTTTGATCCTGTGAAGTCCCCGGATCGCCGGGTCCAAATGTTCAGCGACGTGGAGGCTGGTGCGGATTACCTGACCTGGCTTCGATCGAGGTCATAGTAATGACCCCAGGAACAATCGGAAAATTTGTAGAGACCGTTGGCATCCCGGCAGCGGGGATGGCGGCCGCCGGGTTCCTGGCCTGGTATCTTCTCAGATGGATGACGGGAAACCTGGGCAAGCAGATGGGTGAGATCAAGCAAGAGATCAAGAACGAGACTGATGAGGTGCAGAATGAGGTCAGGCTCCTTCACAACATCACGATTAAATTGGTAGACCGCATACGGGTCATGGAGCGTAATCAGATGGCTGCTAATGTCGAGATGCTTTCAAAGCTGAAGTGCGACATCCCGGTTTGGGACACAACGCGATCGGAACAGCATGCAGAACTCGAAGAGCAAGTGAAGGATATAGGTGTCCGAAACGGGGAGATGAACTGATGATCAGCGCATTAATATCTTCCGTTCTACCAGTTGCCAGTGAGGTCATCGACCGCCTGGTCCCTGATAAGAACGCGGCTGCTAAGGCCAAGAGTGAAATGCAAAAAGCCCTGGTTGACGCCGAGACTGCTGGCGTCCTGGGGAACCTTGAAATCAACAAGATCGAGGCGGCTCACAGATCACTGTGGACATCCGGCTGGCGCCCATTTATCGGCTGGTCATGTGGATTTGCTATGATGTACGCTTACGTTGCCCAGCCAATTTTAACATTCGGCCTGGCCCAGGCTGGCTATCTGATTGATCTGCCGCGGGTCGAGCTGGGTGAAATGATGCCGGTGTTACTTGGCATGCTTGGCTTGGGTTCGATGAGGTCGTTCGAAAAGCTGAAGGGCCTGACCAAATGAGCTTATCCGACCACTTCACATTGATGGAGCTTACCAAATCGCAGACCGCCGAGCGGCTAGGCATCGACAATACGCCTACTGATGAAATCATTGGCAACCTTGCCTCGATCTGCGATTCAATACTCGAGCCAATCAGAGCTCATTTCCGCATCCCATTCAGTCCATCGTCAGCTTTCCGATGTAGGGAGCTGAACCAGGCCATTGGAGGATCTTTAAGGAGCTCCCATTGTCTCGGGCTAGCTGTTGATATAGAGCTGCCCGGTATACCCAATCCAGACTTAGCGCGGTGGGTACAGAGCAACCTGGTCTATGACCAGGTCATCTTAGAATGCTGGACCGGGCAACCCGGCAGCGGCTGGGTACACGTTGGCGATGATCTCCTTGAACCGCGAGGCCAGGTACTGACCTACATGCGCGGCAAGGGATATATGAACGGGATAGCCGCCGGCTAATTATTTCTTTTTCTTTCGTTTGTATTTCCTGGGCCTCGGCTTTTGATTGAAGCCATATCTGCGATCCGTCGCTGAAACCTTAGCATGGATTGCTCTTACTGGCTGGTCACGCTTGAGCCTTTCATTCAGTGTAAAAATGGCCTCTGCCGTGTCCATGCTTATCCTCTCGGCCATCCAGGAGTATTCGTTAAATTCTCCTGGTTCATCGACTATGTCCTGATAGAGAAACACCTCTCCGACTTCATGTAACTCCCGGCCCTGGCGCATAACGGCCCTGGCCTCCTTCTTCATCTCTTTACTCCACTCAAATTGGTGGAACGGTCCACGCATGTATTCAACCGTATCTCCGATGCTGGCATGTTTGCACCAGTGAGAAAGTGCCTTTGGTGTTAACATTTCATTCTCCCTTACCGCCTGGCCTACGCCTGCTGAAAATGCGCGACAGGCGCGTCCATAAATTGCGGCCAGTCAGGTGGTTGCGGCGCTCATGCTGAACAACTGCATTTCCATCACGCGGGCGCCGTTTCCGCGTATCGCTCATCGTCATTACATTAACAATGACATCGTCTACAATGTTAGGATTGCCCCTCATCTCTAATCCAATCTCCCAATTGTTCCAAACTAAAAAAGGTTTCAACTACCAAGGCAGGATACTTGTTCTCCGATATTGGCCTGCCTACGAAAAATACACCTTCTCGCAATGACACAAATAAATCATTCCCCCGGATTGTTTTCCAGAGCTCAATAACTGTTGTCGCGCTCATGACACCATATCCAATATCTCATTCTTTAGATCTTCGCTGCCAATACCAGGAATTATGCGCTCTTCAATAATTTTGTGAGCGTCCTTGAAAAAATTGTTAAACTCTTCCTGTGGCATTTTATCGAACGCCATCGATTTCGGCACCACCTTCACGTTGCCGGCAATGTCTCTATATTCATCTACATACCCCGTTGCCTCTAGCAGCATCTTTCTGAAGTGGTCCTTGGTCGGCCACAGGTGACTGATATTTTCAGGGATATTCTGCCAGACCAGGGTGATCATGGCCATGGCCAGTTTGTGCTGCTGAACATTCCTGCGCTGTTTGACATCAACCATGATTTCGGCATCTCCGCTCAAAGACCGGACAATGTCCTCGCCGTCTGGCTGTGTCGGCCGGAGATCTGTCCCTACTCTGATAGCTGAAAATATAGCCATTCGTTGTACCTTTCTCTGGCCAATGCTCGCAAGGCTTCACGCAAGACATCGTCTGGCAATCGCTTTCGCAGGACCGTCATCTCACCCATCTGGTGCATCTCATGATGTACGCTATGGATTATAGGCAGGGCTTCATCGTCAGGCGATTTGATTCCCTTGCCGGCTGTTCCAATGTGAGCCGGGTCCACGGTCTCATATTCGTTGGACCGCTTCCCCGTCACAACGCATCTTTCAGATCGAAGATGCTTGAGATACTTTGGTGATCTGAGTATCAAAATGGTATCTCGTCATCCAGTTCGTTGTTCAACTGAGGCGGATCGACCCTCTGAGCTGCCTGTATGGCATCTGTGGCCGGCTCCAAACGTACCACTTCCGCAACCTTACGGCTCGACTGTCCCTGGGACCAGGCAAGCCATGCCTCGGCATCGTCAGTGGAAAGTCCTCGTTCGATGCATGCGATTGCAATCATTATACGAGGATGCGCGTCAGGTATCGCCACCGCTACGCCAATCCCGGATGACGATGAGGATGAGGATGAGGGGGGAGGGGGAGCGGATGCTCTGCTCTGTCTGGCGGCTATAGCGCCGTTGCCGCCGCCGGCCGGCTTGGGAAACTTTCCGTGGTATATGGTCTTACCGTTCCAATCGGTAGCCTCGACCGGAATTGAAACCTCCTCGCCTTCGCGTCCCCGATACTTGTCTATCTCGCTGGGCCAAAGGCTGACGGTGCGGCCGTCCTTGAATTTGACAGAGCCCTTTTTACGGCCCTCTCCTGGGTCATTAACGAACCCAATTTCACCTTCCATCATTTCAGTCATGTGTCTTCTCCCTACTAGCCTTCCAGGCTATCTCTGTTCGATTTGAAGGATTGCGACGACGTACATCTGTATCGATGATGAACCCTCGCCGCGCTAATTCACGCATACGTCTGCCAATTTGAACATGGTCGAGGTTTGGCAAGGCCTCGGCCAACTCGGACTTGGTCGCGTCAAGCGGATAGATTTTCTCAATGTATTCGAGAATGTCTCTGCTATGACTGGCGACCAATCTCTTTGCCTGTTCTGCCGATCTGTGCGACGTGTCAGGGTCGGTGTTTCGACGTAACATCCTGGCATTGAACGACCGGCTCCAATTGTTATTCATGTTATTCTTCTCCTCTAGCTGCCTTGACCCTAGGCCAGGCTGTCTTGTTCCAGGTGTAGACTTTTTTGAGAGCCAGGAAACACTCGAAGTCATCTTCAAGGGTATCGTTTGGTATCAGGGCATAGCGAAAATTACCATTTTCCTTGTCGAAGTGCATCACTGCCCTTTGCTCGATCTTGACGCCGAGCTCTTCTTCCATGGCTTTCTGATAAGGTGCGGTCTGGATGAAGACCTCATCATAAATATCCTTAGACGTTTTGAAGTCGCCCAAGGTGACCTTGTTGTCGATCCTTGCCAGAAGATCCGCGGTGCCGCAATAGAGGTGCTTTTTGGATAGCACCTGGCGCTCCACCTTGATCGGCTGAACCTCATGCTGGCCGAGCCAGGCCTCGAAAGCGTCCGCTCCGTTCAGCGCCTGGGGATGAGACGGCCAGTCCACGTCTTCACCAGTAAGACGGCGCCTGGCGTAGTCATGGACTATAGAGCCCACGCTTGCCGCGGCATCTCGTTTTACGTTGTGAGCGTTCCTGGCGGTTTCCACTGCCATATCAATCTCGATCTCATTGAGTTGAGTGGATATGCCAGGCTTCAGAATTTCTCGAATGTGATCGGCTGCCAGGCCTGCTGCCCACGGCAACAGAGCTCGAGACTTGTCTTTCTGATTAAGGATGGTTGTGACGTTCGGGACATGGACGGTTTTGGCGTCACCAATCCTGGCCCGGTATACATGCCGGCGATCCATGGTAAGGATCACTTCGCCGTCATAGAGTTCGCTTCTTGTTGGTTCTGACATTTGTTTCTCCCAAGTCAGATGTGGATATTACAAAAAAAGGATTAGCCCGGTCAATCGATTTTTTCCGATTTCAGAATAATCTTTGGCGGGCTTCGTTCGTTGTCTTCGAGTATAACGGCCGCTCGTTTGCCGGCGATCTCGGCCAGGCTATTGCATGTGAGCTGGGCTCGCTTGACGCTAACGATGTCATGCCGCCCCCCGACTCTGCGCCAGCAGTCCGTCTCCCGGAGGAGGAAGGTGGCCATGAGGGGGCGGCGCATCATTAACGGCTCATCTGCATTGTGGCTTCAGCAAGCTTGTGAGGCGACTTAGGCCCCCATGGATTGCTGCGCGTCCTATCGATCTCGTACTGGTGCCACCCGTTCACCATGTTCACTGCACCGCCTATTGCCATTTTCTCGGCGGTATCTTGATTGGCATTGAACGGCGGCAGCATGCCTTTCTTGATTTCTTTACGATACCACCGAAGAATAAAGTATGCGTCCCACTGCTGCGGACCTTCTTGCAGGGCCTGCTGCACCGGAGCGGGCAACAAATCGTATGCCTCCATATGACTCAGTCGCGGCGTGTAGTTGATTTTTCTTGTGCGGCTGTTGCCCATTGTTACACCCTGTTGCCCATTGTTACACTCCCTTTAAGGATCTTGATGGCATCTTTGACGGCCGCCTTGGAGTAGTTCACGCCTAGCTTGTTGTACAGCTTCCGCCGTTTGTTGATCTCCCTCGCTAGCTTGGAGGGCTTCACCGTATACGAGTACGGCTTACCGTTGCCGACTACGTTCCGAGCGTTCTTAGCGTAGTCCCTGGCAGGGAACCGGCGCTTACGAAGCGAAGCGGCCTCTAGGACGTGAACCCAGCGCCGGCCTATTGTCAGTTCGACGTAGAGGCGATGCCCATCGTCGTAATATTGTGTGATCATTCGTTTTCTCCTTCATAGTGTATATAATGGGTTTTATCCGATTTACAAGGGGTTAAGTTCTCCTTAAAACTTTATCGTCCGCATACCGAGAGCAATTCGGCTCATAGACTGTGTCGGCGAAAATAATTGGGTCGCTATTTCTTGGGCTGTTGGCATTGCCTCTGACAACCACCACTTCCCAGACTTCGCCGTCTGCTTCGACCAACTGGCCATCATTAAGCGTCACTGCTTCGTCGGCCTGTGCGGTGATCCGACGCAAATGTTCGCCGTTGTCGTCAACGATCGCCGAGCCCGTGTAAACTGACCATGCTTTATTACAGCGGCTGCGGCACAGGAATCCAGTTGGAGCACCATATTGGCTTTTCAACTCTTCCTGAGCTCCATAGTTAGTTCCGAAAGTAGCCGAAGTCGATGCATTCCAATTCTCTAGCCGAATGCGTTGTCCGTGATATAGCTTTAACATTTGTTTTTCCCTTCTGCCTTGGAAACGATTTCGTTGTAAGCCTTCTTGGATGCTGCTTCGTAGTCCAAACCCTCGGCAACATATTTTCCAGTCAATGCAATGTGCTTCTTGATGCTGCGCTCAATCGCGACCGGGCCTCCGGCGATTGGTCTTGATGCTTTCATTTGTTTCTCCTCTGGCTGGTTGCTATATATAGAAGATAATGGGCTTCAACCGATTTACAAGGGGTGAGGTGAAATAAATCAGAACCACCTTCCTGCACACACCGGCCCGATCCCGGCGGCGATGCTCTGCGGATCTGTCAGCGTCTTGCCGCAGCAAGAGCATCTGCCGGTCTTGACGCCCCAGGCCATCGCGGCTTCCTTGGGGTTCTTTGCGATCGAGGCCAGGCCCTTCGCGGCATCGATGTCCTTGCCTACCGGCATGAAATTGTTCGCTTCATCGATCTTGCCCAGGTACTCCATTTTGTCGGTCTGCACATAAAGGTAGCCCTTGTTGCGACCACTATCAGGTGCCCTGCTGATCACCAAGCCCTCGGCCCGGTACTTGCTGTTCGAGCTGCCGCCGGCTCGATCGAACATCTCTCTGATGGAGCTGATATCAACTGAGATGTTCTCCACCTGGTCGTAGCCGCGCTTGATAGACCGGCTCTCTTCGATCTTGATTACCATATTCTTGGCCGCTGCAATCTGCTTGTCAGTCAGCCCGCCGTACTTCTCAAAGCTGGACATCAACGAACGTGCGAAGCTATTCCAGGTGCTGAAAGATACCAGCTTGAGTACGAGCTCTTCGTGCTCGGCCATGAAGGCATCCTTGGCGTCTGACAACTTGGTTACCCGAGCCTGCTTCGCTTTCTTGCGGCTATGTGATGATGTCAGGAAGAAGCCGCGGCCACGGCATGCAAAGCATTTCTTAATACCGCCGTTGCTTAACCGATATCCCATATTGAGTTTACCGGTGCCAGCGCACTCATTGCATGGGTGTTGAATTTTGTTAGTTGAAGTGGCTGCCGGCGGGAGCTCATCGCTGCCGCCGATTTCATCCAAATACTTTCCAAAATCGAAGTCGCTCATGTGATTTCTACCTTCCTTGATACTCGTTGCCGATAAGTTGGAATACTCGGTTTTTACGATCCAGAACCGTGACGTTGCCTAGCCCATCCTTGACCACTGCCTGGTAGGTGTTCTTCTTCGTGCGCAGTTCGCGGAGGCCGAGCGCTTCGGCTTTCTTCACGCCGCGGACCTGGATGGTTTCACGATATGTCGGGTCCAACTTCCGCATCGAGGCGGCGCCTTCTTTAGCTATTCTGATGAAGTCGATCAGGTTCTGGTTCATTTGTTTTTCTCCTCGAATCTTATCTAATAGGTTTTATCCGATATTCAAGGGGTGGTCAATATAATGATCGGATTAAATTTCGGAAATCTGATCCGATCGAACGGACGGTTAACTGAAGAAAAACGGTTCGTTTAACCGTCCGGTCTATTTTGCCATTGTCATCGGATAAAACCCATGCTATCAACCTGGTCGAGCCAGAATTTTGGGAGATTAAAATATGGACATCGGACCCCAGACAGATCTTGGTGATCTGATCCTTGAAACCGTGGAAGACCATCTATACCGCTCGGGCACGACGGCAACAGCCTTCGGTCTCGATGTGCTAAACGATGGCAACTTCGTTTTTCAGCTACGCGGCAACCCCAAGTACGGTGGCCGGCGCAATCCAACCCTGAACACGATATCCAAAGTTCTCAAGGCAATCGATGCCTACGACTCTGCTGACGCTGCCTGAAATACCTCCCCCCCTATCCGCCTGCTTCAACAACAACAGGAAGCGCGGCAGGGTCAAGTCCAAGCGCTATACAGCCTGGATTAACAACGTGCTGTGCTCGAGAAGGGGCGTAGGATTTGAACCCCTGGAAGGGGATGTGCAAGCCGTGTACCTGTACCGCCGGCCGGATCGGCGCCGTCGCGACCTGGGCAACCTGGAGAAAGCAACCTCTGACATACTGATGACCCTCAACGTCATCAAAGATGACAGCCAAATTATCGATCTACGATTAGCCTGGTCAGAATCAATAACTGATCCTGTCCATATTATTATCACGGGAGAAAAATGAGATGGAATTTATATCTGTAACAAAGTGGGACGACTTCCAGCACTACAAGGAAAGAAATCCACCCTGGATCAAATTTTATACCACGATACTTAACGATTATGACATTGCTCGCTTGCCTGATGCTAGCAAGGCGCATCTGTTTGCTATCTTTTTGCTAGCAAGTCTCTATAACAATGCTATCCCGGCGGACGGGGATTTCATCAAATCCAAAATTAATGCAACCGAGGACATTGACCTTAATATTCTCCTGGCGACTGGAATTATAGAGAAGAATCAAGGGGATAGGGAAAATGCTAGCAAGGTGCAAGCAAAACGCTTGTCTAGAGACAGAGGCAGAGGCAGAGTCAGAGGCAAAGAAGAGACAGAATCAGCCAACGCCTATCGTGGCGCAATTTTATGAGGAGCGATATATCGAGCCTCAAGACTTCATTGAACAACCAGGTCAGAACAGTCTGCCAATATCTCTACCCCGGCGGCAAAGTAGAAGCCGGCGAATATGTCTATGACCCTGGCCAGGGTAAAATAAAGGTTGTTCTCGATGGTGCCAAAAAAGGTGTCTGGGCGCACTTTGGTGGTGATGGCGGCGGGGATCTGATCGACCTCTGGCGAAAGTCCAGGGGAGGAGGGATGCCAGAGGCGCTGAACGAGATCAGAGAGTACCTCGGTGTTGAGCAACCCAGGTTCCGAAAGCCGGCCAGGGAATTTACCAGACCAGAGAGACCTCAAGGAATGCGCAAGCCGGTTGGTCCGGTGCAGGGCTATCTCATGGGCGATCGACGGCTAAGTGAAGAAGCCATAGCGGCATACAAGATCGGTGCCAAGGGAAACCATATTATTTTCCCCTTCCTGCGTGATGGCGAGCTGATCATGGCAAAGTCTCGAGAGGCAGTCGCTGGTGCCAACCCCAAACCAACGTCGAAAAACTGCGAGAAAATCCTATTTGGATGGCAGGCAATTGACCCGGATGCCCGAGAGGTATACATCACTGAAGGCGAGATAGACGCCGTCAGCATGTATGATTTTGGTTTCCCTGCGCTATCCGTCCCGTTCGGAGGCGGTAAAGGAAACAAGCAGGATTGGATCGAAAATGAATTTCATAACCTGGACAGATTTGAAAAAATATACCTTTGCCTCGACAACGACCAGCCTGGTCAAGAAGCTGTGGCGGAAATCGCTCAAAGGCTTGGACGTCATCGCTGCCGGGTGGTCGAGCTTCCTAGAAAAGATGCGAACCAGTGCCTGGTGGATGGCTGCACAGATGAGGAAATTAGGAAGGCTGTTGCTGAAGCTGCTGACCTGGACCCTGAAATGCTTCGACGGCCTAATGAATATATTGATAATGTCATTAAGCTTTTCCACCCGGATGGTGAAGAGCCTGGTTACAGCCTGCCGTTCGATAGAGCTTCACAACTACGCTTTCGGGGCGGCGAGGTGTCTATCTGGAGCGGGGCGTCGGGCAGCGGCAAGAGTCAGATCCTGTCTGATTGCATTGTCCACTGGATCAGCGGCGGCAGTAAGGTCTGTCTCGCGTCTCTGGAAATGGCCCCGGCCCAAACACTAAGGCGTATGGTAAAGCAAGTGGGTAACTTGCAAGGTGACAGGCCAACAGAGCGGTATGCCAGGGCCTGTATAGAATGGCTTGACGATGGCCTGTGGCTGGTAGATCGAGTGGGCAAGCTTACCGTGGATGAATTGCTTGATGTTTTCATCTATGCGCGTGAACGCTACGGCTGTGATCAGTTTGTTGTCGATAGCATGATGAGGCTAGGTCTCGAGGCGGATGATTATGTCGGACAAGAAAAGCTCATGTATCGAATGGTTGATTGGTCCATCGACTCGGGCTGCCACCTTCATGTGGTCGCTCACTCGAGAAAGTCTTTCGGAGGATCTGGTGTTCCCGGAACCGAGGATATCAAGGGCGCCGCGGAAATTGGCTGGAATGCCTTTAATATCATATCGATATGGAGAAACAGATTGCTCGAACAGGACATTGCGGACGAAGCTACGAGTGAAGAAGAGCGTGAAAAATTGAAGAACACGCCTGGCGTCATCATGCATGTGAGCAAACAGCGTAATGGCGATTGGGAGGGTAAGGTGGCCCTTCATTTCTCACAAAATAATTATCAGTATCGCGACGGTCTCGGCTCCAGGTTCGGCAGAGAATATGTAGATCCAGGAAGCATGCGAGATGCTTGAGAGTGTAATCAGTGCGGTAACATCGAGGCTAGAACGATGCTCGGCCCTTCTCAAGGATCGAGGGGAAAAATATGCCGTACCGGAGCAGAATATTATTCGCACGGCGACCATGGCCACGGCCGTGCTTGGCTTTACCGTGAAGCCGTCTCATGTTTGTTTTATACTGGCCTGCATGAAGATATCTCGATCTAACCAAACGCCTGGTGATCGGGATCATGGTGATGACGGTGTAAACTATTTGGCCATGGCCTTCGAGTTTAAGAGCCGGGGAGAATGAAATGGAATGTTGGGATTGTCGTACTGAACTGATATGGGGCGGTGATCACGATGCGGAAGACACAGAGGAATATTCGATCGTGACTAATCTGCATTGTCCGAATTGCAATGCAATTGTGTATGTGTATTGGGGATCTTGGGGAGGTAAAGAAGATGGCTAGCTATAGGAAGAAAATGCCGAATAGGAGACCGGCCGTAACTACCAGTATTGAAATCGAGCAGCAGAACCTCACTGCCAGTATTGGATATGATCCCAGTACCGGCCTTCCTCGAGAGGCGTTTTTTAGCGCGAGGAGCAAGAGCGGCACTCTACTAGACGGTCTGCTTTATGACGCGGGTGTTCTCTTGAGTTTGGCTCTTCAGTACGGCACTCCTGCAACAGGTCTGGCTAAATCCGTCGCCCGGCTCGAGAATGGTAATGCCGCAAGCCCTGTCGGAAAATTGATTGATGCCATCGTCCAGGAGACCGTGTACGCGGGCGGTGGCCATGACTAGCTCTAGGAGATACCGTGTACATCAGCCTGAAAGTATCATGCATGGTTGGGTGGTGAATGCTACTGAGGTGACGGATACGCTGGCCGGTTGTGAAATAACATATCTGGCCTTCAGGCATGACGGAATGGATTATGGGGTGCCTCTGGATTGGTGTGTGCAGACCGAGAGGCCGCTCCCTACTTCGAAAGAGAAGGGAGAGCAAATTGAGATGGGGCTCTAAATATTAAGCCCAAGTCTCTTTAGCATCTCCAGCGTTTCTACTTTTAGATAGCTTGCCATGGGCTCCACTTCATCCAGTTGTACACGACGCTTTCCACATAGCATCCTTGATACCTGAGCCTTATCAAGATCTATCGCCAGGCCCAGTCCTGTTTGTGTCTTACCGATGTCAACTAGCCGTGTTCTGATCCAGTTTTTGTGTGGCTGTTTCATTAGTCTTTCTCCCATATCGGGTTTATCCGATTAGCTGTTTAAAGCACGGAAGTTGTGATATTGTCAATACATAGTTGGTGTGGCTAGCCAACTTAGAGCGGCTTTTTCTCCCGGCCGCTCGGCCCTCGGCCGTGTTTTGTCATCCGCGGTCGGGGGCCTTTCGTTTGCATTCCTTTAGAGTTGTGATAATCTCAACTCAATGGTCAAGAAATTCTATATTTATTCGCTGAGCGATCCTCGGGATCTCGAGGTGTTTTATATTGGTAAGGGCACGGCAGCTCGGCGTGTCGCCCATACCCATAAGGTCAGGATTAAAGACGACGACATGACCCCGAAGGCCATGCGCGTCAGAGAAATTATAAGCAGTGGCCATGAAGTAATTTCCAGCATCATCGAGAAATTTGAGAAAGAAGATGATGCTTATGAGGCCGAGCAAGAGCTGATCTATAAACTCGGCCTGGATAATCTCACAAATGGAAATGCGGGCGGTGGCGGCGATCGTGCCAGGTCAAGCAAGAGAGAAGGCCTGACGCCTAAGCAGGAGGCCTTTACTAAAGCCTACATCGAGACGGGTAATGCCAGCCAGGCATACAGAGATTGCTACAATGTCGGCGAGAAAACCAAGCCCGAGACGGTTTGGCGAAAGGCGCAGGAGTTGATGGACAACGGCAAGGTTACGGCAAGGTTAAAGGAATTGCAGGCTCGGTCCTTGAAGCGCCACGATATCACGATTGATAGCCTGACTGATCGGTTCGAGGCGGCTCGAGAGCTGGCAATGGATACGGCGCAGCCTGGTGCGGCGGTGCAGGCAACGAATGGCATGGCTAAGGTCCATGGTCTTCTGGTTGAGCGGCGCCAACATGAAGGTGGCAATGCGCCAGTGCGTGTGGAGGTGGTGACTGGTGTCCCTAGAAATCCAAACGATTAGCACAGGCTACCAGCCTCATCAGTACCAGGCAGAGATCCATGAGAACATGAGAAGGTTCTCTGTGCTGGCATGCCATCGTCGATTTGGCAAGACCATCCTGGCCGTGAATACCTTGATCAACGCAGCTCTGACTACGGATGAAGGGCTGTTTGCTTATGTCGCTCCGTATCTTAAACAGGCACGGCAGATAGCCTGGGATCTATGTATCGCATATTCTCAAATGATCCCCGGCATGGATTACAACCGATCCGAAGGCGCGGTGCGGTTTCCAAATGGCTCCAAGATCCTACTCGCCGGGTCCGATAACGACCAGGCGCTCCGAGGCCTCGGGTTATCTGGCTGTGTGGCAGATGAGATAGCGGACTTTCGACCGGAGACCTGGCCGGAAGTGATACGGCCGGCATTGGCGGCAGATGGTAGGGGCCGGCAAGGTTGGTTCCTGGCCATTGGAACTCCCAAGGGGATGAACCAATTCTATGATCTTTTTGCTCATGCGCAGGCAGACCCGGAATGGTATGCCGGCATGTTCAGAGTTGATGAGACCGAGCTCGAGTGGCTGAGCGATGAAGAGCTCGAGCTCTCCAAGCTGGTAATGTCTGATGCGCAGTACAGGCAGGAATGGTTGTGTGACTTTGCAGCCAGTGCCGACAATGTCCTGATCACCATCGATATGGTATCGGAGGCTTGCGCCAGGCATAAGCATGAGATGGACCTTGAGGGTCTACCAAAGATCCTCGGAGTGGACGTGGCCCGGTTCGGAGATGATCGGTCGGTCATTCAGAGACGTTGGGGCCTGCTGGCCTACGAGCCGATGGTTCTCGAGAACGTGGACAACATGCATCTGGCCGGCGTTGTCGCACAACAGATAGAGCGGTTCAAACCAGATGCGACCTTTATCGACGGAGGCCGAGGTGAAGGCGTGATCGATCGATTGCGGCAGACTGGCCATCCAGTCATTGAGGTCCAGTTCGGAGCTCGAGCTATCAATCCGAGGTACGGCAACAAGCGTACTGAAATGTGGGATCTGATGGCCAACTGGATCAAGGAAGGCGGTGCGCTGCCAGGCCTTACAGATCTCAAGACAGACCTGGTCAGTCCCACATACAGTTTCGATGCCGCTAACCGAATGAAGCTGGAACCGAAAGAGAAAATGAAAGAGCGAGGGTTGCGAAGTACGGACCTGGCCGATGCATTGGCCTGTACCTTCGCTCATCCGGTCGTGCCGCACGTCGGCACAGGGCCGCAAATGATTACTGATCATATAGATTACATGGAGGTAAGTTGATATGTGTTTCTTTGGAGGATCTAAGTCAGTGGCTCCTGCACCCGAGCCGCCGGCATTACCGGAAAAGCCGCCTGTCCCAGGAAAGGTGACGCAGCCAGATGGCAAGGTTCAGGACATTGCCGTCAAGGCTCAGGAAGCCAAGAAGGCGAGGAAGAGGCAGTTGGTTGCAATGGCGGGGGCAAAAGATACCGTAAGAACGGGGCCGCGGGGCATTATTGAGCCGCCCGAAGACGTAACCTACAAGAAGCTGTTGGGAACTTAGCAGATGTGCGGTCCAGGTGGCGGCGCCGGCGATGCAGGCGCAAGTTTTGATGACCCGTCAAACACAGAATCCTACGATCCCGAAAGCTTTAGTGGCATCGGGGTGGAGTCTGGCAAGTCAATGGACCCTGAAGGATATGAGGGCCAATCAGGCTTCACCGCTTCCGGTGCGCCAGGGATGGGTCAGGGGATAGGGCCATCGCCGGACTCTGGCGACCCAATGGCTTTAGGCGAAGCTTTAAACATTGGCTTGACTAAGGCTACCCAAAAGAACCCAACCATGATGGGCCTTAGTACCATAGTACCGGGCCTGGGCTTTCTGGGGCTTGCTGCGGCTATGGACAATGCACCGCCGGGCAGTCTGGCGGCAGCGGAGGGGGACGATCCAGGGCCAGGGCCAGAGGGATCTGGCGGAGACTGGGAAGCTGAGGAAGCAGCGCGAGTGTCCAGGGAAAAGGCTGCGGCTGACAAGGCTGCGGCTGACAAGGCTGCGGCTGATAAGAAGGCGGCCGCTGAAAAGAAGACAGCGGATACGGCCGCAAAGACTGAAGAGAAGGCAGCGGCTGGAGTCAAGGACGACTTCGATGCCAAGGCCGCTTCAGCCGCCAAGGAATCCAGGCGTCGAGCCCTGGCAGCGGCTACGACGGCCCAGCCTACAATACGGACATCACCTAGAGGGATATTGGGTGCGCCGTCCGCTATCGTGCGGAAGAGACTTTTAGGAGCGTGACATGGAAAGAGTCAGAGAAAAATTCGATCGGCGTCTGACCCAATTGAAGAATGAGCGAGAGACGTTTGTCGCGCACTGGAAGGATATCAATGAATATCTTCTGCCGCGCCGCGGCCGCTTCATTACGTCAGATGTCAACAAGGGAGACAAGCGCAACAACAAGATCATTGACGGTGAAGGAGGTCAGGCTCTCAATACCTTAGTGTCGGGTATGATGTCTGGCGTCACCTCTCCAGCTCGCAGATGGTTCAGGCTGCGCTCACCAGACCCGGAGCTCATGGATGTCGGGGAGGTCAAATCATGGTATCGCATGGTCGAAGACGTGATGTACGAGATCTTTGCCAGGTCCAACCTGTACCAGGTGCTTCCTTATGTTTACGAAGAAATGGCGGCTTACGGAACCGGCTGTATGATCCAGTTGCCAGACTTCGATAATGTGGTTCGGTTCCAGGCCTTCACCGTTGGTGAATACTGCCTGGCACAGGATTACACCTACTCGGTAGATACTCTCTATCGTGAGATCCCAATGACAGTCGAGCAAATTGTCACCCGGTACGGCATTGAGCAATGTAGCCAGCGTACCAAGGAGCTATTTGAGCGCGGCAACTACGATCACTGGATTAACTGCATACATCTTATCGAGCCCAACCGAGACCAGGATCGCGACCCGGACAGTAAGCTTGCGGTCGATATGGAATATCATTCCTGCACATATGAGGCGCAGTGCGAGGAGGATATCTTTCTCGAGAAGACGGGCTTCAAGACCTTCCCGGTTTATGCACCGAGGTGGCATTTACAAATGCCTGATGTCTACGGCCGCGGTCCTGGAATGAATGCCCTTGGAGACATCAAGCAATTACAGGACCAGCAGAAGAAGAAGGGCCAGGCTATCTCCAAGATGGTCAACCCGCCCATGATGGCGCCATCATCGCTGAAGAACCAGCGCATGAGCACCTTGCCAGGTGACGTGACGTTCGTCGATGTTACACAAGGTCAGGCCGGATTTACCCCAGCCTATCAGGTCCAGCCTCGGCTCGGTGAGTTCCTGGCCGACATGCAGGATTGCCGGGAACGGATACGACGTGCCTTCTTCGCTGACCTCTTCTTGATGCTGGCACAGTCAGATCGCAGGCAGATAACCGCGACAGAAATCTCAGAACGTCGAGAAGAGAAATTATTGGTTCTTGGGCCTGTGATGGAGAGGATAAACCATGATCTTTTGGACCCACTTATAAATAATACCTTCGATCGAATTATGGACGTGGGCATCATGCCACCGCCACCGGAGGAGCTCGAGGGAACTCAGTTGCAAGTGGAATATATGTCTGTCATGGCCCAGGCGCAGAAGAGCCAGGGCATCTTGGGTATCCAGGAGACGGCCGCCTTCGTCGGCAACCTTGCCAGCATAAATCCAGATGCGGTCGATAAGTTTGATTTCGACCAGGCGGTGGATGAATACAGCGAAATGCGCGGCGTTCCTCCCTCGATCATACGTCCAGATGAAGGGGTGGCAGCAATTCGGGCGCAGAAGCAACAGCTAGTTCAGCAGCAACAACAGGCAAATGTAATGACCAATGCGGCTGCCGGCGCCAAGACCCTGGCAGATACCGATACTGCTGGTGAAAATCTACTCACTGACATTCTTGGCGGCATAGCCAGATGAAGCAACAGGAACAACACGAAAATCTTTCCAGCGGTCGGGATGTACGTCGTCGAAAGTCCACGGCAAAGCAACGTGAAGACCAATTTGCTGCTGACCTTGATGTTGTGATAAGCTCAACGCCAGGTCGGCGGTTTATTTGGTCCTTATTGGAGGAGGCACAAATTTTTAAGGATGCCTTTGCAGCGGAAGCGTCGAGCACTGCCTATGTCCTGGGCCAGCAGTCCTATGGAAAGAAGGTATTTGGTTTGCTCAATACGCAACGACGCATGGAGAATTATGCATTGATGGTTCAGGAGAACACGCATGGCTGATGAACAACAAGCAACTGAAGTTTCGGAAACCGCCGAGGCGTTTTCCGATGAGTCTGTGGACACTGATGTGGTGGCGGTTGAAGAAACTGCTGCGCCAGAACAAGCAGGCGGCTCGCAGGCATCGGAGGAGCCTTCTGGCTTTGCCGATGTCAACGAGGAAAGCGCTGAAACAACTGATGAAGCATCTGAACAAGATAGCTCACCAGAAGAATACTCGGCGTTCGATCTTCCAGACGGTGTAGACCTTGGAGGCGATCGTCTTGACGCATTTAGCTCTTGGGCTAAATCCGCCGAGCTGTCGCAAGGCCAGGCTCAATCTGCCGTAGATCTGTATATAAAGCTGGCACAACAAGATCATGCCAAGGCTGAAGCAGACTGGAAGAACTTGGCGGCAGAATGGACAGCCAATTCCAAATCGGCTGGACATTTGTCCAATACAGCAATGGCCGAAGCCCGAGCTGGGCTTAGGTCTGTTGATCCTGATGGTTCGCTGGGCAGAGTGCTCGAACAAGCGGCCCTCGATCGGCATCCTGCTATGTTGGCTGTCTTCCGCGCCTACGGCAGAAGTGTCAGCTCACCCGCTGATGTTCCTACCGCTCAAACAATGGGCTCGCCCCGCGTGGTTGATCACGCAGAGCGGCTTTATCCGCAACAGCAGAAAACCTAAAGGAGGCCTAAATGGCTACTTTATCTGTGACAAATCCGACGCTGGTAGATTTTGCCAAGCGCACGGACCCGGACGGGAAGATCGACTCGATCGTCGAGATGCTCGCCGAAACTAACGAAGTCCTGGAGGATATGTCTTTCCAGGAAGGCAACCTACCAACTGGACATCGGTCAACCATACGATCTGGTTTGCCGGCATCCACATGGCGTAAGTTGAACTACGGTGTGCAGCCAAGCAAATCGACCACGGTGCAAATCACCGATACTTGCGGCATGCTAGAAGCCTATGCCGAGGTTGATAAGGCCCTGGCAGACTTGAATGGCAACTCTGCTCAGTTCCGGCTGAGTGAGGACGCTGCTTTTCTCGAGGGCATGAACCAGGAAATGGCATCGACGCTGTTTTATGGTGATAGTGATACGGCTCCAGAGGAATTTATGGGTCTGGCGCCTCGCTTCAACTCTCTGTCGGCCGAGAATGGTGGTAACATTCTAGCCGGTGGCGGTTCGGGTTCGGACAACCATTCGGTGTGGCTTGTATGCTGGGGTCCGACAACGGTTCACGGCATATTCCCGAAAGGCTCAAAAGCTGGGTTCAATCACTCTGATCTGGGTGAGGAAACCTTGACTGATGCTGCCGGCGGGCTGTTCCAGGGCTATCGCACCCATTACAAGTGGGACATTGGCCTTACGGTAAGAGATTGGCGCTACGTTGTTCGGATTGCCAACATTGACAATTCGGCTCTTACAGCGGATGCGACTGGCTCATCGGCCGATCTGATCGATCTGATGACCCAGGCGATTGAACTGGTGCCAAACCTCAATCGAGGCCGGCCGGTGTTCTATTGTGGGCGGACGATCAAGTCGTTCTTGCGCCGGCAAGTAAAGAATGCCGCACTCAATCTCACCATGGACGAGGTTGCAGGCAAGCATATCGTGGCGTTTGACGGTATCCCCGTTCGTCGCAGCGATGCCTTGCTCGGCACCGAAGCCACTATCTCCTAACCCTGACGCATAGAGAGGAAAAAAACTATGTACGTCGATAAATTGTTAGAGTTCTCCGATGCGCAGGCTGTGACGGCCACCGCTCGGTCCACTAACATCGTTGACTTTAAGGCCGCTGGCAATGATGTCGGCACTGGCCGGCAAGTCTGGGTTATCATCCAGTGTGATGTTGCCATGGGCGGTTCTTCACCGACCTTGGATATCACTCTCGAGACTGATAGCGTCGAGGCAATGTCTTCTGCAACTGTAGTTCATACAGTGGCTCAGAAGACAGCTATGGCTGTGGGTGATCAGATCATCATCCCGGTCGGGCCAACTTCAGAGCGCTATTTCTCGCCCAAATATACGATGGGTGGTTCTTCACCAACGGTTACCCTTACTGCGTTTATGACTGATCAAGATCCGCAATACTGGGTTGCCAAGGCCGATGCCCTCTAGATGAAGGTTCAGGCTACTAAGCTCGGGTTTGTCGGTGGGCAGAAGCGCTATGTTGGCGATGAGTTTGATGTTGATAAGCAAGCTTTCTCTGACAAGTGGATGAAGCGCATCGAGCCAAACCCGAAGAAGAGTAAGGGAGGGGGGGCGAAAGCTCCCCCGACCTCACCGGAGGAGTGACATGCCGAAGGTTCGTGGTAAGAAATTCAGTTACACTCCCAAAGGCAGAGCCTCGGCTCGAGCCTATGCCAAGAAGGCGGGGGCCAAGGTTGTGAAGAAGAGTAAAAAGAAAGGCTACTAATCATGGTTTGCAAGAACGCCGATCGTGAGCTCGACGCCTGTCAATGCGAACAGTGCTCAGAGGACTGCGATTGTGTGAACTGCACGTCAGAGAATTGCGATTGCAAGGAATAGAATAAATGGCCTCAGATGTACAAATCTGTAACCTGGCGCTGGCTCACATAGGGGCTGAGGCTCAGATTGCTGCGCTGGACCCAACCGAAAGCGAGGAGGCCCGGTACTGTACTTTGTATTATGAGGATCTTCGTGATTCTTTATTGCGCGAGCATGAATGGGGGTTTGCCATCAAGGTTGATGCTCTGGCCGACCTGGGAACTCCACCATATTCGTGGGCATACCGATATGCTTATCCCAGCGATTGCCTGACTGCTATTGAGATTATCAAATCAGCAGATAGTGATCAGACTATACCGTTCGAGATTGCTTCTGACGGCGCCAGCGGAAAGGTTGTTCTGACAGATTCCAGTGCTGCCGATCTGCGATACATAAGCCGGGTTACAGACCCTAATGCTTTTGACGCCGGGTTTCGTATGGCTCTGTCTTGGAACCTCGCCTTTAGCATCGCCGAGGCAATTACCGGGTCATCGCAGAAGAGAGCCGATGCTGCAAACATTTACGCCAACATCCTGGCCAAGGTTAAAGCGGCAGATGCCGGCGAAGGCAGTGCAGAGGCTCTACTGGATGCGTCATGGCTAAGCGCAAGAACCTGAAGGGCAACCCAAAGGTAACGGTCGCCAAGCCGGAAAAGCCTGGGAAGCTGCGCAATGGCGATGTTCTTGAGGCCAATGGTTTTTCTGAAGCCATGATAGGTGTCGGGCATCGTTGCGGCGAGCCACCTGTCGCAGTGTATGACGCTCAGCATTGTCTCAGGATATTGATGACAAACGGGGGGTTTGAATTAGAAGAGGCTTTCGAGTTTTTCTCTGACCAGGTAGAGGCGGCCTGGGTCGGAGAACGTGCTCCCATCTGGGTTTACCCAAGCGGTACGTTTGACAGGGGAGATTTTGAAAGAGGGGCCTCAGAGTAATGCCCTTGCGAATCCAGCCATCGTTTTCGGGTGGAGAACTATCTCCAGCCTTGCATGCTCGAGTTGATCTCGGCAAGTACAGCACTGGACTAGCTACGTGCCGTAACTGTTTTGTTCATCCTCATGGCGGCGTATCCAATCGTCCGGGGTCGCAGTTCATTGCCGAGGTCAAGGACAGCTCGAAGGCAACGAGGCTTATTCCCTTTAGCTTTTCAACGACACAGACATATGCCATCGAGGCAGGCAATCTGTATTTCCGGTTCTTCATGGATGCAGGGCAAATCCTCGAGGGGGCGAAGACGATTACCGCGGCAACGCAAGCCAACCCGGTGGTCATTACATCCAGCAGTCATGGTTATACCAATGGACAGGAGGTTTACATTACCGGCGTTGTCGGCATGACCCAACTGAACGGCAAGAACTACAAGGTTTCTGCCGTTACAACCAACACATTCGCATTGCAGGATATGACATCCACCAATGTGAATGGTACGGGGTATACCGCATATTCGTCTGCCGGCTCGGCCTATCGCGTCTATGAGATTGCCACGCCATATGTCGAGGCCGATCTGTTTGATTTGAAGTTTACACAATCGGCCGATGTAATGACCATAACGCATCAGGGATATGCGCCTCGAGAGCTGGCTCGTACAGGGCATACGGCCTGGACGCTGACAACTATCAGCTTTGTTCCTACCATTGCGGCGCCGGGAAGTGTAACCGTGACACCTCAAGGGTCAACGGGTTCCGAGAGCTATACCTACAAGGTGACTGCATTTGATGATGAGACCGCCGAGGAGGGTCTGGCAACATCAGGGACCACCACCAGTGGGCACGCTACCCTTGATAGCACGAATTTCAATCGCGTTACCTTTGCCGCGGTTTCCACCGCCGACAGATATAATGTTTATCGTCTGGAGAATGGACTGTACGGCTACATCGGCAGCACAGAGACAACGACTTTCGATGACAAGGGGATCACGCCTGATCTTTCTGACTCGCCGCCGACTGCTCGAAATCCGTTCCCCGGCGCCAATGACTTCCCGGCGACGGTTACCTACTATGAACAGCGTATGGTATTCGGGTCTACCATCAATGATCCGCAAACTCTGTGGTTTTCCCAGAGTGCCAACTATCATAATTTTTCCCACAGCTCGCCGCGCAAAGACGATGATGCCATCACCAGGACGATAGCCGCCAGGCAAGTAAACTCGATAAGGCATATTGTTCCCCTGGCTGACTTGATGGTTATGACCAGCGGCGGAGAGTGGAGAATAACAGCGGGTGCAGACGATGTTCTGACACCTCTCAATGTTCTGGTGAAGCCACAGGAATATCATGGTGCTGATATTGTCCGACCATTGGTAATCGGCAATACCATCCTGTACATACAAGAGCATGGCTCGATCATTCGAGATCTGGGCTACAAGTTTGAGACTGATGGATACACGGGTACGGATCTATCTGTCCTGGCCAATCATTTGTTTTCCGGCAAGACTGTTGTCGATTGGACTTATGCGCAATCCCCTGACAGCATTGTCTGGGCGGTGCGCTCTGACGGTGTGCTTCTCGGTCTGACATACATGCGTGACCATGAAGTGTGGGCCTGGCACCGGCATGACACCTCCGGTTTTTATGAGAGCGTCATATCGATTTCCGAAAGCAATGATGATGCTGTCTATTTCATAATCAGACGCACGATCGGCGGCGTGACCAAGCGATATGTCGAGCGTCATCACACAAGGGTTTTCGAAGATCGTGAAGATGCTTTCTTTACGGATAGTGGCCTCTCTCTGGATTACCCGGTGGCTATCACTGGCGCAACCCAGGCCAACCCTGTCGTGGTTACTGCTGCATCGCACGGCCTGGTCAATGGAGACATCCTGGACATCTCCGGTGTGACCGGCATGACAGAGATCAATGGCAATGGATTTGTGGCTGCAAACATAACAAGCAATACCTTCGAGCTACAGAACAGTGATGCAGAGAATATAAACGGTACGGCTTATGGGGCATTCACAACCGATGAAACTGGATATGTGCGAGATGCAGTGACCGCGATATCAGGGCTTGATCACCTGGAGGGCGAGGCGGTTTCCTGTCTGGCCAACGGCGGTGTTGTAAATGGTTTGACAGTATCAGCAGGCGCCGTGACCCTGCCATCGGCTGCGTCTCGAGTTCACATTGGACTGCCATACACCGCGGAGATAGAGACGCTGGACATGGAGGCAGACCCGGCCAATACAATTCAGGGAAAAACAAAGAGAGTATCAACCTTAACTGTCAGGACAGAGAACAGCGCTTCGTTCTTCGCCGGCCCTACATCGGCCAACCTGGTTGCCATGATGCAGGGCCTGAATACCTTGACGACTGGAGACCTGGCCATGACTGTACGGCCGAAATGGAACACAAACGGCAGACTGTTTATTCAGCAGTCTGATCCATTACCCATTACCATCTTGGCCGTCATACCGGAGTTCAGTGTTGGAAATTAGGGTATCAGAATTAACCGAGTATGATGTTGAGGAAATCTCAACAACTGCTAGGGATATCGACAAGGAAGAGATATGGTTGCAGACAGGGCAGGATCTAGATGAGGCACTATCCGATGCGATAGATTTCTCATCTGAAAGCTGGGCTGGGTTTGTCGATTATGAGCTGGTTGTAATATTTGGGGTTAGCGTGGGAAGCATCAAAGATGGAATTGGCATACCATGGCTGATCGGTACGGATCAGATAGAAGACGTATCTGTGCCGTTCTTGCGCCGCGGCTGGTATTATCTGAACCGGATGAAAAGCTCGTATGATATTTTGCAGAATGTTGTCTATGATAAGAATGTTATTGCCAAACGATGGTTGAACTGGATGGGGTTCGAGATGGGCAGCGTTATTGAATACGGCCGGCACCGAGCTCCGTTCCGGCGTTTCGAGTGGAGGGCATAAAATGTGTACACCAACGGCTATGGTTGTCATGTCCATCGCATCGATGGGGATGCAGATGGTTGCGGCTGGGCAAGCCGCTGCGCAACAGAAAAGACAGCTTCGAGCTCGGGCGCAAGAGGCTGATTACAAAGCGAAGGTAGCGAAGAACAATGCCACGGTAGCCGAGTGGATGGCAGATGATGAGCTGAAAATAGGGCAGCAACAGGCCGAGCGACACAGGAGAAAGGTCGCGCTCTTGGCTGGCCGACAACGAGCGGTCATGGCTGGGTCAGGCTTCAAGTTGGGTGGCCAGGATGCCGGCAGCGAGGACTTTGCTGATATTCAGAGCAATCTGGCTTATTGGGAAGCTACAGACATTGGCCATATAAGAGCCAATGCAGAGCGCAGGGCATACAAGCATCGAGTTAACGCAATGAACGCATCGGCTCAAGGCAGTCTGTTTGAATATTCGTCGCAAAATTATCTTGCCGAGGAATCAGCGGTCTCGCCGTTGTTCCAGGTAGGCGCGGCCGGGTTCAAAAGCGGCAGCTCGGTAGCCGAGCAATGGTATTCGCTAGGTCAGTCGGGCGCCAAGGGCGCGTTCTGGAATATATAATGGCCAAATCAGCAGTCATACCAAGCTCAAAACTTGAACCGATACGAACCGAGGCCTTCTCGGGCAGCCAGGATATCGCCACTACGCCACAGATGTTCGGCGCGGATCTTGGCAAGGCGCAGGCTGCGCAGACCGCACAGGTCGCCGGCGATATCGCTTCTGGGGCAAAAAACTGGTTTGCTATCCAACAGAATATTTTGGATAACCAGAATAAAGCAGATCTCCTGGCCTCTGAAACCAGTATGATGAATTTCGAATACAATCTATTGCACAATACGGATGGCTATGAAGATGCAAATGGGAATGTAAGATATGGACTGCTGACCCAAAAGGGCGTCAATGCTCGCGGCTCGACACAAGAAGTCCAGGCCAGGTGGGAAGAGTTCATAAAGAATAACAGTCTCAGGCCGAATGATCCTAATTTCTTGGCGGTCAAGGGAGCTCTTGAAAAGGCCAAATTGAGAAGCCTGCGGTCGGTTTCGCAGCATGAGCACACTCAAACAGAGAAAGCCAGGTCGGAGGGCATCACTGCCAGTATAGCAGCTTATGGCAAATCATCGGTTGTAGATGCTCTTAGTGGTGACTTGGATCGAGTTGAACTGAAGCTTAATAGCATTGCAAGGCGGGTAGAACAGAAATCACAAATTGAGGGCTGGACCAGAGAACAAACTGAAATAGAGCAAGAGAAGGCTTTTGCCGCTGTACATACCGGCATCATTACCGCCTTTCTCGACAAGAAAGACCCGGAGGCGGCCCAGAGATATATAGAGCATTTCAAGAATATGAAGGGGCAGGACATACCCGGCATGACAGGAGTGTCCAGGCGCCGCCGTCGCCGGCTGACAAAAGGTGAACAACGGGGTTTTCCAGTAGTCTATACAGAGAAAGGCATTGCCGGTGCTCAATTGGCGGCATTGGAGAAGACGGTTTTTGCAGCCCTTGTTGACAGTCGCGGATATACGCTGTTCCAGGAATTGAATGCAGCGCGAGCCTCGCAACCTGGTAGGGGGACAGAGCCCATTGGCGCCGTGGAAATGGAAAAGCTTATCTGGGAGTCCAAGGGGGCTTCAGACGATGTGAAGAAGGCGGCCATAGCAGCCGCCAAAAGGCATTATAGCAATAAGGCATATGATAAAAAGCGTTTAGACCAGGACAATGTCCATAAGGCCATGGAGTTCATCTTGGGCAACCCGGCAAAGGGTATCCGGCCAACGCCTATGCACGATTTGCCTTCAGCCCTGTTACACGCCATTCCTGGTACAAAGCTATCTTTCCTGAGAGCCTTGGCTGATGATGTGCGCGAAGGCCCAAACTATGAACTTGATCGTGGCGAGTATTACCGTCTTACCGGAATGAGTAAAAAACAATTCCTCGAAGTGAATTTAATGAAACCCGAAATTCGCATGAAACTGGATAACACGCACTGGGGGATTCTGGTGGCCCGGCAGCTCAAGTTGCGTGACGCCGGGGAAGTGAAAGGTGTTATAGCCGACAAGGAGGCGGCAAAGGAGCTTAAAAAATTTCAGTCAGACCAAACCATGTCTCAGCATGTTAGCAATTATGCCAAAACTCTGAGGCTCAAGAACCAGAGACTGGGTGCTTTCAATACAAATGTTTTCGCTGAAGTGGCGCGATTCAGGGAGCAAAATAATGACAATGCCCCAAGTGAAAAGGAATTGACAGACATTTTGAACCGCCAGGCTATCAGGGTAAGCACAGGAGTTTTTTCGTCAGATCTCGTGTCGGATATTATTCGAAAGGGGAGAACGGAGGTAGAAATTCTTGGCGGCGTCCCGCCTGAATTGTACGATGACCTGGCTCAGGCTGTTATTATGCCGAATGGGAGGTCAGATTCGTATGCCATAGAGCTCATGTGGAAAACTATCAAAGAAAATAATATCCCTCAAGCCACCATGCTTTTTATCACCCAGAGCTTCAAAACAGCCAATAAGGATGCAGACCCAAATCCATTGCAAATACGGACAGCATTTCAAAGGCTGGCCCTTGGCGGGAAATTGCAGCCAGATGGAAATCTCAAGCCAGAGGTCTTGGAAAAGATTAGGGGCAACTAATGGTCGATACGACGGCTGCCGGCATATTAAATAAGTTATGGGACGATGAAAGGGAGGACAAGGATGAGGCTCCTGTTGATGCCCTTACCCCCGCCCCTCCCCCTGCTGAAGTTGATAAGCAACCTACAGCCGACGAAATTCTGAAAGACCTCTGGAACGCTGAACCAGAAGAATCTCAAATCATAACCAACCTGGATGCGGCTGCCAAAACAACGCCGTCCGGGTATGCCAAGATACAGAAGATGGGCGCGAAGGTAGGCCTGCCTCCTTCAGTTGTTCAATCCGACTTTGGCGCAGTCAAGGCGATCGAGCTTAGGCAGCGGGCCGAAAAGCTTCTCAGCGGCGGCTCCGAAGACTTGAAAAGAATAATGTCTAAGGCGCTGTCCAAGGCTGATTTTGCGGCGCTCTCCCAGGATGATCTACAGACATACCATCAGATGGTGGCGCTCTATGGCATGGCTCAGATTCTTGGCAAGAAGGAATGGGAAGACCAGGGATTTTGGGAGAAGCACTTTATAAATCCAGCGGTCGGTAAATATTGGCAGTTGATGGGAGGGAAAAATCTTTCGGAGGCGGATAGGGGGGCCGCTACGCTCGTTGGCATGGATATGATTGATGCCGCGGACAACATTGCCGATAAAATGCGGATAGCCTATGGCAAGAAACCTGGCGAGACGTGGGCAGCTTTTAGGCAGACAGAGTCCCCGGCTCTGCGCAGATACGCTATGGCGACAGATGATAAGACCCGTCAAGATATCCGAGACCAATATTCTAGATGGGCAGTGCAAGATGTCTCCGAGGCCGAGGCGGCGGCGAAGGTTGCCGCGTCCTTCCCAAAGGACCAGGAATGGGAGCGAATTGTAGCCAGTAAGGATAATGAGAAGGTTATAGGAGCTTTGCTTGATAAGCCGGAGCGTATCTGGCGGCTTTTCGTGGAGATGTCTGTAACCTCGGCTCCAAGCCTGGCTGTTATGGCGCTGACTAGAAATCCTATGAGTGCCGCGGTGTCTTCTATGTGGATTGAACAGTCCTTTACCATAATGGAAGAGATGCAATCGCGTGGTATAAATACTAAAGACTCAAAAGCAGTGGTCGCTGCTTTAAAAAACAGGCCGATGATGGAGAAGATCCGGGCGGCTGCTCTCCGCAAGGGTGTGGGCGTGGCCGTTTTCGATATGCTGGGTTTTCTTGCTGCCGGCGTCAGGATGGCGCCCAAGCAATTGGTTGGCAGGGCTCTCGGGCCTCAAGCTCAATTTGCTCTGGGCCTTGCGCCACAGACTGTCCTCCAGTCAATTAGCGAGGCGAGCGGCGAAGCTTTTGGGCAGGCGATGCAGAAGTTCGCGCCCATCGGTGGCGAGGGTGAGATTGATTGGACCGAGGTTCTGCTTGAAGGTATCGGCGGCGGGACAACAGTGGTGCAGGATGTTGCCACGTTCCAGGGCGGTAGAGTTCTCCGTGAGGTCCGCGTAGCGAATGCAAAGAAGAGACTTTTCAAGCAGGAGCGTGATCGTGTCAATCGAATTAAAACGGTAATCGAGAGTATTGCCGAAAAGGCTACCGGGTCAGAAATGGCGTCTCTTGCGCCAGAAACTCTGGTTGAATTTGTAGAGTCCGTACAAGAGGAAACGGGTATCGATACGGTATATATCGATCCGAAAGGCCTAGAAGAGTATTTCCAAAGATCTGATGTCGATCGTGATGAGGCCTTCGATCTGCTGGGCGTCAACGAGGACCAGTTCAATCAGGCCCAGGAATTTGGCGGATATGTAGAGATACCCCTGTCGAAGTGGGTAACTCAGGAAGGCCTGGAAGAGCATCGCGAGGCCTTGTCGCCGCATACCAAGTTTTTCCGAGACCATCAGACAGAGAAAGAGCTCGATGTTTTGCAGTCGGAGGGGGAGGTAGATCCACTTATTTCCTTTGCCCGAGGACAACGCAAGGATCGTCTGGACTTCGACCGCTTGAGAGAAACCGAAGCGCAGGGCTCTATGATCCGGCGAGATATAGTTAAGCAATTGATAGAGGCGGGCGTTGCTCCTAGAGAGGCAGAAACGTCAGCGGCTATTTGGGAAAATACTTTCTTGACCCAGGCGAAACGGTTCGGGTTTCCATCGGCCTGGGAATTGTATAAATCAATGCGCCCGACTATTTCCAGGCAACTCGCACAGAGACAGAGAACCGATTCACAGGCAGATATTATCTTGAACCGGCTGCGCGAGGGCAAGAAGGGTGTCACGGGATTGTCGAAGACGCCAGCTCTGGATATCTTGCGCAATGCCGGTGTCAGGCCTGGGTCAACCCTGGCCGGCGAGCTGAAGAACCTTGGCATCAATACAAAGAGCTTCGAGCGGCCTGATGGTGTCGGCGATCTTGATAACTTTGTTGGTGATGATCATCCATTCTTTGAAGGATTGCCAGACAGTGTTGTTCCTGTCGAAGAGCCTGGTGGAGGATATATAAGGCCGGAAGCATTTTATGCTGCGCTCGGTGATGAACAGCGCGGTAATCCTGTCCGCTCGGAAGAGGAGCGCAGGGCTGAAGAAGAGTTTTTTGGTCCCATGGAAGAGATCTCCGATATCATGCGTGAGCTTGATCTCGACATCGGCACCATGACCAATGAGGAGATTAAGGAAAGTATCAGGGAGGCTCATGACAAGGGAACAATAGAGCGGTTCCAATCGGCTGCGCCGCTTATCGGCCGTCCGATGAGAATTACTGGTACAGGGCCAAATGGCCGGATTCTGAACTGGGATGTCGCGGAAGCTTTTACTGAACGGCACATGGACAGGTATGACAGGACGTTAGATCCAAATGATCCTGCCGACTATGAGATCATTGTCCGTGAGCTCAATGATGAATATCAGTTACAGATACAGCAGGAAGAGACAGGCAGCGGCTGGTATGTCGAGGATATTGCCACGGCCGTAGAGCTCACTAAAATGATCATCCCGGAATTGTCAGAGCCACAGAACAGGGATCTGTTTTTGACAATTGCCGCATTGCTGTCTCCGCAACAGAAGCCTGCGCAGAACTGGGATAATGCTATCGTCGCCATGCAGGGCTATCTGAAGGACGGCCGAATAGCGACAAGGAAACCCACTGGAAAGCAATTCGGTGTGGACTCCCATACAACCGGACTTTTGCTCTTGCAGCATTTGATCGACCGGCATGGACTCGAGGGTGCGCTCGAATGGGTAATGACGCCGCATACCGGCGCCGAGATAGCCGAGGTGCGGAGAGAATCCGGGCTGTTCAAAGAGAAGAGATTGCTGTCAGGGTATGTGGCTAGCGAGACTAATCTAAAGGGTGAATATCTCGGCATCTACATGATGGGTCCGAAAGTTGGCGACTTCATGATGAATGCCACCGGCTTCGATCAGCAAGCGGTTACAGTGGATTTGTGGCTGGCCAGAACATATAATAGAATGCTCGGCCGACTTCTTGACGTAAACGAACAAAAGCGTCGTGAGAAGAAAATTGTCGCTGACGTGCGGACGCCGGCTGAACGTGAGATGATCAAGAGGATCATCCGCGACCTGGCAGAGAAAAATGGCGTAGAGCCAAGCGCCATGCAGGCTGCCTTATGGTATTTTGAACAGAGGTTATATAGAAATCATGGCGTCGAAGCAGGAAGCGAAAACTTTAGCGGAGCCGCGCAGGCCGCGGCGGAAAAAAGATCGATCCTTATCCCCGGAACAGTCGTCGATGTTTTCGGAGCTGGCGAAGCTGCGGAAGCTACTTCACTCGAAGACCCTTACCTCACCCGATCAGCCTTTGTCGAAGAATACTTCCAGTTAAAAGGGTTCCACAGTCGGGTTGCGAGTAACATAAGGGGGTACGGCTCCGACAAGGCCACGGCGGAACAGTGGAAGGCAGAAATGAAGAAGGGCAGCCGTGCCGAGGCTGAGCTGGGGTGGATAATCGGCCTGGATGATTTTCTCAAATCTGCCGGCGCCAACACTCGCGGGAAAACAATTGACCGGGATATTCTCCTTGAATTTGTTGAAGGGAATGGCATCGTTCTGAACGAGGTTGTTCTTGGCACGACCGCAATGTTCGAGTTCGGGTCTGTCGATCGATATGTGCAAGAAATATCAATTCAAGAGAGTCAATGGAATACAATAAGAGGCCGGCTTGACAGGGTGGAGGAGCGCATCTCCAACTTGAACGCAACCCTGGATGCCAGATATCGTATGTGGGAAAATGTCCCTGAATTTGATCCGCAACATCGTCAAGAGTTTGCGGAGAAGTGGGATGAAATTAATGCTCCCTTGCGTGATCCAATGGGTGAAACCTGGACCCAGGAGCTGCCAACTTTGCCCAGCTCCAGAGAAGGCTTTGCATCGATCTCCAACTACAAGTCCTGGGATGAACTAAAAGCTGAATTTCTGCGTGACCAGAACCAGATAGAGGGCAAGCTTTCTACCTGGCGACAATTTAGAAATGAGCTGCACGAAAGACGACAAATTACAACCGCCAGGTTGGAAAGATTAACTGAACAAATGGAGGCCCTCGGCCTGGGCCGCGGGACTGGAGAATATGCCGCTGCCCCGGCATTTGCCGGTGGAGGAGCCGTTACATCTGGCGGCGATAATCATAGAGAATTTTATATTACCATTCCTCGTACCGAAGAGGGCCACCTCGAGGGAGCGGAAACAAGGCATGTCAATCTAGATGAGGACATAGTCATCAAGGAATGGACCAGGAAAGAGCTGGCTGATTTAGAGGTCGATGATAAATATTATTTAGGGTCGCTCAGAGAAATGGAGCGGACCTGGAATACCGGGACCATGCTGTCGATTAATACTCTGTTTGTCAGTCGATTAAACGGCGCTGAAACCGAGAGTGTTTGGACGGCTGAAAGGACAAGCACTGGTGAGGTGCTTACCTGGAATATCGTATCTGAAGAAAATACCATGCGTCGTGCCAAGGAGATTGTTCAGGAGGAGAGCATTGTCCGCGACAACTTATTCTCGCACCAAATCGGTCGAGATGCGTCTTCGTTTTTTAAAGACCGCCGTCGCCAAATGGCTAAATATTTTTACATGACCTCTGAAGAATATGGGATGGGAGGGTATCGAGCGAGCACTGACGGGCGCACATTGGCGCAGCGTGAGCGAGATGAAAGAGGTGCGGAAGAAGAACTTACCTATCAGATTGTCGATATTGACGGAGAGGTTGTTGGCGGCCCATATGTGGATCGGCAGACAGCAGAAATTCTTCGGGACCAGATGGAGGATGAAGATAGGGACACAGAGACACTGAATACGGAATATACTATCGAGGAGGTGCCGGGGGATTTAGAGGGCCACCTAGACGCCTTGGTCGAGAGAGAGGGGATGCCTTCTCGCGAAGATATTCAGTGGATGGATCAGTTCTCAGAGAGGTGGGTCGAAATTAATGAAGCCCTTGACGACGAGTCAACTCCCGATGAACGTAGACGAGAAATGTTCAGCGTTCGAGAGGCCGAGCCTCAATCTCGAATAAGGCGTGTAGAGCATTCAAGGAATGTAGCTAGGGAAGAATTAGGTCTGGGAACCTATCGAGGCCAGGAATTTTTTACTGCCGGTACACTCAGCCAGCGTGGTGAGTGGTCTGGAGCGCGTAGTTGGGACAACAAAGAACCTCGCAATAGTGTTTTCGAAGTAAAATCACCTGAAGGAGAAATTCTAGGTTCTCATGAACATGATCCCCGACAAGCTGAAGCGCAGGCAAGGGCTCGCGGCAGGCCCGTTTCCCCGGCGAATACATTGGTGCAGGACTGGCTGGTCGGCGAAGGTCACAGAACGGGTGTCCATGAAGCCGATACACGGCTTGTGGTTCGCATCCGCGTTAATGACCGTAAGCATTTTGCAGAGGAGCCTGTAACCGCGGAGGACATCGAGGTCACAAAGATGTCGAAGGAAGAGTTTATTGCCCTCCCGGAAACCGATCCATTATCGGTGCCAGGGTTTTTCGATAATGTGCCAGAAAGTGTCGATACGGTTTGGATTGGCAGGAACAAAAGAACCGGCAAGCCATATAGCTTTAATGTTGTCGGCTCAGAGATGGCAATGCGAGAGGCCCATGCCGCTGCCATAGGGCCAATGCCATGGCCTGGTCGGATAGGCGGACTGGAAAGGCCGTTCGGAAGCGAGGGCCGCACTCGCGAACAAATGGCGGTAAAGAAGACCCTATATATTGATGAGGTGCAGCCCGAGCGGCAAGCCAAGGCCAGGGAAGTAGGCTGGTCCACAAGAGAAGATGTCGAGCGGGCTATATCTATAACGCCTGAAGAAGAACGGGCAGGACATGAATTGCCGCCGGTAATTAGCGGGGATCACTATGACCCAGGCCTGGTTCCAATCATGCCGTACAAGACAACAAATGAATGGGTTACCCTGGCCCTGCAACGCATGATCACGGCGGCTGTCAGCGAAGGCTATACGAGCGTGGCGTGGACCAGCGGGGAGATACAAGTCGATCGTTACAACCTGGCCCGGCATATGGAAGCTGTGGGTTATGACCCGGTAGCAAAGAAGCTTTATTATATTCCCATGGATAGCCGTTTATCCCTGAGTGATGCTAACCAAAGTGATTGGGAGACGGTGGATGACCCGGTTGAAGAAAATCAGTTGGCTGATTATGTCGGGCGACAGGCAGCCGAGGATTTGCTTAGCAGGGAAGTTGATACCTGGTATCCAGATCGGGAAAATCCAATCACCATGAAGGTTTTGGGGAACGATGATCTTGATAATTTAGTCATGGAAGATGCTGGCCTCAAAAAGCTTTACAACAAGCAAATGGTAAACAATGCCAATAAGCTTGGTAAAAAATATGGTGTCAGGGCTCAACTTATAGACCCGCCTTTCAATGTTGGCCAGAATGAACGTACTCGGATTTCTTTCGAGAGATGGCTATTCGAAACCCCGGCCTACAGACATCTCCATATTGGAGACATAGCCTTTGCCGACGATGACGCCACCCAGGCCAGAAATGACCGGATTCGTGAGGAATACGATGAATATATCTCCGGTGCCGGGGAAGGGTCGGAGCGCGACAGGGTCTGGAACTTTGAGATCACGCCAGAGATGGCGAGGGATGTGAGTGACAAGGGTTTCTTTCTCCAGGATAGCGAGAAGGACAAGACCCCGCCGAAGGGTAGTTTTGAGATCGGCATCGCTGACAGATCTAAGAGATTTATAAATCTATTCCAGTCGGCAGACAGATCCACCTTCCTGCATGAGAGCGGCCACTTCTTCCTGGAAATGATGCGTGACCTGGATATGGGTGACCAGGTGCCGGCGGAATATCGAAGAGACGTTAAGACCTTGTTCCAATGGTTTGGCGTTAACAGTTGGAACGAGATTACCGGCGAACATCACGAACAATTTGCTGCTGGATTTGAGACATACTTGATGCAAGGCCGGGCGCCGAGCCGCGATCTTCTCGATGTCTTCAGGACTTTCAAGGACTGGCTGGTTGATGTTTATCGATCGGCATCAGGCAGGGTCAAACCTCCGGGCTCGATCACGCCAGAAATCAAGGCTGTTTTCGATCGGTTGATTGCCAGCGAGGAGGAGATTGAGGCATCGAAAGAGCTGAATGAGTACATGCCGATGATCGGTTCCGAAGAGCTTGCAGCCGAGCTGGGCATGACGCGGGCCGAGTATGTGAGATACGTTCGGCAGCAAGAGAAAGAAGAGGAAACCGCCAAAGAGAAAATCATGGCGGAACTGGCAAAGGATATTGCCAAGGAAAGAAAAGAAAAACATGCCGAGGCCAAGGAGCGGGTTACCGCCGATGTCACGGAAGACATGAATGCCTCACCTCTGTGGCGTGTTCTGACGTATCTTCGTAAGGGCGAATTTCTGCACGATGAAGATATCTCAGAGGACATCACTACGGCCAAGCTGAACCGCTCCATGGTAGTCGAGATGTTCGGCGAGGGGATCTTGACAACCTTACCTGGTGGCAAGGGCAAGACGGGCCTGACATCGAATGATGTAACAGCCCTGAACCCTGAAATTGTTGCCGATTTCTTTGGCTTCCAGTCGGGCGAGGAAATGATTCAGGCCATCCTTGATAGCGCTGTGGTCCAGGTCGATAAGCATGGTCAATGGAAATCCAAATATCTCACGCTGGCTCAGACCATAAAGGAGGAGGTTAACCGCCGTCTCGAGGCCGAAGGTGCCGCTCCGCTCGACCCGGATCAAACACGTCAGGCTGCTGTTGATGCCTATCACAACATGGACCGCGGGGAACTGTTGTCGATGGAGCTAGCAGTGCTGCGCAGGCATGTGAGTGATCAGGATCAGGCGGGATTGCGCAGAGGCGCTGAACGTCGCGTGGCCCAGGAAGGTGCCGGCACGGTCGAGGATCGTACAGCGGATATAGCAGACACAGAAGAAGGTCTTGCCATAGCGGATGAAGATACTGACATCCAGGGTGCTCGACAGGCCCGTGCCAGGCTGGCCGGGGCAGAGGCTCGCGGTGAAGCGGCTCGGCCAATCAGAGCGGCCGAGCGGGTCGCCAGGTCGCAAGCGTTACAGGCCGTCAGGATTTCCACGACCGAGGCCAGGAGTATTGCCAGGAGTCATATAGATAACCTGAAGGTCAATGATCTGGATCGTTTATCCAAGTATGCCCAGGACGAACGTCGTGCCGGCAGGAATGCTGACAAGGCCCTGCGTGAGCAAAACTGGTCGCAGGCTGCCGAGTTCAAGTGGCAGCAAATGGTCAATCACTTCATCTACCTGGAAGGCCAGAAGGCCCTGAAGCGCCGCACCTCGGCATTTAATCTTTTCAAGCGGTTTAGTGTCAGTAACAAGAACAAGAAGAGTATCGACAAAGAGTATCTGGTTAAGATCCAGACACTGTTGGCGGCTTACGAAGCTGGCCCAGGCCGGATGGACGCGGAAACCTCGCGGGCGGCTCTTTCGGGGATTGGAGATTGGGTAACAAATCAAAACAATATTGAGGGTGATCAGGCCCAGATTGTTATTGATCCTGAAGTTTTCACGTCTGCCACAAGGCCCGTTGGCGATATCAGCATGGTAGAACTTGAGTCTCTCAGGAAGGCCATCATGTCTCTGTCGCATAATGGGAACAAGCGATCGAGAGATACCAAGAGGCAGGAGAAAGAGGCTGCCCTGGAAATCGCAGACAGTATCTATGCGAACAATAAGTTGCTGAAGCCGCGGCCTGAATTTACAAGCGCTCGGACCAAGGCAAAGGATCTTTCAGTAGGGTTCTTTGGGTTGTTAAGAAAAATAGAGGCCTTTGCTCGCGAGCTAGACGGCATGCAGGATGGCGGCCCGGTATGGACGGCTCTGTGGAAACCAATTGCGGATGCGCAGAAATCTGAAATTCTCATGCGCAAGAAGGCCATGAAGAGGGTCAAGGAGATACTTGCGAAGCAGGGCAAGAAGAGCCGTTGGTGGACGCGCCGCCACAAGGTTGCCGGCGGCCCTGCCATGACCAAGGTAGAAATTCTTGGCCTGGCTCTGAACATGGGCAATACCGGAAACCGAGAGGCTATCATTAATGGCGGCCGCGGCTACATGCAAAGTGAAGAGGTGGTCAATGAGTATCTCTCAAAGCTTGACAACAACGACTGGGATTTTGTGCAGGCGGTATGGGATCATGTGAACGAATATTGGACCGAAATAGCTGCGCTCGAAGAGCGGATGACCGGCGTTGCCCCGGAAAAGATACCGGCCGATGAATTTACCACGCCAGGCGGCAGGATAATGCGCGGCGGATATTTCCCGATCAAGTTTGATCCGACCAGGTCTGCCAAATCTCATGCAGATGCTATTACCGATCTTTCAAAAGATCTGATGGCCGGCACTCATTCACGGGCTGCGACAAAGCACGGTTTCACCGAAGCCCGCGTGGGAAGCAAGGATAAGCCTGTTCTGTTGTCGGTAGATGCTTATTTCCAGCATCTTGACAGTGTTATTCACGACCTGTCGCATCGTGAGGCCGTTCATCAGGTATCTAAATTACTGAATAACAATGATTTCAGGGAAGCCGTTCAATATACCAAGGGTCTTTCGTATCTAAGGCATATGGACGGCTGGCTGAGAAACGTGGCTGCCGGCCGCACTGAGCCGATGAACTCATTGGAGAAGGGCGTGAAGCATGCCAGGCTGGGTGTTTCAATTGCCGAGATGGGATTTTCATTCCGCACTGCGCTTTTGCAGCCCTTGGGCTTAACACAGTCTATAGTGTCTCTCGGAGAGCTGTCTATTCTTGGCGGTATAAAGGACTTCTATTCTTCGCCAAACGAATGGGGTCAATTCATTTTCGAAAAATCTCCGATGATGTCAGACAGGGCCAATACTTTCGATCGTGATATTGGCGATCAGCTAAACAAGATGAAGCCCGGCGCCTACATGGATAAATTCAGGTCGGCTGCTTTCTGGATGATAGGCACCCTTGATCTGACCGTTTCCTTGCCAACCTGGCTTGCGGCATATCACAAACATTTGAACGAGACAGGCGCGACAGAGGAAGGCGCCATTGCCTATGCAGACAGCGTGGTTCGATTGTCGCAGGGCTCTGGGTCAGCTCTCGACCTGGCTCAGATACAGGCCGGCGGGGAATATCAGAAGATGTTCACTGCCTTCTACACATTCTTCTCGGCATATCACAATATGGTGGTCGATAGTTTCAAGAGATATGGAAAGAAGCCGCCGTCTATCGGGGCTACGCTGAAGCTGTCAAAGGACTTGCTCTGGCTAGCTGTAATTCCGTCGTTAATTTCGGCCTATGTTCTGGATGGAAAGTTCGATGATGAGGACGATGATGACAAGCCATGGCCGCAAGAAGCGGCCGAGGTCATTCTGGATTACGGCTTTAGCGGAATTGTCTTGTTCAGGGATCTTATGAAGGGACTGGTTACGGACTATGGCGTGGGCGGGCCGACCCTGGTCAAGGTTCTAAGTTCAGCGGCAGGCGGCCTGGAGCTCTTAGGAAAAGCTGCATACAAGGCAACGGCACCTATCATGCCATGGGATTCTGATGATGTAGATATAACCAGGGCAGATTATAGAAACGCGATCATGGCCGTGGGCTATCTGCTTCATCTGCCTTCACGCCAGTCCTGGCGGTCGTTAGATTACACGGCTCAGTACCTGGATGGCGAATTTGATGAGTTTGAACCCTTCAAGATGTTCGTAACGGGCGTACCATATAGGAAGTAGTGCTGTGATTTGGAAAAATATATCTTTGTGCTATAGTAGTTGAGAAAATCTCAAGGGCTGAATGATGGTAATTGCTAGTGAAGTAAGCAGATCTGGACCATATACGGGCAACGGTTCCACGACGACGTTTGCCTATGGCTTTACAATATATGACAAGGATGACATCCAGGTCATAAAAACTACCGTTGCCACTGGCGCTGAAGCTACGCTCACGGTTGATGTTGACTATACCGTGGCAGGCGTAGGTGCCGCCAGCGGATCGATCACGCATCCAGTATCTGGCTCTGCGATGGCATCGACGCACAAGCTGACAATTCTTCGTAACCAGGATTTGCTGCAAGGAACTGCCCTGAATAACCAAGGCGGTTATGTGGCAGAGACGCATGAACGGGCCTGGGACGAGACCGTCCAAATGATTCAGCAAGTTAGTGAGAAAGTAGACAGGTCTCTGGTTCTCCCCGCTTCAAGCGCTTCTACCGGCTTATCAATCCCAGATCCGTCCAGCGGTAAGCCTATTAAGTGGAAATCGGATCTATCTGGCTTTGAGAACGGCTCAACAGATCTGGACGCGATAATTACCGATGCTACCGCGCAGGCTACGATTTCGACGACGCAAGCTGGGATAAGCAGCGCGCAGGCCGTTATTTCGACTGCGCAGGCTGTGTTAGCGGCTGCAAGCTACGATAGCTTTGATGACCGATATCTAGGCGCCAAGTCCTCGGACCCTTCAGTAGATAATGACGGAGACGCTCTTGCGACTGGTGCTCTGTACTGGAACTCCTCGAGCAATCAGATATTCGCGTACACCGGCAGTGCCTGGTCCGCGATCAAACCGACCAGCGGTGAGCAAACCAATATAGACGCGGTTGCTGCTGATGCCTCTGATATTGGAGCGGTAGCAGCCAAAGCGACCGAGATCGGGCGCCTCGGTACGGCCGATGCTGTTGCTGACATGGCTATATTAGGAACCACTGACGTGGTAGCCGACCTGGCCCTCCTCGCGACATCCGATGTCGTTGCCGACCTTGCACTCCTCGGGAATGCCGATGTCATCGCTGACATGGCGCTTCTTGCTACAACCGACGCAATCGCTGACATGAACACCCTGGCGACCAGCGATATAGTCAGCGATCTAAATACCCTGGCAACGAGCGACATCGTTTCCGACCTTAATACCCTGGCGACCAGTGACATCGTAACCGATATGAATACCCTGGGAACCTCTGCCAATGTAACAAACATGGCGACGGTCGCCACCAACATTGCCGGGGTCAACTCATTTGCCGAGAGATATCGAGTTGCTTCTAGTGACCCGGCAAGTAGCTTGGATGAAGGCGACCTCGTTTACAATTCAACCTCAAACACGCTCAAATATTACAACGGTTCGGCCTGGGTCACGGTTGCCGCGCCCGATATCACCGCCGCCGAAGCGACGGCGACTAGTATCGCGATGGCTATCGCTCTCGGATAAAGGATAAATTTATGGCTAATACATTCCACCTTGTCACCCGCGATGTCTGCCCGGCAAGCTCGGGTACACCGGAAACAATATTTACAGTGCAGGGAAGCACCACCATCGTCGTGGTAGGCATCATGCTATGCAATGTGCATTCAGCGTCTATTGATGTTTCTGTAACTCTTGTCAGCACAACCACGCAGACAGGGCAGACCCAGAATACGACCGCGAACCTTACGAAAGACATGCCGATACCAGCGGGTAGTACTTTTGAAGTCATGGGTGGCAACAAGCTCATCTGCAACGCCGGCGACATCATAAAGATCGATGCGTCTGTGACGGATAAAGTTTCGGTTGCTCTTAGCTACATGTTGCAAACCTAGGAGATATGTAGATGCCATATTTTGGGTCACCGCCAGCCGTTAGTGCCCTTAGCTCCGGGGATATCTCGGACGGGGCAATCAACAGTGACCAGATAGCGACAGGCGCAGTTGATCTCGCGCATATGTCCACTCAGTCAGTCGATGAGGATAATCTGCATATATCAAACGCTGGTAGTAACGGGCAATTTCTGAGCAAACAGTCCGGTGATGCTGGCGGTCTTACTTGGGCAGCGGCTGCACAGTTCGCCAACTGGACGCAGAGTTCTGGTCATCTCACGCCGGACAACGCCACCTACGGTATCCATCTTGGAGTTGCTACGGCAACAGCGTCTAACCTCCTAGATGATTATGAATCAGGATCTTGGACCGCAGTTTTTGCAGGCAACACTACCGCTGGTTCACCAACAACGCCGGTGGGAGTCGGGTTCTACACAAAAATCGGTAATCATGTGCATCTTGATTTCCAACTCTACGTTACAGATAAAGATACTGCTGCTGGCTCATTACAAATACAAGGCATTCCTTTCACTATGAACAGCAACAGCGCCTATCGTGCTGGCGGTTCTTTAGGAAACATACACAACATCAATTTTGCCAGCGGTGATCAACAAATCAATCTATACGGAAGCTCGTCCTACACCTTTATCTTGCCGATGTTTCACCAAGATAATGCTGGAACAGCAGCCGTTGATGCTGGTGACTTTACGAATGGTGGATGGTTCATGGGTTCATTCGCTTATACGGTATAGGAGAAAATTATGGCATTAATAGAAAAAACCGTCACAGACAAAATCGAGGTTGTCGGGCCTTTCAAGCATGTACAGGTCCGACAAGATAAACAGGTGATTGATGACGCTACGGATGAAGTGAAAGCTAAAGGTCAGTGGCATCGTTATGTATTATCCCCAGATGAAGACATATCTAGTCAACCGGCTGATGTACAGGCGATAGCCAATGCAGCGTGGACTGATGAAATTAAAGCTGCATGGCTAGCTCATAAGGAAAATGATCCTTACCTTTAAGAGGAATAGAAGATGCCTTACCTAGGAAATCAGCCCACAGCCTCGGACAGCCTCAGTATCTTCAAGTATGTGGCCACAGCCTCACAAGCGACTTTTTCGGGCGCAGACTCCAACGGGCAAACCCTTTCCTACGATGTTGGGGACGGCTCCTGTCAGGTGTTTTTGAACGGTGTCCGCTTAGATAGCACGACGGATGTCACGGCTACAAATGGAACGAGCGTGGTCCTAGCTGCCTGCACGGCTGGGGACATTGTACATATCCAGGCAACCAAGGCGTTCATTCCGGCTGATGTAGTTCCCAAAGCGGCGGGTGGAACATTTGGTGGTGCAGTAGTTGCGCCCGGCCTCACGCTAAGTTCGACACCTCTGCCTGTAGCCTCTGGCGGCACCGGCACTGCGACGCACAGCGCGAACGGGGTTCTGCTTGGCGCAGGGACAGGCGCGGTAACGACGGCAGCTCCCTCGACATCGGGCAATGTTTTGACCAGTAACGGAACTGTCTGGCAATCTACGACTCCGGCGGCGGGAGCCTCAAAGCCCAACCTCATCAGAAATTCTGATTTCACAATTTGGCAAAGGGGCACTTCATTCGCCTCGCCGACGTCCCACGATTATTGTGCGGATGGATGGAAGTATCAATGGGAATCCGGGTACGCGGGTCGCGTGACTATAACGAAAGACACCACCGGCATCTTCTCGGCTTGGGGATCGCCTAATTGTATGAAGATCGACTGCACGACTATTGACACGTCTCTAGCTAGCTCGGACATGGCGGCAGTAATCCATACTTTTGAAGCTCAAGACTTGCAGCAGCTAGAGTACGGTACTGCCGGGGCAAGGACGATGAGCCTGTCTTTTCTTTTTCGGTCCCCAAAGTCCGGTGCGCATTGTGTCGCTCTTTATACACAAGATAGTAATCGAGTTAGGACGTTTGATTTTACGGTGGCTTCCGCCGACACAGCAGAGAGAATTACCATCGAAGGTATAACAGGAGATACGGGCGGCTCAGGCATAGCCAACGACACCGGACAAGGTTTGCAACTAATATTCCCATTTGCGGCAGGTTCAGGCAGGCAATCAGATGCAGCAAACAACTGGGTTGGAGGTTACTCCGTTAGCACCGCCAACCAGCAGAACCTCCTCGACAATACTTCGAACAATATTTACATCGGCCAGGTAAAACTGGAGGTGAATGATACAGTGACAGACTACGAGTTCGAAGATTACGCCACGGCCTTGCATAAGGCGCAAAGATATTACTGGAAAGGAGGAGTTGGCGCTGCTGGAGGAGCGCTGTCTACTGCCAATGGAATGTTCGGTGTCCAGTTTCCCACAGAAATGCGGGCTGCACCAACGATAACAATAAATACCGGCCATTCCGGCGTGGCGACTAGTTTTTATGTTGTGGATTCCGGCGGGGCTGGTCTACAGACTACCGGCGCTTCAATCTATGATTCCTATATAGATGACGTCGGTTGTTGTTTATTAATTGATGGTTGGTCTGGAGGCAATGCTTTAACCCAACATCGGCCACACGTTATATACAATTACACCGTAGCGCCATTTAGCTTTACAGCGGAGTTATAAGTCATGGTCATGCAAGTAATGAATATCGAAAATCCTAAATGGATGACATCTGACAATCAATGTCTGTCGGTAACCATCAACGGCACTCGCATGGCTGTACCAAAGGATGAGGCTAATACACACTACGCAGCCATTTTGGAGTGGGCGGCGTCTGCCGACGAAAACGTAATTGAAGACGCCGACCCCGATGACATGGCTGCCAAACTTTAAGCGGTGAAGGACGCGAATCCAAAATGAGCATAAATCGAGACTTTGCTGACCTAGCGCGTTCTTCGCAGCCGGGAAAAAATTTAATCCAGAATGGTTCGATGACTGTTAATCAGAGAGGAACGCAGACAGGGCAAGGTGATAATGGCAAGGCGACTGACAGATGGGTGATGTCCTTTTTCGCTGGTGGTCAAGAATCTCGATACACGCTGTCACAAGATTCTTCTGCACCAGTAGGATTTTCTTACTCGTACAAAGTTGATTGTACTACTGCCGAGAGTGCTGTAGCAGCGGGTGAGGCGCTTGTCCTTCAGCAAAATATTGAGGCCCAAAATCTTCAGCATCTTGACTACGGGAATGCGGCAGCAAAAACCTGCACTTTAAGTTGGTGGGCTAAAAGTCCTAAGACTGGTCAGCATGGCGTTTCTATCTATGTGCCAGATGGCAGTAGAGGTATCCACTCGACCTACACCATTGCCGTCGCAGATACTTGGGAGTATTTCACTTGGACTTTTTCTGGAGATACAGGCGGAACGATCAGCAACGACACTGGTATTGGTTTCAATGTTCGGTTTTGTTTACTAGGCGGTTCGACCTACGACAGCGATACCACTGAAACGTGGTCTGGTAGTCAGTTTGTTTGCGGCACCAGTCAAGTTAATTGCATGGACAACACTGCCAATAATTTTTATTTGACGGGGGTCCAATTAGAGGTTGGCTCAGCAGCTACAGACTTTGAGCATGAAGATTATGGGACGACCTTGGCGAAGTGCCAACGCTACTATTTCGATTGGACGGCTACGATTGCCAATGAAATCTATGGAACGGGCCAAAACGACAACACGACTCAGTGCATCTGGTCTTTCAATTATCCGACAACGATGAGAGCCGCACCAACCTTCGCTTCTAGTGCCGCCGCAACTTTTACCTTAGCTGGTAAAGGTGCTGCGATTGTTTGTTCGGCAGTTGGGTCTGATCGTCTAAATATAAATAATTGCCGCATAGTGCATTCGGTTTCAAGTGGGCTAGTCGCTGGTGAAACTTTCAACATTCAAAGAGATGGCTCGGATACAACTTACATAACTTGGTCAGCGGAGTTATAGAATGAAATATTTTAAGCACGTCGAAGTGATCGATGGCGCCAAGTCCACAAGATATTTTCAGCCAGAGGGTACGAATATGTGCATCCCTGAAGCCGAAGATAATATGGACTACTCCAAGATGATGGCTGATCCTGACACGGTCATCGAAGAAATTGACGATACCCCCGAATGACCCGCCTCGCCGCCATAGCTCTAGCCTTGTTCCTGGCTACCTCTGCGGTGGCACAGCAGATGCCTGTCGTCTGTCGGCCCCATGATAATATTACCAACACTCTGGAAAAGAAATTTAATGAAGTTGTTGTGGTCACCGGCCTTGCTGGTCAAGCTCTTTTTGAGCTATTTGCTTCTGAGGAGGGCACCTGGACAGTCGTAATAACGCGACCATCCATGAACAATCTGGCCTGTATTCAGGGGACTGGGACGGCTTTTAGTTTTACTGGCATAGAGTTTCCCCCGCCAGAGAAGAAGGGTGATCCGGCGTGACCATGCGCCCGGAAAGCGTTGATGCTGCGGCCGCCGGCGGAGGAACTTTGGTTAGCGCGTGGAATTTTTTATTGGGGGGCGAGCTGAATGTAATTTTAGGCTCGCTAGTCGCGGTTCTGTCGGTCATTGTTTTGTTTCAGCGCTACCTGATCAACCGCCGAGAGTTAAAAAAGCTGAATGACAGAACGTGACCAAGACGCAATAGATCTTGAATCTGTTAGAGCTCTTGAACAGACAAACGGCGATCAGAGCGAAGCCGCCAGGATTCTCGGCATACCTCGTCAAACACTTCGTGGACGGGTTCACCGCGCAGAGCGTGTGGCCAACGTGACACCGGACAACGATAGCGACAAGGATTTAGACAGAGAGGTCTTTGCGCCGTTCCCCGATGACGATATCGAAGATGATGAACTCCTTGATCATATGGAAAGGCGATTTGAACAGCGTCTATCCCGAGA
>VTLG01008752.1_pt1 | contig 44289 bp, 49 predicted proteins | sample 4694571 | NCBI WGS metagenome assembly VTLG01 (sample SAMN12604809, study PRJNA352737) | marine metagenome | biome: ENVO:00000447; feature: ENVO:00000209|ENVO:00000569|ENVO:01000036; material: ENVO:00002151; isolation source: viral sequences binned using virsorter ...
CGGCAGCTCCCGTTGCTAATAGTAGTGGCAGTGTAACCAATATGGGAATACAGAATTTACCTGGAAATAGTGTTACAAATCATTACGGAGGAAACATAATATGCCAAGGCCCAATGTTAACTATTTCGCCATTTGCTACCGATTCACATACATATAGTACTCCTAGAGAGTATTGGTATGACGCTCCTTCCTACAACGATGATGGAACACTTAGTCATCATGTAGCTACTAGAACTGGACAGAAAGATAACTTCGCTTTAAACCTTGGTATATCTGCAAACTTCTCTATTCCACTAGACAATTCATTACAAAGAAGATGTAAGTCTGCTGTAGATAAACAGTTAGCTTTACAGCAGGAATTAGTTAACTTTAAACGATTAGATTTTGAAATTACAAGGTTGAAGAACTGTGGAGAATTAAAGTTAGCTGGTATAGAATTTTCTCCTACTTCTTCTTATCACAAGATTTGTGAAGACATTCTCGTAAAACCCAAGATGGGACAAGTCTTACCGCATAGACATACACTTAAACCTTTAGAGGTGGTAACCCCTTCTTCTCTCGATAAGCGTTAGCTCTCTTTTCTGATTGCGTTAAAGGTCGAGTTGGTTTACCTAAAGCTTTTTTCACTCGGTTAATAATCTGTTTAACAATTGGTTTTACTGCCTTAAGGAGCAAAGGAGTCGCAAGAGCGGCACTTGTAGCAATAAGAGTAATCCCAGTAGTAGAGACAACTTGAGGGGCAGTTGGTATAGCATTAACAATTTGTTGTGTCGTTGTTAACTTCTTGTACTGCGTAACACAACGATTGCCAATTAATTGATACGCAATTATTTCTTTCCTGCCATCTTCAATCTTAGTTCCAATCTCCGCTGCGCCAGGTGGCGGGCAATCCTCGATCTTCGAGGTGGGCGGTGGGTCTGCTGCTGGGATTTCTGGCTGTGGGTAACGTTGTTCCTCTCCCTTTGGTGGATATATAAGTTCCTTTGGTGTGTAATCCATTGCGTTGTAGCTTGGATACTCCGCTTGGCATAAAACAACATTTCCTTTTGGATCGTTATTTACTAGTGCAGCATTCTCTCTATTATTTTTTCGTGCTTCAACACACCCAGGCATATCAATTACAGGGAACCCTAAGTTAACTGTGACTGGAGCTGGAATGTTTAAAGACTGAGGTGGCTGTATTTGCCACACTCGAATAACAGGATGAGTAACTGGCTGTATTCCTATCTTGGGTATTCTTGAGCCATTGTCCATGTCTAAATTGTTGCTCCCTTATCTCTTTACAGTGAGAACACTGGCAATCATTCGTTAAGTTCAGCTTCAAGTTCTTCTGCTTTAGCCGCTAAACCAGTATAGAGTCCATGAAATTCGTGGTCATCGTGATGCCTGCCGTCCAAAACGTACAAGGATTCCATTCTTAACATGCGCTGATGTTGCTCGTCAGCCCACGCTTTACCCATTTCAAGTTCCATTAGAACTTAGGAATACTAAATCCACCAGGTTGACCAGCTTGAGGTGCTGCTGTTGGTAGTGCTGGACTAGAAAGACTTGGTAGCTTTATTGACTTAGTTACTTGCTGAAGAGCCTTATCCATTAAGGCATCCTTGTTTCCTTGGAACCAGAAGTAACCATAAGCCCCGCCACCAAGAATTGCTATGACACCAACGCCTGATGCGATAGCAATACCATCAATTACTTTTCTCATGCAGGAGGTTTGTTAGCTACTAAGAAAGCAGTGTAGTCAGTTTTTACTTGATCTGTCCAAGCTGCGTTACATATAGCCTGAACATCTGCATCTTCTCCAGAAATATCAGTAGCTACTAGGTTGTCACTTGCATCTAATCTTCCAGGTTGAAGCACATGTCTATTAAATGAACGACTAAGTTCCACACCGTCTTCTTTGATAATGGTTGCTGATCTTATTTGAACGTACCATTTATCAACGATTTCTATTTTGTCGTTTTCTGTTGTTTTAGTTAATGCCATAATTAAGTTGTTGGATAATAAAGAGAGCAGAAGAATTCTTTAATATAACTACTGCTATCATTTCTTCCAGAGTTTGCTATTACTGCATTATAAGCTTCCTCATGTCTAGATTGGTACATCAATGCATAAGCACCCATACCACCATATTGATGAAGTGTTACGTCTCCTCCATTTGTTGTGTCAGGCATAGTTATATTACTAGACATTGTTGCTCCACAAGTAAATGTAGTTTGTCCATTAGGAGCTGAAAACCCGCTTGTGCTTTTAACACTAAATGGTAAACCACCTATAGCTAGAACACCTGTTGGACTCGATATGCCTTCCCAAGCTATATACATCCAACAAGTGACCATATTACCAACCTTTGTATAATATCCTCTTCTACCTGTAGAGCCATGATAAGTAGGTGTACCTGGCTGTGACCAACCAAGTATTGTTGGGTTGAATTGACCTTCTTCATAATCCGCAAACAGCTCTGAATCACCTGAACCATTACTAGGACCACCTGTAGCAGCAAAACTGATACCGTGACCAGCAGTTCCTATTACTAGATCACCGTCAGTTACTGTTACGTTCTTATCATTTTGTATTACTAACGCTTCCCCTTGCCCAGTTCTAAACGCAAGTTGAGCGTTAGAGGTACCAGTAGCAATGTTATTAGTTATTGAAGAATAGTTATTTTTATCTTGATTATAAAAACGTAGAGCATGTGTTGCGTCATATCCAACAGAGGCAGTTCCATCTACATGTAATTTAGTAGCTGGACTTGTTGTACCTATACCTACGTTTCCAGCACCAGTAATGGAGAAACGACTTGTACCTCTACCTGCTACATCAAAAATAGTAGAAGCATCTGCATAATAATTAGCATCAATAAAGGTTGCTCCTCCATTCCTGCCATCTGCACCTGCGTTGTTATTACCTAAAACTTTAAAATGAGATGCTGTAGTACCGTCTGCTGGAACTACTTCAAACCCATCATTATTAGAGTTTTTATTCGGTGTAACGGAAAGTTTGTTGCCATCAAAGGTAAGATTTGCCTCACCTTGAATCGCGTTTGCACCTGTAACTGTAGTAATGGTGTTATTAGTTGAGCCTGTTAAAGCTGGAGCTGAAGGGTTAGCTGTAGCACTTGTAGCTACTCCATCTAACTTCGTCTTATCTGCTGCTGACATTGAGCCAGGCACACTGGTAGTAGCAGCAACTAATTTGCTACCTGCTATAGCTGCATCAGATTTAATGTCAGCGTTAACGATGGAGTCATCTTTGATACCTTCTGAGTTGACTTGTGTTAATCCCATTAGTCTGCTGCCTCCGCTGTGTTACCTGCTGCTACCCATTCTAGGTACTCTTGATAGTCTGTGTTACCTGGAGCAAATGGAATATGTAGTCTATGTTTAGCTGTACCTACAGTACCTTCATCTTTAATAACACTATTGACTTCACCTTCTATGTTTTTATGTAATTTGTAAAGTGCCATAATTAAAGCTCCGCTTTGAATGCTATTTTTGCTGCTGCATTGGCAGTTTGAACCCAAGAACCATTCCCTGCTGTCATACTCAGATTTCCATAGAATTGGACAATATATGCATTGGGACCACTTTGTTGTAGACCTATACTATCAAATGTATCTGAACCACCAGAGTCATAAGCTCTAAAATAATTAGTTCCTTCTACTACATCTATAGTTGGAAATTCTCTCATAGTAACTGGGAAATGAACCGCACCAAAAAGAAGGGCAGCAGTATAATTAGCAGTAGTAGCAACTGGGCAACTATTATTTGCATTTGCTTGAGATCCAAGAGCATGTAGATAATAATACCTCTGACACTTAGCTAATTCATCACCATACGATCTATGCTCAAAGTCAGTGGCATATGATCCTACTTCTAATTGAAAACCTGTCAGTTCAAATGTTGCATCATTCGTTGTCCACCATGTTGATACCATATCAGGAGTTCTTTCACTCCAATTTATATTAGCCCATGTATCTAGTGAAACTCCAGAAGCAGTTTTATCAGTACCTAGAAATGGATAGAAGCGTATATCTAGACCCTGCAAATTATCATTATCAAACTGTATATCAGCGGCACCTGGAATTGTCTTTGTAACCTTAGTCCAAGTATCTGCACTTAAAGCAAATGAAACTACATAAGCCTTTTGAGTCCCATCATGTGTTGATAATACTGCATAAAAAGTTTGAGCAACACTAGATTTTACCCAAAAGCTAAGAGTTAGATAACTAGAAGTAGAAGTATAATCCCATCCAGAATTTGCTATATCTTGATTTTCTACTCTATATAAAATTAAACCTAGATCAGCAGCACCTGCACCACTTGTTTGATTTCCGTTAGTTAGTTTAAATGCTTTTCTAAAGCCTAGATTCCAAGGATCTGTATCAGCAGTAACATCAACTTGTGCTTGCGTCATAGCTTCATCAGTACCACTCCAATCAGGATAAATTCTATCAACAGTTTTAATATTAGTTTCTGTAGATGAAGTCCCTCTCTGGGCAACTTGCATTGCCCCGTTAATTATCAAATTTCTGTTGCTTAGATTATTAGTAATCTTTGCCGTACACGTTCCATCAGAGGCTAGAGAAATAGCGTTGCCATTAGAGCCTGCTGCGTCAGATATGCTGTTGACTTTTAATTGGCTCATGGATTACCTCCTACTAATGCAGTGATTTCATCATCAGATAACCCTAATGATTTTAATTTAGCTTTACCTGATGTTTTGTTTGCTTCTGTTATAGCTCTAGCTTCATCTACTTTTTTTTCATGAGCAGCTCCTACAGCTCTTATATCATTTAATTCTTTTATTTCGGCATCCGTCATATCTGCAAGAATACCGTTAACGTATTTTTTCATTTTAGGTAATCCCGTATAATGTAATTTTACCTGTATCAATATTACCTGTCGAAGGATATAATCTTATGCCGTTAATAATGCTCCAATTTTCATAAAAAATTGAACCAAAGTTTCCAGCTAAACCACCAGAATTATCTTTATATGCTGTTTCAATAGACATTAATGGATAACCAACTTCAGAACCTAAATTCATTCTCATCTGTGCTGACCAACTTTCATTTGTATCACCACCTACATTGTTAGTCAAATAAGCATAAGTTTGACCACCTCCTCCATAAGTACCGTTATCAAAGCCACTAGCATATTTTTTAACAGTCATACTTGAATAGTTTGCGGCTGTGTTATATGTTCCAGCAACAGCAAATCGAGCATACATATTGCAATCAGCATCAGTTTGTAGCCCTTCTACAAATATCCATACTGATTTATAGGTTGTTGCATCAATAGATAAATCAACTTGTGCGACAGAAGATGAAATAGTTGTAGTAGATATTTTTTGTAAAACACGATCTGATGTCCTAGCAATAGTACCATCAGCGTCACTCGGTAGATATAAAGTTCGATCAGAGGCAGGGTTAGATTGAGGAGCTGCGATGCTCACGCTGTTTCCTGATGCGTGTGGCAGTTTAATACTTCCCATTAGCTTTTAGGATACTTATCTTTAGTGGTTTTAATGGTAGCTTTCCAAGCATCTATACCATTATGGTAGATGTCATCCAACTGGTCAGCAATAGAAGGATATTCGGCTGCTCTTTTTTCTTTATATTGATCTTCATTTTTATATGCTGTCCAAGCAGCATTTATTTCATCATCAGTAGGTTGATCATCTCCAGAACCCTTTTCCCACCAACGTATAGAATGTGGAGGTACTGATTGAGTTAATCCAATACTTTCAGCCTTCTTACCTAACTTTTCTAAAGCTAGTAGTATATCAACATCAGAATTAATAGTCATAGTTAAGCCTCCTTATAGATCTTGACCCAAGTGTAAACGTCATAATTACCATGATTGGCACTAGGAACCCCGTACCCATTTGTACTTTGCGCATTAGCAACTCTATGCATAATTCTATATGTCTCCGAACCAGTTTGAGTTAAACGAACAGATCCTGTACTACGAATTTGAGCATAACCAGTGGAGTGGCTATATTCACAAGTACCTTCGTGTACCACCGTTCCAGCAGTGTTTCTTAAACGTGAAACGTTTTGATTACCAGCGAAGACAGGAGCCGACCATTCAATTATATAAGTACCAGCACTTCCAATAGTAAAGTCATTACTAGAAATACTGACAATCCCATCTGGATCGTAGAACTCATGGTTTAAATCTCTTTGAATATGTTGAGAGGCTGTAGAAGATCCACCAGCAGTATTTTGAGCTTTTTTATCTCCGATAAATGCACAACTTATATAGGATTTTGTTCCTATCTTTGGTGCTGTGACTGCATCTGTAGCAATCATATCTGCATCTACTATTCCATCAGGTAAGCCGCCTACGGCTAAACCTGCGATTGTATTATTCGATCCATTTAACGTAAGTGCCATAGTTTTATTTTAGCTGATAACCAGAACCCCGTTAATAGTTAGGGTAGCAGAAATTGCCAGAGGGCCAACCGAATGTGCGCCTTTCCCTGAAGCTATCGTGTAATTATTACTGATCGACTGATCGTTTTCATATAAGCAACCATCTGCTGTTGTACTAGAAACATTACCCCAAGAAGCCACACCTGCTGTAGTAGCAACTAAAGCTTGACCATTAGCAGTTGGTACTGCGGCTGGTAAGGTAACAGTGTAGTTAGAAGCTATAGTAGCTGGAGCTTGAAACGCTACATAATTAGATGAATCAGCATCTGCAAAACGTAAATCTTTCTGAGCGTTTAGCGTTGTATCGGATAATAAAGTTATTGAGCCACCATTGAAATAAGCATCGTGGTTTCCGTCAAAACCAAGTTCTAAATGCCCACCACTGTTGTTTAGATATATAGCTCTACCACTGGAATCATCACTTACTAATTGGAAGTCATCGGCTCTTATATCAATTCTTCCGTTTGTTGCTCTTATATAGTTAGTATTTGGATCATGGTATATTTCCAGGTTGTTATCCGTTCCTGTACCAAATGATATTTTCTGGTTATCAAGTAAAAGTAAAGGATTAGCTAGTTTTTCTGCTGTAACTGCTCCGTTTTGAAGGACAGCAGTAGAGACTGTGTTATTAGCTGGAGCGTTAAGAGTTACAGCCGATCCTATTTGAACGATAAAAATTTCATCGCCACTTGAAGGTGCTCCACAGAACTTAATGGTATTAGCATCAAGTATTACAAAACCATCTAAGCCTGATGAATAATCTGCATGAGCTTCTTGTACTACTCCATTTACAGAAACAATTAGTTGAGCTGCTGTGTTAACAGAAGCTCCTGTTCCACTATTACTATTTTCTCTTAAATCAAATTCAACCTCGGAACCATCAAAAGTTGGTGCTCCTGATCCACCATTCTTAGGACATAAGAATAAGTATTTAAAATCTCCTGTTGATGTAACTTCTCCCCAGTTAGAACCGTCATACACCTTCATCGTGTTAGAAGTTGTATTAAAGAAAAGATCTCCTTCATCATTTCCTGATGTTGGATCACTGCTTCCAACTCTGTATCTATTACCAAAATTTTCAATATCTGTGCTAATACTTGTGATGTCTTGATCTCTTAAGATTGCCTTGTGATATGTATAAGTATTTAATGTTGATGTAGTTTGTACTTGCATACCTACACCAGCAGTTATAGTTGTACTTCTAAATGCAGTTGCTATTCCATTAATCGTTACAGCAGTTCCTCCTACTGTTGCTGCATTAGTAGCTACTCCAGAAGAATTAACGACTAATCCACCAACATCTGCAATAGATACAACAGTGCCAGCATTACTACTAGGATCTGGGTGAGTGTTCGGAAAACTTGTTTCATTATCAATAGCAACAAAACCACCTAAAGCATTTGTGACAGTTAAAATTCGATCATTAACAGCTTTTGACGTTGGAATAGCTGTATCACTACTTGGACTAAGAGTTGTTTCTCCAAGAGTTTTACCATCTAATTGATTGATTTCAGTCGTTGTAGAAGTAAGAGCTGTACTACTTGCAAGGATTGAAGCAGTGCCTGACTGCATACCTGCAAGAGTAGTGAGGTCTGCATCAAGAGGTTGCTTGGCTCCTAGTTGTGTTTGAACATTAGAGGTAACACCATCAATATGATTAATTTCAGCAGTTGTTGCAGTTACTCCATCCATGATGTTGAGTTCTGCTGTCGTAGCAGTTACTCCATCAAGAATGTTGATTTCTCCTGCTGTTGCTGTTACTCCATCAACGATATTTAATTCAGCAGTTGTTGCTGTTACTCCATCAAGAAGATTTAACTCAGCAGTACTAGCAGTAACACCATCTAATGTTTGAACTTCCGCTGCTGTTAGATCTGCTAAAGAACTAGCTGTATCACTTGCCATTGATGCAAGCTCAGTCAGCTCTGTATTTAGTAGCTGCTTTGCATTGAGTTGAGTCTGGATATTAGAAGTAACACCATCGACATAATTAATCTCTGCTGTCGTAGCTGTAACTCCATCTAATTTATTTAATTCATCAGTACTAACTGTTGCTCCATCTAGAATCTGGACTTCTGTATTAGTCAGATCAGCTAGAGAAGAAGCTGTACCTGAACTCATTGTTGCGAGTTCTGTTAATTCAGCATCTACTGGTTGCCTTGTTGTATCTACATAATTTTTTGTTGCCGCATCCTGTGCTGTAAGTGGATCAAGAACATTTGTTAATAATTGATTATTAAGTGTTGGCTGACCAGTTGTTGCACTAACAGCTATACCTTGTTTTTGAGTATCATCTAATTCCTGAGCACAGTATTGATGTTGAAGATTGCTGGTATCTAAGTCTGTTGCTGTAAGTGTTGAACCGTCTGCATAATCAACTAAGACATTATTTAAGGGTGTAATTCTTCTAACTTCAACTCTTACTCCATTTCCAGGTGCGCTTGCTAATCTTGCTGTTGTTTTGTTTGGGGCAAAAGTAAAAGAAGTATCTACATAGTTCACATAGACTTTGACATGTGCTTCCTTGATGTAATCAAAAGGAATAGCAAAATCAGTTTGGCTTGTTGTAGCCGTATAGATTTGATAAGAATAAGCCATTAGTTAAACGACAAAGTTGACAAACTCAGAAGCTGTTGGATTGTACCTATCGTAACTGACCCTAGCAGCATTGGCTTTATTTCTAGTTTCAATGAGCTTCTGTTTAATTTCCCATCCAATAGAACCTGGACCTTCATCTGATTGATACATAAATTTTTCTTTAGCAACCTCTTTGTAAACATTAATAATCTCCCACCACATCTCACTTTTTTCAGATCTGTTATTACCACGAGGATCATCTGATGCAGCTTTATACTTCGGTGAATTAATCATTTTTGTTAATGCTTGTTCAAGTGTTAAGCCAGTCTCACCTTCTATTGCATTAAGTAATCCACGACCAAAAGCATCTGTTCCTTTCTTTTGACTTCTACCTGCAAGTGGTGGATAAACTAATTTAACGCTTGTTCCTATTGTCGTAACTTGATTGATCTCAGATCTATTTAAAACTCTGTCGTTTAAATTAAACATCCTTCTATTCCAAACAACAAAGTTAGCGTTAGAACCTGGACCTTGAAGCCTTATCCTTTCTTCATCGACACTAACAATATAGTTTTCAGGATCTTTTTTAAATGGACCTTGATAGTCTCTTCTCCCTGAAGGAAGTCTTCCTTTAAATGCTGATAAAGGACTTTGAGAATTAACTAGTTTCAATAAAGGATTATCTGCTGGGATTCCATCATCAAAAGGTACTCTTCTTACTTGGACTGGTTGACCTGTAAATGTATGAAGTACTGGTGGATTTTGTTCTGATAAATAAGGAATACCATTTTTCCATGTATTAATTGTATTTTCAAAAAGTCTTAAAATATTATCAGCACCTTCTGGTAACGGTGTATCTATACGACTAAGATCAATATCTCTTTTAATTGGATCTATTGCATTTCTAAAGTCTTTTACAAAACCAGGTCCACCAGCCATTCCAGATCCAGTTAAAGCTCCTATTACAAATCTTTCAAAAGCACTTTGATTACCTTTAATTTCATTTGTTATTTCTCCAGATCCAAGTTCACTTATTAGTGTCATTAATTTTCGCCATCCACCAAAGCCACCTCTATCTGTTTGTCCTAATGTTGCTCCTCCTAATGTTGGAGCTATCGCAGCAATCGCAGTCCAAGCAAAAAATGTTTCTTGATCTCTTTGTCTTAGTTGTTGATAGTTAGTTGTATAAGTTCCAACTGCACCCCAAATATTTGCAGGACCATCAAGCATATCTAATGGTATGCCCCCTGTATATTGACCTGTAAATGGATTCAAGATTTGAATTGTTAAAGGTTCAATTCCTGTCTCTTCCCATTCTTTTCTTTGTGCTTGATCCCAAGGTGTAAAGCCATTAAATCTAACTAGACCTGTTAGTGACATAGTTATTCCCATTCCCAGAATCATTTGAGCAGTTGAAACTTCTCCTAAAGCCTTGGATCTTGTAATCCAATCTTCGCTATGAATATCACGCCAATAGCTATCAACATATTTATTTAGACCAGGAATTGCTCTTTGAGCAGACTTACCAATATTGACAGGAGTTCTATTAATAGCTTGAGCAGGATAAGCTAATGCAGGTACTGTATTCATTACATCTTGCCATAACCTTCCAGGTAAATTAGTTAAACTCATCGCACCTCTTTCTATTTCTAGAGGCTTCATACCCCAAGGCATATTTATTTCACCAAGTTGTCCATAATCAACACCTGGTACTTCATTAGCCCATTCAGTTGCACGATTTAGGATTTCTCTTGCATCTGTTAATCCTTCTTCTCTTGCTTTCTGTACTCCATATTCATAAGTTCTATTTTCTATAGGACTTTTACCATCTTTTGCTATCCGAATATCATCTGTAAAATTCACCCAATCCATTGCTTTCTTTGCATGACTGCCAACTAATCTTCCATTTTTGATAACAGTTCCATCAGCTAGATCTATATCCTGCATTGCTTTTTCAACTCTTTTCATTGCAGTCTCATGGGCTTCATTATGAGCTTTTGATCCTTCAATTCCTTTGTTATGTAACTTGTCTATTTCTAAATCATAGAATCTAAAGTATTCAGTAGTTGGTCCAACCATTGCAGCATGGAAGCTATCGAAACCAGCCATAATTCTGCTTGATCCAGTCTTAAGGACTTCTCCTATATAATGATTAGCTATTGACAATGGATTGTTATGTCCATCTAGCCACCATTCATCACCTGTTAATTCTTTGGTAATACTTTGTCCTTCAAAATCCATTTCTAATTGTTTATTACCACCCATATATCTATTAGTCGAACCTTCAAATGTTCCTCTTCCTAAGTTAACAAGTGCTTCATTATGTCTCATTGCAGCCCACATCATTTCAAAAGCATAAGGTAACTGTCTAAACATCTTTGGATACATTTTCCAGGCCATCTCTACTCTTCGTTTTGATTGTTCAATACGAGCAGGACTCATTCCTTTTCTTGAACTTAATTCACCCAATGCAATGTTAATTGGCATTGTTAATGTTCTATATTGACTACCACCAAATACCTTCATAAAGGTAGATGTACGAAGGAATATGAAGTTTCGATATAGATTCCATACAGTATCTCTATTTAATTTACCATCAGGAACTTTATCTACTAATTTTAATAAATTAACTCCTGCTTTTTTACCATCATTAAGTGCATAAGAAACAGCAGATAATCCATCTAATACTTGTTTTGCTTCATTAGTCATCTGTCCTCTTTCTAAAGATTCTGCGACACGAGGATCTAACTTCTTAGTAAGAATATTTTTTACACCATCTAGTGCTGTTTGAATAAGACTCTTAACTGGTTGATTGTCCGAGCGTTCTGGAGGTATTGCAGCGTCTGAATCAATAACTCTATTCGCTGCATTTTCAGAATAAAGAACTACCCTGTCTCCAGTTTTTCCATCAGGGTATCGGATACCTATATAACCTTGTTCTCTTACAAATGCTTCTATCGCTTTCTTATTTTCAGCAGTAATCTTACCTTTAAACTTAGGATCAACTTTTTTTGCTAAGTCTTCTAATGTTTTAAAGGAAGAGACAAGATCTAAAACCAAAAGGTCGTCTGGTAATGAGCCATAAAGTTCTACACTTCCAGCAGGACCAGGAGGTACGTCTGTTGAGAAGTAAACACCTTTTCCAGCAGGACCATCTTCCATTCCTTTAAATCCACTTCTGAGTTTAGTTTCTGCATCTGTTTTACTTACTGTTTGTCGAAGAACTGTTCCTTCTAAAGACTGTCCTTTAAAATCTCCAAAGCCTTGTTGTAAGACTGTTCCACTTTGTCCCCATTTTCTACTAATACTTTGTAGAGCTATATCTAGTTTCAATTGATCTTCCATTGAAGCTAACAATTTTTGACCAGCTTTAACTTGTTGTGCTCCTACTGAACCTTCATACGAAATAGCGTTTTCAGTAAGAGTTTGAAGGTTGACATCTCTATGCCAAATTAATCCAGCTAATCCGACTAAATCATCTTGAGATTGAAAGTCGCCTTTTCTAGCACGTTCGTAATAGACGATAGTTTCTTTAGGATCTAAGCCCAATTGTTTTACTTGTTTTATTCCTAACTCTTTGATTTCTGCCAAGTTAATCTTTTTTATTCCAGTTGCAGCAGCCCTGTCACCGACAGCAGCTTGAAGTATTTCATTAAATGTTTCATTACCTTTAATAATATCTTCTTGGTCACGAGGAATGTATTCAGTTTTTCCAGAACGACTTCTTAATCTACGAGACATTTCTGCTGGAGTATTTCCACCTTCGATAGTTTCACCCATTACATCTTCAATACTTCTTTCACCATTAGCTAATTCTTCTCCTCTCTTTTTCATCCCATCAACGAAATCATCAGGGTTCATTTCAAGTTGAAGGCCATCTTCTGATTGGAAAGCCAATCCACCATTACGACCTCTTTCTGCTATCTCACCTTTAGAAGCTGCTTCAAATAATTCATCCCATGTCTTGTAGTCTTTGCGTAAAATTTTAATTAACGACTCAAGTATTTCTGCAACCTTTTCAAACGGTTTAGCCCATGTAGCACCTTGTTGATATTTAGCTCTAATTTTAGGATCAGACCAAGCACCAAAAGCAAAAGCCTGTAATTCGTTGTTGTCTAAACCCTTAATAAATTGATCACTCATCTCAGGATATGCTTCTCTAACAAGTTGTCTTAACTTAGGAGCTGCATTATTTAAAGTTTTAATTTCAGCTTGTGTGAAGAATTTATCTTGAAGTCGATGAAAAGCTTCATGCCAAGCAGTCTTTAATCCTCTGCTAAATTCTACATAATTACCGTTGTAAATCATTGCCATCACTACAAAGTCTTGTCTTGCTGCATACGCTCCTCTTGCATTAATTGTATCTCCAACTTTCGCTGAAGTACCTCCTAACCCATAAGCATCTATTTGAGATTGTTTTAATCTTCCTTGAAGTACTTTTCTAAATTCAATTCCTACTTCTGGTCCTGCAATTCTAGTAATTTCTTTTTCAAATTCTTCAAAGACTTTATCCATCTCAAACAATACGAATCCTTTTGCTTCTTCTCGTGAGAATCCTTTACTTAATAAAAATTCTTCCCATTGCTTTCCTTTATTACCTTTGTTTGGTTCTATTGGAGGTAGCTCTGGTCCAGCTTCTAGTTGTAGATCTTCATCACGGAGTAGATTCTCTGCTGTATTTGGATCTTTAGGGTTAGTTAAGTCTCTATATCTTCTAAGAATTTCCTTGCCTTCTCTTTCGACAACATCATCTAAACCTCTTTCTGGGTTGTAGAAATCTGCCTCGTCTATCTCAAGTTTCCAGTCACTACCTGCTTTCCAAGCATTAGTATCTTTTAATTTATAGACACCATTTGCACTATAGTTTTTAGCAAGCGTGTCATAGATCTTAGGAGCGTGCTTAAGAATAAGATCATTATCAAAACCTAAATCATATAAGAAAGCTAAATATTTATGATTAGCTGCACTTGGATTACTATTTGCTTGTTCGACATAAAGAGGTCTTGATTTAGCAGGGCCACTGCCTTTTCTTCTTTTAGTAACAATATAAATAGCTCTATCAACATCTGACTCCCACTCAATAAACATCTGAATATATTTAGGTTTAGCTCCTTTTATTTCAAAACCAAAGGTAGGACGTTTTGTTAAAGGACTTTCAATAGGTTCACTCTTACCACCTATCTCATCAGGAACACCTTCAATCTGAGCTTTCTTGTCTAGTTTTAAATCTTGTCTAACTCCATCTACTCCGCTATAAATTCTTTCTAGTGTTACTCTTGTTTCAATTGAAGTATCTGGACCATAAGTAAGTTTATCTAACTCATCCATCAACTGATCTGATGTTTTAAGAAGTTCGTCTATATTTTTTACTGCATCTTTTGCATTTTTTAAATCTTCATCATACTCTTTTTTAAGAGCATCTATCTCATCCATTAGATCTTTATATTTTGGATTTTTCCTTAGAGATTCTGTTATCTCTTCATCAGTCATAGCATTAACTTTGGCTTCAGCTTCAGCTTCTATTTCTTCAAATGTTTTCTGAGAATCTACTGTTTCTTCTGCTTTCTTAATTGACTCACCTAAGTCTTCTATTTGTTTTTTCTCTTTACCAAAGACACTTTCTTTTATTTTCTCTGCACCTTCTCGTGATTTAGTAACTTTGTCGAAATGAGTTTTAGTTACCCAACGACTGTTATATCCTCTAACTTTATTTTTATCAGTTGGATGAGGTGTACCAGGTTCTATCTTCTTACGACCTTTAGTTTTAGTAGGAGGAGTTCTTTGTTCTTCTGCAAATTTAAGAAGATAATCTCTTGTAATACCTTTTGCTTCTAAAGCTGGATAAGCTTCAGGATCATTAGCAATACGTTCGATTAAATCAATTACTTCTTCCCTTGTTAACTTATCAAAATCAATAGTTTCTATTTCTTCAGCAAGAGTCTTTGGTCCTTCTAGTTCTTCTGGTTTAACTTTTTGAGAACTATCTAAAAGAACTTGTGCTGTTTTATCTGTCTGCTGTTCTGCTTTAATTCTTTCTTCAGTCGCTTCTTTTGCTTGAAGATCTAATTCTCGTTGTGTTCCTTTTGGTTTGATAGTTTCTTCAGGTTCAGCTTTCTTAGTACCAGTAACTCTTTCAGTCGGAATTACTTGATCGTTTTTAACTTCAGTTGATGGACCTTCTTTAGCAAGCTCAATAGCTTTTTGTTCATTAGCTCTTTTTTTATTTTCAAAAACAACATCAGCAATTACATCAGCAGTTTTATCACTTAACTCATCTACTTTTTTATTAACACGACCAGGAAGCCTTTTTAAAAGATCAGGTATATTTTTAATTTTGTTTCTAAGTGGCTTAGTTAAAGGGCCACCAAACTCTCCAAGACTTCCAAATAAAGGACCATATATAAACATATCTCTTTTCATAGTTAAAATTCTTCTATCTTCATTCATCATTTCTCTTCCATGCTTCTCCTCGAAATTTATTTTGTCTTGTTCAGAAACTTCAGATTCAGCAGCTCTTGTTACGAGAGCACTTTCTAAAGCAAAGTCAGTAGAACCTTTTAAGAATCTTGCTCCAACAGTTTTTGCCCTTGCAGCCAGTGGAGCATTTCCTGTAAATATTTTTGCAGCATTTGGTCCATGAGCTACAGCTTCTAATCTGTTACTTAAAGGTTTAAAAGCCTTACCAAACGCTCTGTTATTAGCCCAAGCAAGTAAAGCTATTGGTACTCCATAACCTACAAATCCACCAACGACACCTTCCCAATTTTCTAGTTCTCCTTGTTCCCAAGTAATACCACCGTCTTCATCAACAGTATTCCCAAAGTATTTAGCAAGACCAGCAAGTTGTCTGTTTTGTGTCGCTCCATAATCACCTGTCGGACCTAACGTATTATTCGGATTATTTTTATTGTGTTCTGTTAATGCTGTTTTAATTGCTTCGACTCTTGTTAAAGCAGGATGTTTAACCAAGGTTGCTCCAGAACCTTTGGTATTCATTAGCTGAGTCAGCTCTTCTATAGTCTTTCGTTCAGGATTTATACCTGAAAAGCCATACCCTATCTGTGTTAAAAGAGATGGATCTTCTAATAAGTTCTTATCATTTTCAGGAAGTAGATGTGATGGATATTTAATTCCTGTCTTTAAAGAATAAACATTACCGTCTTTTAGTCGTAGCCATTGTTGGTCTTCATCTATAGGGATATTTGTTCCAGCGTAATCTCCACTATTCCTCCAATCATTAGGATCTAAGAATTGGTTCCAATACATATCTCCTTTACCAAAGCCACCACCTTCATGTGACAACACTCCTAAGTAGTCGGCTCCAATTTCTTGGAAGATAATGCGACCACCTTCTGTAGTTGTATTAGCTGTCCATTCTTTAGTTGCGTTAAAAGCTCCCTTTGTTTCTGTCTCTTCTTCTACTACTTCTTCCTCTACTACTTCTTCTTCCTCAGTATCACTAGCTTCTACAGGAGGAGAGGAGTCTGTTTCAGAATCTGAAAACGTATCTCCAATACTATCTAAATCTATCCCTTTAAGAAGATCTGAGAAATTATCTTTTGGTTGTGATTCTTCCTTCTTCTCGTCTTCTTCAACGTTAGAAGCTACAGCGAAACTCATACCCTTGAATCATTTTTTTATAGTTTAACCTTGTCTAAGGCTTCTAGCACTTCTATTAGTTGAGGACTTACTGTTTCACCATTTTTCGTTAGTTGCTCAATAAAGAACTCAGACAATGGTTTGCCACTAGCTTTTAATAACAATCTTATTCTTTTGTCGATCTTTGGATTCTTTGGATCTGTCTTAATACTTGTAAGAATATTTCGGATTTGAAAGTCGATAGTATGTTTTGGGAACATTGGTTGTTTACTTTGGATCGCTTTATTTAATTCGTTGATGTCATTAGGTTGAGGATTTTTTATATCACCTCTTAACCATTTATGTGAATCATTAAACTCTCCAAGGTTTTTATAAGTAGGTTTAATAACTTCTAGCGGTAGTTCATTCTTATTTAGTAATCCTAAATTTTCTCTTGTTAATGCGTTTTGAACTGCTTTAAATATCTCACCAAATGATTTCTTATTTTTGTATCCGTCAAAGATAATTTGTTCTGCTATTTCTCTTGCAGTATTAGCTTTCTCTTGAAACATTAAAGCTTCTTCATCAAGACTTGATCCACCATAAGAATCTTCTTCACCTGCTCCTGCCATAAATTCTTTTTCTAATTGCTCAAGTTTTCTTTTTATTTCTTTTGCGAATGGTGATGCTGCTGTTTCTTTTATTTTGCTAAGTTTATCTCTTTCCTTTCTTACAAATTCCAAGACATCTTTGTTATGACTATATTTGTCTTCCATTAATTCTAGATTTATTTCTATCTGAGGTATTAAACTAGGATTCGTTCTGGCAGCTAGCAAGCTACGATTTATTTTTATTTGTTCATCCTTAATAGTTGCATCATCAGTTGAAAGATAATCTTTGATTAGATCATTATAATGTCCAACAACTTCACCTTGAATATCAGGATCAATCTTTGAGGCAATAGCATCTTTTTGATAAGCCTTACTTAGTTCTGCAATTTTTAAACGAGCTTCATTAATCTTACCTTCCTGAAGTAAAGGAAGAATTTCTTTATTAAATTCTGTATTAGCACGTTCTTCTCCCTGATTCTTCTGAAACTTGTCTTCTTTGTTATCTTGATCAAGTAGATCATTCTTTACATCAGCAATAATATTTTTTAAATAATCTTCTCCACCTTCTTGATTAATCCAGCGTAACTTTTCATTCGCTATCGTTACAGGTAAACCATCTTGACCTACTACAGCTACACCATCTTTTTTCTGAACAATATTTCTATCCTTAGCAGGACCAATAAATAATCCTTTAAGTGCAGTTAATAGTTCTTCTTCATCTTTATTTTTAATATCACTATTTAAGAAGGCAGTTGTTAATCCTTCAACCAATCCTTTCTTTAATAAATCTTGTTCTTGTTTCGTTGCTCCTGGTAACAAAGGAGTCAACATGTCTAGTAGTTGTTGTATATCTTTCGTTGCTTCTGCTGTATTACCATTTGCTATTTGTTCTCCAGCTTTTGCTAAGACAAGAGTTTTCTGTGTTTCATATTGATCAATTTGAAAAGCGTGATGTGCTTTGTCTTGTCTTTTAATATCAGTAGCTCTACTATTAACAAGAGTTGATTGAACTTCTTGGTATTCAAGAGCACTTAAATCGCTGTTGCCATATACAGTTTTACGATACCATTCTTTATATATAGGAGAAGTAGAAGGAAGTGAGCTTAGTGGAACTTCTTTGCCTTCTTCATTAATTACAGTAGCTTCTGATGCTAATTGATTTATATTTAAGGCTCTATCTCTAACCTCATTTCTATTATAAATAGATGAAAGATGTCGTTCTACTCTTTTATTATTTCCGATCTTATTTAATAAATTACTAGCACCTGTTCTTTCGTCTTCTGAATATTTATATTCATCTGAATCTTTTTTCTTTTCATTTATTACTTGTTCTAATCTTGCGCTTAATTGTTTAAGAGATTTAGTTCCATCTACATCAGGATCGTCTTCATTAGGAACTTCTCCTTCTTCTTCTTCTTCTTCTGGATCTGGATATTGATCAGCAATAGCTTCAGCTTCTTTTCTTGCGTATTGTTCACCTTCAGTGGCATAAGCTAATCCTTTTGTAATTGCTGTATTCAGATTTGTATTAAGAGTTCCAAGAACATTTGCAAGTTCTTTAAAGTTTCCATCTGCGTATGCTTTCGGAGCATCAGGAACAATGGTTGGACCAGCGGGTGTTGGAACAGAAGTCTTACCAGTAAAACCACCAGGCTTTGCAACAGGAGCTGGAGCACTAGCTCTTAATGAAAAGCCATCACTAGATAAAGCAGCACTACCACTACCACCACCGATACCACCAGTTAATTTCTTGGCAGTTTTACGGTCACTAACACCGCTGCTTTTACCTAATGAATAACGTCCCATTTAAGTTGGAAGGGGTGAAGCTTCTTTAAAATCAACATCTATTAAATCGTAATTAACAGCAAGATATCCATCTACACGAGCTACAGCTTCTGGCTTTATCTTTAATACCTCCTCCGCAATAGCACCCATATAACGCTTGGTATCACCAATGTAATTAAACAAATAGACACCAAGTCCTGATGCAGTTTCTCTTACTTTTACAAGATTTTCTTTTAATAAAATAGAAGATTTATAGTGTTTGTATTTGAGCCAACTACTTTCAGCACTAAGACCCGAACTAAATCCTGACAAGCCAGCACTAAGCAATGCAAGTCCTGTATTACTTCTAATTTTCGGTCGGTCGATCGGTCGTGCTGGATCAATCCACGTTCGTTTTTGATATCGTTGTTGACCTGCTTTCGTTGACGCTGATGCAATTAACGATCGTTTCTTATCCATAGACAATCCTCTACCAACAAAAGCAAAGCCTCGGTCTTGATTAAAATCAAACCTTTTTTGTTTAGTAACTTGATCATCAATCAAATTAATAATGCTATTTCCTTCTCGACCAGCCGCCAATATTCTTCCTTGTGATTCTAATGCTTCAATGCTTGATTCTTGTTTTTTAAATGCTTTAGCTTCTTCTTCTTCAAACCACCTTGTATTGATTGCAGCCCAATCTTGTTCTAGTCCTCTGTCAGCTAAGTAGTTAGTGGTATTTATTTGTAGATCTTGCATCAGTTTTTTCTGTTCTTCTTCTGTATTTCTTATTTCTGTTTGTAACTTTGCTACATCAAATTGTGCTCTAGCATTTTGATTGGCAACCTCTATCGCTTCGTTTTGAGCACGAACATTCTGTTGATGCTGATAAAAGCTAAGTCCTGCTGACAGGACACCAACAACAATAGCGACAGGACCACACATACTTAAATTCTTACAAACTCATAGAAGAGGCGTTTCTCTGGTCCCCAGTGTAGATGTTTTTTGATAAACGTAAAACCCAACCACTGAATCCATTTTACATGTACTTCATTCCTTGCATCAACTATGTTGAATAATAAAGGATATTTATTTTGCATATCAATTAAAGTTTTTTTTGATTGTCGAAGAAACCATCTCTTATCTATCTCATCATCAAACATTGCTTGACATCCTAACAACCAAATACGTCCAACTCCTTCACCTTCTGGAACTACCCCACCTATTGACATAGGGACACCATGACGGCTGATGGTAGTAAGACAAGGCTTACTCATAAAATAAGAATATAACAATGCACCTTTAGGAGAAGAACCTGATTGTGCTATCACTTCTTTAGCGTCTTCAGGTCTTAGATTTTCAGAAAGAAATTTTAAATCTTCTAAGTTAGAAGGTCTAATAGAACTCTTCATTACAGTCGTCTTGTTCTTGTATGTAACCAACCTTCCCATTCGGCTGATTGGAAACGACAAGGTAAAGGACTGCTACTGACAATTTCTACTTTAGTATCTATATTCCTAGCCATTACTGGTACTTTAAAAGATCCTGTATTTAAGCTTGGACTTCCTAGTAGTGGTGGGCTAGAACCTAAAGAGATACCGTTGTAAGGATATGTTTGAACATCTCTACCAGCAGGTGTAATTTTCAATTCAAAAGCTGATGTCTCATCAAAGATGACAGACCAATTTCTCATTTGTAAATAAGGTCCAGCAGCTATAGCAACACCTCCACCTTGAGGTTCTTCTTTTAAATAAGGTGTACTAAATTCATAAGTCATGTCATATAACTCACCAACATAAAACTTTGCACCTGTTAAATCTCCCAACACAGTCATAGTTCCGTTACTACCAGATCCACCTGCAAGAGTTTCACTTGTTGGCATGATGACTTGACCATGACGAATAGTAATTAGATTTTGAAATGTATAAGTATGTGCAGTTGATGTAGCAGTAACAGCAAGACCTACACCTTCTCCAATTGATTTATTCCATAGGTGAGAAGGGAAACTATTAATCGTTACATTGTCAGAATTATTACCTGTTGTTCTTGCATTAGTTGCAACACCTGAACCATTAATAGTTAAGCCACCTGCATCTCTAATAGAAACTGCTGTTCCGTTTGACGGTGCGGAAGTTGGAAAGTTCTGTTCATCTGCGTATGCTCCTGTGTCGTATCTTCCGACTACTGCCATGATCCCTGTCTTAGAAATAGGATAAGGCAAAGTGATTGTTGATTGTGCTCCTAATCCTCCAGGGTTTGTAACAGCTATAGAACAACTTGCTTCTGTTGTTTTTCTATCTAGTAATAATTCAATTGACGTTCCCGAATCTACAGACTCTGGACGTAATGAAGTCTTCTCTAAATAAACACCATCAGCATATTGATTAACAATGTATAGATCATTATCTAAAGTAAACGTACCAAGAATTGTTTTCTCTCCTTTTACTTCCCAGTAAGACCAGGCTGATTGTAACTTTTGATCTTGTTCAAATAAGAATTTATACAAATAGATTCTCTTTGGTTGATCCTTGCTTAAAGCTATGATTGCTTCTTCTGATACTGATGAGACTAGGTTGATTAAGTTAGCAGGAATATATCTAGGAATAGAAGCTGTTACTTCAGATGTGTCAGGAACTGATCCCGTTACATCAGGTAGAAAGTATTCACGCAATCCACTGAACTCTCCCTTTGGTAGAGGGAAGAAACAAGTACGACCTACTGCTATAGGATCAACTGTTGTATCCATCTCAAACTTAGTCATTGCAGTGATAGTTGCAGTCGATGGTGTTAGTGGAGCTGCAACACCTGAACTACCTGTATCTAATCTGAACTGACCAATACGACTGAAGAGTAAAAGTGTATTAGCAAAAGACAAACTACTTACCAAGATATTTACATCAGTACCACCTGCGTTTAAATCAATCGGATCACTATCTATAACTGTTTGAACTGTCTCAGGCCAGAATCTTGCATAGTCAGCAGCGGCTGAAAGAATTACTTTCTCATCTGCTAGAAAAACCAATCGGTTTCTAAAGACATTGATGCTTTGAATAACTTGTCCAACGAAAGAAGGATTACTTGCAGTTGTAGTATCACCTGCTATTCGATGTGACCATGTATGTTTTTTAAAGGTAAAAGTTCCGTTGTCTTCTCTCACTAAAACGTGAGGCATAGTAGCAGCATTAAACTGATAAACAATTGCAGGTGCTACTGTTTCTCTCCATATCCCTTCGCCGAATCCACTAGTACCAGCGGATAATTCAAACTTCACATAGTAATCATCTAACGATGTAGAAGTAGTTCCTTGAATCTTAATGATGTGACCATGTTCTGCTCTGGTAGGTAGATCAGTAATACCATCAACAACTGCCTTAACAACCTTTGTATCTATACCAGTTGTATCATCTGTACTTGTTAATGTGTAATCTCCACCGTCATCTTTTGTGATGCGGATAATGAAGTCATCATTGGTAACAGTAAAGCCAGAGATTGTATTTAACGATGTGGCTAAAGTGTCAGCAATAGTGACTGTGCTAGCTGTTCCGTTCCCTGCTGTTGGTGTTGTATAAGTTTTAGCAGTTCCGTTTAATGTGACTGTGTAAGTTGTATTTAAGTTAGCTGCTTTAACAAAGACAATCGACTTAGTTCCAAAAGTAGGGGAGACACTATCTGCCATTTCAACTGTCTTTTCTTTGTTATTAATAAATGAATAGTCAGCAATACTTGTTAGTCGAAATTTATTAGCAGGATCAGAAGTATTTGCCACATCTAAATAACCTTTACCATCAGGGAAAGCAACAGTTTGTTCGGCTCCATCTAATCCAAATACTTTTAGATCTCCATCTGTAATTAGAACGATGTATCTAACAACTCCATCTCTATCTACTACATCTATAAATGGTCTTGTACTACCTGCACTACCAGTAAATAACTCATCAACATGTTCAAAAGGAGGACGTTTCTTTAAACCTTCTACTGAACTAGGCATACAGTTAACAACTGATTCTGCCTGTGATGCCAGTCTTAATGCAGCGGGTTGTTGACTAACACCATTGATAAGGTTTGGAATGGCAGTGCTAACTAAAGGCATGGCTTATCGAATAAGAGCACGACTAGGTATGTATGTTTGGAATACACCCGTATGATTTGGATTACCTCTTAGCATATTGTGTTCACTCTTAGTTGTTTCTTCTTCTAAGAATTGAGATCTTGCTTCTGATTCTGCTGTTAAATTAATAGATCCTAAATCTGTACTTCCAATAATTGATTCTTGTAATTGTCTTCCAGCTCTAGTCATTATGTATTGATGAGCATGTTCAGGAAGATCATCCCAGTCAAGCATGTAAGTAATATCAGCTTTTAAATCTTCAGTAAAGACAGAAGTTTGACCACGCCTGTCATACAACATATTATTTTTTTGAATAACGTCATAGTCAGGGAACTCATAAATATCTACAACGACTCTGCTTACATTTGCACCAACAACAATTTGATTGCTGGCATTTCTTTTCATTGTTACTTCGTAGTCAGTATTAAATGACCAGCCTTCAGCTTGTACTTGACGACTCACATTAGTAAGAGTGTCTTGTGCTTGTTTAGCTAAACCAAATTGACCAGTAAGGCTATTGACGGGTGCTTCACCCATCATTTGCAGTACTCGATTAACTGCTTCTAATTCAGTAGAACGTGCAAGGACCATAACAAATAAAAAGAAGGGGGAGACCTTCGACTTCCTCCCCCAGTACAGAAGTTAACTGGTAGCCCAGTAAATTTCAATTGCACAGTCAGGACGTAGAACGCCAGTACCGTGAGCCATAGAACCGACCATAAATGTTCCCTGCCATAAAGCATGAACATCAGATCCTGTTTGTTCCATCTTGAGATCCATCAACTTCACAGTACCAACAGCTTGCTTGTTAAATACAAGGCCAACACTGTCAGTGTAGTTAGCGTGGTAAGTGTTGTTCTCACCTGTAACTGCTGATCTGTTTGTAGTAGGTAGATGGTTTGACTTGATGATGCTGATACCAGCAACCTTTAAGACTGTTCCATCTGCATACGCTCCTGATCCACCCCAGTCTCTGTTAAGAACGTCAGTGGTTTGAGCCAACTTATAATATTCAGTTGGTCCAAGAACAAGATGTCTGCCTTCGGCTGGAACATTATTAATGTCCATCTGTTCAGCCGCTGACCACATAGCAGCTACAAGGTTTGCACCTGTAATAGCAGCTTTGTTTGCAGCAACAATCTTGATGCGAGTACCGCCTGGAAGATCAGTGTTGAAGTTAGTACCAGTTCTTGCAGCTTGTGCAACAGTGGCAGCTACGTTCTTATCAAAAGTATAAGCAAGAGCGTTGCCCATCTCAGTTGAGTACTGAGATCTAACATCGTAATGATTCTTGGCTTCGTCAATGTCTGCGATGAAAACATTTGATACAAGCTTGTCATCAATATTGATAGTAGCTTCAGCGTGCTTGATCGCATTACCTGTTAATTGTGTTCCAGGTGTGTGATAAGCAGTTGAGCTAAGACCAATGATGGGAAACTGAGCTGATTTGCCAGATGCAATAGTTCTTACTGTATGTAAGTTTTCAAACACCGTAGCTTTACGGAACGCAGATAGTACCTCACCACTGAAAACCTTGAGGAACAAGGCATCATAAGAAGTACCACTTGCGTTTACCAAGCCCAGCCTTGAGCTGGTGAAATTAGCCATAAAAGAAAATACCTAAGAAGAAGAGAAGTCCTAACCTCCTTCCTGTCACTCTGGGTATCCCTCGCAAGGGGCCAATGTTTCTTGAAAAGGTCTAGGTATCTATATACTAACCCCTAAAATACACTTGATCTAGATAGTTTCTGTTCTACTTTCTTTCTATAAGCAGGATCAGTTTGATAAAGAGGGTCATTCATAGCTGCTATTACTTGTGCATGTGATTCATATTTATCGGCTGGACCTCTAGAAGCTTTACCTCCAATTAGTTTAGGTTCGATGTTTGCTTGAGATTGATAACGACTTTGTAAACCACCAATAACTAATTTAATCTGATCAAGATCTGTAGTCCTAATAGAACGATCAAAGGCTGCTTTCTCTCCATCTGTTAAAGCAGTAGAAGCCCAAGCAATCATGTCATCGTAAGCTTTCTCACCTCCAAACTCTTGTTTAATATCTAATACTTGTTGAGCTGCGAGTTGAGAATCTTGTGTCGCTTTAAACTGAACACCTTCGAGATAGGCATCAACCATTTCTTTGTTGAAGCCAGCCCCGTCTAGTGCTGTGTAATCATCTTGTGTTAATTGACCTGTTTGTTGCCACCTGTCATTCATTCCACCAAAGTCAATACCTGCCTCTTCAAAACGACTGCCAATAAATTCTCCATAAATTTCTTTAGCATCACCTGTTGTTTCAGTGTCGGACTCAGGTTCAGATTCAGATTCAGACTCGGCTTTAGGTTCAGCCTCTTCTGTCTTTTCTCCTGAACTCATCTTTTGTTGGAGTTCTTGATAACCTTTTTCTAATTCTTCAACTGATTTATATTTACCAGCTAAAAGTTCAGAGCCTTCAGAAGTAGAAGACTCTTCCGTTTTTTCTAAGTTAGCTTGATCTTCTAAAGATAAAGCTGGCGTTGGTTCGTCTTTGATTGTGATTGATTCAGGCATGTGTCTGCGTTATGTAGTTATTTAATAGTGATGTGACCAGGACGATCATGGATAACCTGTGGTTTCTTAGGTTCTGCAACCTTTTTCTTAGGCTTTTCTTTTTTAATTATAAGTTCTTTTACATCTTTATCAGGTGGTGGAACTTCTTTAAGCTTCGGCTCCTCCACCTGTGGGGCCACTGGGGACTCCAGCTTCGGTGACTGCGGTTGGGAGAGCGTTGGGGACTCCTCCTTCTTCTGTTGATTGGGGGCCATACGGTGATCCAGGTTGAGTGTAATTTTTTACCAACTGTGCAGTAGCTGGTGATTGCAACAGGGAACTCATTTGTTCCTGTTGTTGCATCTTATTCTGAGCTGTTTGTGCAGCAATTTGTTCTTGCTGTAATTCCTCAGAAGTTTTAACTAAGTTAGTAGTGTCAATAGATGCACTTGCAGCCAGTCTACGCAATGCTTCTTCCATGTTCAAGTGTTTAGCCATGACCTCTGGTCCTAAAGCTTGATGTCCAATACTTATAAACTCAGTTAATTTATTCATGTCGTCACCTCTACCGATAGCTTCTAAACCTGTAATTGGTTTTGGATTAACTAATGGTTCTCCATTCAATTGATTAACAGGGAATTGAGGTAACTTTCCTTGACGTTGAAGGATATACATCAGTCGTTTAACTAGTGGTAACTGGAGTTCTTGGGTAAGAATGGAGTAAAGCCCACCGATTGATGACTCTAATTCTTGAGCCATATATCTAATCTCTTCTGCTGTTACTCTTTCACCTGGTCTTTGTATTGCAGTATTAAGAAGGAAAGCGAATTGCATACGCTGTTCAATCCGATCAATAATGTTATTAACTATTTGTAAATCTTGACTCTTTTGACTTTGAATAACAGAAACATCAGCAGCATTACCTTGAACAATTGCACCGTTAGCAGCAGAACTTAATGTCCTTGGTCTAGTAGTACCGTTTGGATTCACTAAGAAAAGAATCTTTGCAGCGGCTGCACTTGCTTCTAGTGCTGATTGATATAGAGATTCAAGCGCAGTTAAGTCACCGTAATACGCTTCAACGTGAGAGCGACCGTATTCTTCTGTATCAATTCTTTCAAAACGTAATGGAATCCAAGGGCTACAATCTATCGGACACATACCATGAGTATCTGGTATCTCTTTACCCTTTGCTTCCTGATACCAAATAGCTTTATCTTCTATAAACTTTACACATGTATAGAGTTTAATTGTTTTCTTAATAGGTCCAATATTTTCTTGTGACTTATCATTAACAGGAAGGAAATCTTTAGGTAAGGACTCAGGATAAACTTCTTCTTCTACAACTATTTCATTAACCGTACCCATTGGATCTCTGACCACACAATATCTATCAAGGTGTATAACTCTTATTCCTTCTGGACCTACATAAAGTAATACATTACCTGCTACTAATAATTGCTTGAAAGCTTCGTGCATAGAAGCACGAGCTGACATTGTTTCAAGCATTGTCATTACAGACTGTTCAACCTTTACTAAAGCTGTATCAAGTTCTGTTTTTATTTTTGGATCTTGTTGATCTAATTGCATTGCCAACGAATCCATTTCTAATTTAAAGAAAGGACTGTTAGGAGGGAAAAGACTAAGACCTAAACGTGCTGATAAATGACTGACACCTCTAGCACCAACTGACTGATAAGGAGTTTTTAATTTTCCATGATCTCCCATGTTGGAGTCAGGGACCAAGCTAGGGATTGTAACTTTGCTACAGTCTCTTGCTCTTTGAAGGAAGGGATCTCTTGATGTAACTAGCTGTTGATAACGAGAAGCAACAGTGCCATCTCGTTCATCATCATACGGTTTGCCTTGGCTATCGACATCAGTAGTTAGTGTTAATTCCATTAGGGGTTAGTAATACCAAGACCAGTAGAGGATTGAACTAAATTCTTATAGCCTTCTCTACCTTGTTTTCTTCTATTAGTAGCAGCAATATCTAAAGCAGGGGCGGCTTGATCTGCACTAAACTCTGGACTCTTAGGAGGTTTCTGATTTGCTATTCTTTTTTGTTCATCATGTTGTGCTTTTGTATAATCGAATTGTTGTTGCCAACGAATATCAGCCTGTCTAGCACTTTCCCTAGAGAGTTCCAGAGATTCTCTTTGCAAAGCAATAGATTCTGAGTTATCAGATGATCTCCGACTGCCACACATAACTAATTTTCTGTACTATTTTGATCATTGTAAACGGAATGAAGCATCCGTACCACTGACCTTGCTCCTACATAATGCCATATTTCTCTATCTTCTTGGTCAGTAGAGGGACATTGTTCAGGATAAATCTCATCTAATCTCTTTAATAAAGCCTCATCAATAGGAGGCCAAAGGTCTTCATCGAAGTTCATAATGTTGGCTCCCAAAGTTTTACATTACCTGTAGTGTGATCGTACTCCCCGTCACGCAAGATGCGTGTTAAGCGTGCAGTTAAGATGGCATCCGAATAAGTTTTTTTCTTTTTCTTATATGCTTCCGTAACCTTAGTCCACATCTCTTCTAAGGATTGAGCATCACCTAATAATTTTTCTGCTGTAACTGGGCCAACACCTATCAAACCTTCTATGTTATCGGTCTTATCTCCAGATAATGTTTGTAACATCCAGTGTCGATCAGCTTTCTTTCGAGTAACAAGTTCGAGATCATCACCTGCTAATAAAGTACAAGGAACTCCACGCATATCTTTGTCAGGTGAAACGATAATAGGTTCTTGATATTTTCCACCTGTCGCTAGTAATCCCATAACATCATCACCTTCTAAGCCATCAAAACTAATGGCATGAAATTCTTTAGCGACTCGTTCTCGTATAGCACTAAGACCAAGAGGCTTACGCTTGCCTGATCTATTAGCTTTGTAGTCCTGGTAGATCCCATGCCTAAAGGTTGGGTAGTCAGAGAAACACATGATGATGGGACCACGAGCCTCACCAATCAATTGATATTGAGCAACACGATCTTCAATCAGTTGCATTACATCACGTTCATCTAAGTGAAGAGTATGGAGATTCTCATCCCATCTGGTATCTGATTCACATGCACAGCATGAGGAATAAATCAGCCAGTCAGCATCAATTAGTAGTGTCATTAGAAATAAGAAGACATTGGAATTGTTAATCGACCTGAGTTCTGGTCGTAAAGAAGTTTGTCAACAGGGCCAGTAGTACCAGCGAACCTATTTTTCAAACAACGCAGTTGTAATTCACTACGTTCTGCAACATCACCTTGCTGATTGCGCTCGGCGGCTATACAAATATCTGATAACTGCGCTATTGAATGTGAGGATCTTAAATGGCTAAGAGAGACTTGAGTTCCCTCTTCATGGCCTCTACCTTCAGGTCTTTTAAGGTGGCTAACAAGGAAAAGGCCCACGCCCGTAGACTCAACCGTTTGTCTAAGCTTGGTACATGTGACATCCAAAGCACGGCGTTCATCACAGTCAGTGAGACCACTTACAACAATCGTAAGGTGGTCAACAAAGACAACATCTACACCCTCTACGTTCGCAAGGTATTGGATCTGTTCGACAAGGCGATCAGGGTCCATAGATCCAAAGTGATCGTAAAGAAATAATCTGCCAGTCGATAGCAATTTATCGAAAGCATCTCTAGTTGTTTGTTCATCAGCTAGAGAAGGATCAATGTGGATTGGTAAAGATAATTCAACACCAAGTATTCCTTGAAGTGTGCGTTGAATTGTTTCTTCGAGTGCTATGTATCCAACTTTTAATCCATGAACAAGGAAGTGATGAGCTAACTCTCTACAAATAGAACTCTTACCCGTACCTGAGCCAGCGCAGATCGTAATCATTTCAGATTTACGAAAGCCTTTGACGCACCTATTTAATTCAGGCCAAGGGTAATTACATATAGATGTAGCTCCAGGTTTTCTTAGTTCATCCCAGAGATCAGCCGCATTAACGACTCCATCTGGTCTAACGGGAGTTGCTTTCCAGAGCAGATCTCGTAACAGTTCTTCTTCCCCTGCGAGGAGCATCTCATTAGCGTCCTTGCGTGGCAGTCTTGCGATAGCTGCCTTGCCAGCAGGTAATACTTCGATAGCTTTCTCGGCCGCCTGTGTTCCAGGGTCATCGCTATCAAAGCAAAGAACAATACGAGCGAAGTTGGATAGCCATTTTAAATTTGCAGCTATGTACTTGCTAGCAGATTGCGCTCCATTTGGCAGAGACACGACAGGAAATTTGTTGCCTTGTACTTGACTGACTGACATGCAATCAATCTCACCTTCAGTAATAACAACAAACATATTTTGTGTGCCATGTTGTCTCCAAAGATGTTGACCCCATAGCTGCATGTCTGAGCAATCACCGACCCAACTAAATCTTTTGTCTTTAGTTCTTATGTGTTGAGCACATGGTTTACCTAGCTGATCTCTAAATGTAGAGACTTGAACAGGTTGTCCATGTCTTTCAGTCGTACCGTATCCATATAGATCTGTAGTTTCTTTGGTGATTCCACGCTTGTTTAAAGCTTTGGAAATAATTCGACACTGATCTATAAGGTCAGGCTTTTTCATAGGCAATACAGTCATTGGTCGTTTCTCTTCTTTTGAAGGTTGATACTGATAGCCGCAGCCATAGCAATGTGCATGTCCGTCATCGAACCAAGCAAGATTATCTTTGCTATCACATTCAGGACATGGGCCGTGCTTTAGATACTTGCTTTTGCTTTTCATTTCTATCCCAGTGGTGGATTAATAAACGCAGTTCTTCTATGCGTTTGACTGCCTGATCTTTACGTTCTTGATAATTCATCTTGGTGTTTTCCAAGTGTCAAGTTGGTCAATCATCCAGTCGTATTTATCAATAGGTTGATTGCAATGCAAACAGTTGAGAGTTGACCACGCAAGGTTATAAATCCTTGATGTCTTTTGACATTGAGGACACTTAATATTCTTGCCATTACTACCAGCTCTATCTTTCTTTTGAATGAGCTTGTAGTCCTCAGTCACTAACTGTTCCTTCCCATTAACAAGGATGTGTTTAGTAGCAGTAATCATGGGTTATACCAATCATTAGGAATAGTGCCGTTGCTCCAGATGAATCCATTTCTTGTAGCCCATTGACCATAAGTAAGAGATTTCTTAGCACGACTGATTTTTTCTTTGGCGTTTTGAAAGCACAGTCTTATATCCAAGTCAGGATGTTGTGCTTTAACGCATAGCATTTTGCGTCTGTCGTTAGGAGAAAAGAATCCCTTAGTCTCTACGATCACACCATTAGGCAATATAAAATCTGGTTTATATTTTCCTTCCCATGTGTAGTCAAGGCAAAGAGATTCATAACTGAACTGAACGCTGCGCTGCTTAAGGCTGGCAGCAATACCAGCCTCAAACTTACTCCGATATTTAGAAATCGGATGAGTCTTCCTCTTCTGTGAAAGAGGTTGTTGCTTCTGACGAGCTTTGGAAGTTACCTTCCGTTGCTTCAAAGCCATAACTTGTAGAAGATTTTGTGTATTCCTTTAGGTCAATAATTTGTGCAGCTAAAGGTTGGATCTTGATTCCTACTCCAGTAGAAGGATGGTTGTAAGGGACAGCTTCAAATGAGATGCGACCAGTAGAACCAGGTCCAATCTTATCTACTCTCTTCTTCATGTCATCAGACAATGGCTTGCCTTGTGCATCGAAGAGTGCAGGTGGAGTGTTCTCCCATACTGAACCATCTTTTCTTTGACCAGATACTTTGCGTTTCATCTTGATATAGAAGACAGCCTCCCCTTCTATGTCATCGAAACCAAAAGAAGGAGGTGCTGACTTCCAATTCTTTTTGTTTGGATCAGCTTCCTTGCATTGTTTCTGGAAACGAGATAGCAATCCTTCGAGTTGTTGCTCCATCTCACTAGCTTGATCGGCTGGAATAAGAGCTGTTACTTTCCACACTGCCTGTTCATACTTGGTGTCAGGTGTGACAAGCCATGCGTACTGATACTTACAAGTTGGTGTTGTAAGTTTGAGTCTTTCAAATTGTTGTGCTGAGTTCATGTGATGAAATAATTAGAACCTTGTACGGAAGTCAGATCAAGATCACCAAGCGTAGGCTTAGGTGGTAGTTCATCCTTCCTTTTAATCTGTTGAGTGAGCTGTGTTGTGATTGCTGTGAACCAATCTTCTGAATACATTTCAGAAAATGATTGCCTAACTGCATCCCTTAGCTTGCTCATTTCTGAGGGAGTTGTGGCAAAGCAATCGTGTACCCCGCCTATGTTCTTGACACCTAGAGCTACTGCTTTGAGTGTCGAGAAAGACATGTGGCTTGAATCAAATGAGTGGATTTGATTAGGCGAAAGAGCGTTAGCCATCCGACCTGAATCAAGATCGTCTTGATCTATATTTGTTCTGATGTCCATGTGAACGTCAGATAAATACTTGAGTCGGATGCGTGTTTGCTTGACGTTCTTGTACTCCTGATGAACTAACAAACCTGATGGTGTTGTCCACTCAAGAGGGATGTTGTCCTTACCAGCAAGACGACCAAGTTTTCTGAACCACTCCATTGCTTTAACTGCTGGGCCAATCAAAGCTGTTGTCTCTTTATGTAAGAGCTGTGCCATGAAGTGCATGGTTGTCATAGCTCCAGGCTTAGTAGTCCATGTCTTACCAGCGAACATGTCCTTCGATCTCTTCTGCGCCCAGTCATAGCAGTAGTAGTAGAAGGCAGTAGATGTAGCTGAGTATGGACTGGTCATAACGCATGGCTTTGCCAGCGATCTGTCTGGCTCAAGCATTAACCACTTCCTTGCTCTTGGATCTTCACTCTCTCTAAGTTTTTCAAGGACACGAGACATCACTTCAGAGTAAATATCTTGTGGCCTATCACTTGAGATGAGGTTGACTGACTTACCCATTGATTCACTACGCAACAAAGCTGCGTAATGTTGGATACCTGAGCAAGTGCAATCAAGCATCACTGGTAGGTGACAAATGTAACCCCACCCATGTTGTTTGAACTCTTTATAAGCACGAGCGAAAGCAAGGAAGCACCAAGGCTTATCAGCTCTCATCCAAAACTCAGAGTTCAACCACGGGTCATTACCTGCCCCAGTAATTAATTGTTCATGCTCTTTCACCCAATCAATACGAGTCTGCCAATCTGATTTACCTAATCCATAGAGGTTAGCCCCATGTATTCGTAACCAATTGAGTTCCTCTTCTGTGTTGATGGGTGTGCCATTAGCAAATAAGAGAAGCGACCTTGATACATCATTACCTTGTGGGTTCAGATAAGGAGGGCGGTAATAGTAACGACCTCTGAAATCAAGGGACATAGGGAAATAAAATTTCTCTTCATTCTTGAATCTGCGTGCAACCCATAAAGTTTTAGCTTGACCTATGCGTGCGCCTTTAGTCTTGTCGTTTCTTTCATGGATTTGCTTGGCTCTTTTCCTCCACTTGAATACACCTGGATCATCTTCATCTAAGTGCTTAGGGAATGGAGGCACGGGCCATCCATCTCTAGGAAATAAGCACCCAATTTCTAGGTTGTTGTCATAAGCATGTTCAACCTGATCAAGCATCCAGTTATGAACCATCCAAGCTACTGATTGATGGACATTTGCTGCCTTGATAAAAGGTTCATCACCTTTACAGTTCTTAGCTACAAGTTCATCATTACTCTTCAGTAATTTGAGGGGTAATTTGTAATACCCACCATCAGGCCAAGGTCTAGGTTCAATCACCATCGGTAGATAGTTAGGTGTCATCAATTGTTGTTGTGCTTTGACATCCTTAATCCAAGCCATGCACTCATCGGTTGCTTTAACGACCCGCCTTGCAGGTTTATAACCGTGGTCCATAACGATTTGAATTAAGCCTGTCTCTTTAGCAATCAACTCAATTAGGAATACACCTGATGCCATCTTTTCTTTTGGCTGCCAGTTATCAGTCCACTTCATGTGTCTGATAGCTGCCATCTTGTGTGCTTTACGATTACGACCACGCTTGAATTTAATTAGTTCATCTTTCGATGCACGATCAAGCATGGTTTCAATCCAAAGCTTGTCTGCTAAGTCCATTGCTACTGAGTGAAGCGTTGGACATGAGCTAAGACTGTCGATAACAGTACGAAGGGAACACGCTGCTACTTGTTGAGGTGGTAGGTGTGTAATAGGAGAGAGTAAAGCAAAAGATTTACCAGCTATTCCCTTCTCTATTTTCTTTCTGATAGCTCGGAGATGGATAACTATCTGATCTATTCCATGTGCGGTAAGAGCTTCTCCCCACTTGGATAAGGACTCCATCTGTCCTCTTTTGCGTATGTTGGATAGAAGTTTCACTCGGTCGCAACCAAGTGTAATCATCTCGTCCTCGTGGGCAAGCTCGTCTTCCAGGGTCTTCATCTGAATACCAAAGTAATTCTCTGAACTTGACGTTCACTAGTTTTTATTAGAGGACCAAAGAGTTAGTTCTCTGTGATAGTTATCTGAAGTCCACTGTTCTAAGATTGATCTCATCAGCTCAGACATACCAATATCTTTAGCCTTAGCTAAATCAATTAGCATTTCGTAGTGAGTACGAGTGATAGCTGATTGAACTTTTGATAGTGGAGATGGGTCATGCTTAGGAACTTGATACTCAGGAGTATCTTGAATAGTTTCTTCAGTCATTGGATTAAAGGGATTGTCTAGCGACTGAGTAGCCAAGGTCATAAAAGAATCGACACTCATTTTCAGCGAGTGATCTTTCTAGTATTGGATTCTGAAAGCGTTCTAAGAATCCTGTTTTAAACCCGTCTTCTTTGAGTTGCTTTTGAGTTAGAGCATTAGAAGTTTCGGGTGCATCTGTTTCCATCCTCCAATGAGTAGCGTCATCGGGGATGCGTTGCCAATGACCTGAACGATTGCCTTTCCCATACTCGCCAACGTAGTAATAGGAAACCTCTTGGTCATTGTTAGCGTGCTTTTCAGTTGGTTTTGATTCCGTTAAAGGAACCCAAGGATGATCGGACATAGCGGTGGTGGGAATTAGATTACTATTTATTATGCTTCTAACAATCCCATAGGTGTCCTATAAGATACATATAGTTACCTTATGAGATCATTGGAAGGTCTAAGTGGGTGCTGTCTCATCTGTCTCATCTCTGTCATTATTCCTAGAAAGAAGAACAATAGAATGTAGATCATCAGAGACTTAAAGACATCCCACTTAGAGGGAACATAGGGTGAGCGCATTGGACCCCTATAGGTAAGGCTTCTTCATATATGGACATTTGGAATAAACTGCTGTTAATTCCTCGTCAGTCGCTTCATTAAGCTCCCAACGATTTTGAATCTCAGTCACTTGTGACTCGTATTGTTCCCAAGTGCATCCATAAGACTCAAAGAACTCTTGTTCAGTCATAGTTGATTACATTCCCCAGCTTCTACCCATTCTTTATTGCACCTTTCGGCGTAACGAATGAGATCTACACCTAAATCCTTAGTAGGTTTAGGGTTAAGCATTGAAGCAACTAATAAAACAACTAGTTTCTTTCTCTCTGCTTCACTAAGTTCTAGTGTGCAGGTATCAAATAGTTCTTTGATCATCTTCCATAAGCTCCAATGTTCTTAAGAAGAATAAAAAGGAGGATGCTTACGCATCCCCAGATGATGAATGATTCCATAATTAATCTTCGGGGTAATCACCTAAAGCACCCTCAGTGCTTACGTCATAACCTGCCCTCCAATTCTCTTCACGATCTAATCGTGCCTCTGAATTAGAGAGTTCTTCTAGTGTTGTCTTTTGATTATTAGTTAGCCCGTTGTCTAGGTGTTGACCACCTTTTCTTAGGGCTTCACTAGGTGATGTTTTTTCAAGGTCAAATGACGTTGATTCACCGTTGCAATTGACAAAGGTAATAGATCCCATGTTGGTAATACCTAACGAATGTGAATAAATCCCTCGGCAAGCTCTTAGTAGGACTAATCCCACAATGTACCGAGGGAATAGCTAGACCAGGGTTTGCACCTGGCCCCCCGCTTTTACGGATTAGCTTCTGATTCAATATCAGCAATGAAGTAATAGTGGCTATGATCATGCCCCCGCCCCTTTAGAACAAATTTAAAATGTTCATTAAAGGGCCATGAATTAATAAGTTCCTGAGCTGCCCGCTCGTGGTTCTTATCAGTATCCAGGGAATAATCCCAACTAACTGTTTTACTCCATTTAGTTTCACTGTCCCTTTCGTGTATGGCTTTAATCTTTGTCCCTCTGTAATTAGTAGGGCCAATATATTTAGTGACGATACAAGGGCCAGTTAATGCTTCGTTGTTCATGCTGGTAATACCTAGCGAAGTTTTGAGGGTGAGTCCCTCAGTCAGCCCCGAAGGGCTGAGGGAGAGAGTCAATGAAAGACTGGTTTCCGCAGCTCTGTATATCCTTCTTTAATCCACTGGACTAAAGATTGATAACCGCACCGTGCATCCTTGAAAAATAAAGGACGCTCTACCAGATCCCGCCTAACCCGTGGCATGATGAACTGTTTTTGAACATCACCCCAGGTAAGCTCTGATTCACAGTTAGCAACTGCTCGGAGCTCCGCAACTTGGGCTTGTGATTCAATCAAAGCAGCGTGCATATCTGCCAGCTTCCAAACCTTATTAGTGGCTGGGTTGATTTCCTTAAAGCGTGTTGCCATGTCGGTAATACCTGACTAGGTGGACAGTTGAAGGGCGAACCCTTCAGAGGATCTTCAAGGCTGGTGCAATTCATACAGCAATAGAAACACATTTGAACTCGGAATACTCGGCCCGTGCTTGTCCTTGACGGTTCCCGCTAGTAGCCTGCAAACTCTGTCTAGTGCATGAAGATTTCAACTCACTTGAAAATCCTGTGAAGGATTCAACTACTAATTGTCGAGGTTCAAAAAAAATTGCCCCTGCGGTTAGCTGCAACTGGGGCGGTAATGCGGAGCTGCTCCCCTAATGGACGAAGCCTCGTACCGTGCATGTCACTTGATTAGAGCTCAAGTCAGTGAAGCCCCTGTTGATTAAGGCTCAACTAGTCAAAGCCTAAGAGAGTCTTACAAGATCCCTCACTGATCAATCTATATCCCACCCCCCTCTTTGTCAATCTTGGGCGACCACAGAGACAACCACAGAAGATACCCCAGAGACTGCCACAGGATCTTCGAGACTATATATATGACCCCATTGGGGGACTTCCGCCTTCCCCCTCTCTACGTTACCCCCTCAAATTTTTCCACCAAAAAAGTGAACCAAGAGACCCCTATAGGGGGAGTGTGGGAGAGCATATTGTTCTTCATATGTGGACAGAAGGTTAGAAACTAGTTATGAAGGGGATGTTGATCAGGCGATCCCCATCAAGGAAGATCAACGAAAAGGGGCTTCCTGTGGTGGGTAGGCCTCTTTTTCATTAGGGTGTAAATGAGATATAGTAAATTTCATGGGAAAGAAAACGACAACGGAAGTATTAAGTGAGCTGCATGCAGGGTTAGCTCATTTATTCATGGAGAGATTACGGGAGGGAGAGTTAGGGAGTGCAGAGTTAAATATTTTGAGGCAGTTTTTGAAAGACAATCAGATTAGTGCGCAGCCATCAGAGGGAAGTGAGTTTGGGGAGTTAGCTAAGGCTTTACCAGATATAGAGAATGTGATTGAATTTCAGAAGAAAAGAGCATAGATGAAAAAGCAGTGGAAGAAATTACCTGAGCCTTATAGTGAGGACTTCAGGTATTTTTTAGTGTTGGTGTGGAGGCATCTTCAACTACCAGATCCAACCCCAGTGCAGTTAGATATTGCAGAATATATGCAAGGTGGACCAAAGAGAAGAATTATTGAAGCGTTTCGGGGAGTAGGAAAGAGTTGGATGGCAGCAGCTTATGTGTTGTGGCTGTTGAGGAATGATCCACAGAAGAAAATTATGGTGGTGTCGGCTAGTAAGACAAGAGCAGATGACTTTGCCCAGTTTTGTTTGAGATTAATTAGGGAGATGTCGTTACTTCAATGCTTAGATCCCGATAAAGATGAGCAAAGAAGTGCAAGTAATAGGTTTGATGTAAGACCAGCGATTCCCGATCAGAGTCCTAGCGTTAAATCTGTTGGTATTTTTGGGCAATTAACGGGATCTAGAGCAGATTTGATACTTGCTGATGACGTTGAGGTTCCTAATACTGCTTGGACAGTAGGGATGAGAGAGAAGTTATTAGTCTCAGTCGGAGAATTTAATGCAATCTTGAAGCCAGGAGGGGAAATTATGTTCCTTGGAACCCCTCAAACAGAAGAAAGTATCTATAACAAACTGAGATTAAGAGGGTATGAGTGTCGTATTTGGCCTTCTAGGTATCCAGAGAAACCTGAGAAGTATGGAGAAGCACTTGCGCCAGTGATTCAAAAACGATGTATATCGTCAAAAGGGTGTCCAACAGATCCCGATCGTTTCTCAGATCTCGATTTGTTAGAAAGAGAAGCAAGTTATGGTCGTTCACAGTTCACTCTCCAGTTTCAATTAGATACAACATTGTCGGATTTAGAGAGATTCCCTCTCAGATTATCGGATTTAGTGGTAATGGAAATAAAAGACCATGCACCAGAGAAGATCGTTTGGTCATCTGGAGCTGAATATCGAATAACTGACCTACCTGCTGTTGGTTTTAGTGGTGATTATTATCATCGACCTGCGTTTTTACATGGTGATTGGTTGGAATTTCAAGGTTGTGTGATGTTTGTAGACCCTTCTGGTAAGGGAATTGATGAAACTGCATACTCTATTGTCGCTCATTTGAATGGAAACCTATTTATTCTTGAGGTAGGGGCATTTAAAGAAGGTTATACAGAGAAAGTCCTAGAAGGCCTTGCACAGGCCGCTAAAAGACAACAGGTAAAACTGATCCTATTGGAAGATCAATTCGGTCAGGGGATGTTACAGAGCCTTTTACAGCCATATTTAAGGAAGATCTACCCCTGCACAATTGAACCTGTTAGAAGTAACGTCCAAAAAGAAAGAAGAATCATTAATGCTTTAGAACCTGTACTGAATCAACACCGTTTAATTGTTAATAGGTCTGTCGTAGAAAATGATGCGAAGGCTAGAGAGAATGATCCTGTGGAAACTGCTCTTAGTTATCAACTTTTCCACCAACTTACCCACCTAACTGTTGATAAAAATTGTTTACAACACGATGACAGACTGGACTCTTTGGCAGGAGCCATACAATATTGGAATGAATCGCTTGCTATTGATGAAGACAGAGCCATCAAAGAACGAGAATCAGAACTTTGGGATCTCGAATTGGCTGCTTACAAGGGCGATATTGAAGGCCTTCTCGACTCGCAAATACTTGGGGTTCCTCTTGAAAAAATCCAAGCAACAAAAGCAGGAGCACAAACAAATTGGATGCGAGTCGTGGGTCATTAAAAAACCAAGGACTTGGGTTGTTCGCATCCCTGGTGCTTTTGTTGGCTATAGCTTTGAAGAAGGAGGCGGTGGCTTTCAAACTGTGGTCGTTGCCGAAAGTTGGGAAGCCGCATGGCAAACTGCAATGGATACAGATTCATGGGACATCCTTCCCTTTGATGTCGATAGTATTGCTTGTTTCCCTAAAGATGTTGTAACAAAGTAATTATCCTCTCCAAGTTCTTGGTTTCATTTCTGCTACTTGCTTTTCAAGAGCATTTATTCTATGGAATAGTTCTCTTATATCTCGTTCTTTCCTAGAACTGTTATTGCTGATTGCTACTACTACGGTTGTAGCAGCTACACCAACAAGGGCGGCCCAAATTTCAGTCATAAGTTATTAATTTGTTCTTGAAGTTCTCTATTACGTTCCAAGATTGTTCCGAAAGTTCCACCTCCTAAATTTACATTTGGATTCCCTGTACGAGCTGCTTCAACAGCATCTCTAGTTTTTTGAATTGTTAGTGGATTTAATACGTTCCACTTGTCACCTTTTGATTGTTCAACAGATCTCGAATCTTGATCCATCTGTTGACCCATCATGTCTTGTAATCCACCGCACATAATCTGAATTTTGTATTTGTTTTAGTTTATCGCTAATGTTGACTTGTGTTTCATTATTTTTATGGCAGACAACCAAACCCCACCTCCTTCTGAAATAAATGAAGAAAAGAAGAAAGGTCTTTTTAAAAAACTTGAAGAAATCACTCCAGACAAAGATGAACAGGTCGCACTCATCGGAGTTGCAGTCAGGCTCGGAATTGTCATTTGGAGCGGATTTATCTTAACTTTGGCGTACGTAGATTTGCCTGGATTCCAAAAGCAGAATTTTGATCCAACATTTATTGCTTCGGTTTTTACTGGCGCACTTTCAACATTCGGCCTTGCTACAGCTAAAGACAAGAAGAATGGAAACAGTGTAAGCAAAGAAGATATGGAAGCAATGATTGCTAAAAGCAATACAGCACAGACTGAGCAAATCATTAGAGTACAAACTCCTTTAACCATTAATGGAGCTGAGTTAGTGCAAGCTGAACCTCCAAAAGCTAGTCCTGTTCAGGAGAAGTCAGAAGAATGAAACTATTAATATTTCTATTATTTCTTGCAGCTCCTGCTAGGGCTGATATAACTCATGCCATAACCACTAGCACTCAGCTTACGGTTAATGCTGCTGCAACTCAGGCTCAGAGAATTGGATCAAGTTTCTCAGCAGCAGGTTCCAATGTGGACACAACCGATGGCACAACTGCGAACACCGTCTCGGCAGGGACAATTACGAGTGGCGTTTATTCGCCTGGAACGATTGCTGCAACGCAAGATAACCCAGGAGCCGCCTTCTCGTATTCCCAAAGTTATACTCAGGCGGATGCAGTCCCTACTTCAGCTCCCTCGGTAGGAGCTGTAGGGAATTTCTCTAATGTAACTTCAACCGCTGCTGGAGTTGCAGGCAGTTTAGCGGGTACGATTACAAGCCAAGGTGTAGTAACAATAACCGCAGGTGGAGCTGGAACTTCTGCGATTGGAAGCGTAGAGAGTGCTTTAACTATTAAGTGATGAAGCGGCTTCTGCCACTGTTATTACTTATACATTCTCCCGCTTATTGTGTACCTGTTGTGCCAAATTTCACTAGCGGTACGATGCAATCTACCACGAGAACGACTAGCGTAGTGACAGAAAATATTGTTTCTCACGATTACTCTGGCTATCAATATTCTTTGAATGGTTCAAATATTTCTGTTGATGGAAACTCTATTGCACCTGACCCTACAAATGTATCCACCACCGTTGAAGGACAATCACACACATGGACTGGATTAGACATCAATTCCAGAGGAAACGTCACGATTACGAACGAAGGTCAACCTTTCCAATTCGTAGAAACTTATCGTGGGCCTTCGCTCCAAAATGTGACAAATATTCAGAGAACAACAAATATAGAGTCCGTCACAGAAACTACCTCGGTCTTCTCGCAGTAGCTCTCTTATATGGAGGGAGTGCCGCAGCGCAGACAAGTTCCACGGCAGCTCCCGTTGCTAATAGTAGTGGCAGTGTAACCAATATGGGAATACAGAATTTACCTGGAAATAGTGTTACAAATCATTACGGAGGAAACATAATATGCCAAGGCCCAATGTTAACTATTTCTCCATTTGCTACCGATTCACATACATATAGTACTCCTAGAGAGTATTGGTATGACGCTCCTTCCTACAACGATGATGGATCACTTAGTCATCATGTAGCTACTAGGACTGGGCAAAAAGATAACTTCGCTTTAAACCTTGGTATATCTGCAAATTTCTCTATTCCTTTAGACAATTCATTACAGAAAAGATGTAAGTCTGCTGTAGATAAACAGTTAGCTTTACAGCAGGAAATAGTTAACTTTAAACGATTAGATTTTGAAATTACAAGACTGAAGAACTGTGGAGAATTAAAGTTAGCTGGTATAGAATTTACTCCTGATTCTCCTTATCACAAGATTTGCAAGGATATAGTTGTGAAGCCCAAGATGGGACAAGTCTTACCGCATAGACATACACTTAAACCTTTAGAGGTGGTAAGCCCCTCTTCTCCCGATAAGAATTAGATCTTTTTTCTGATTGTGTTAAAGGTCTAACTGGTTTACCTAAAGCTTTTTTAACTCGATTAATAATCTGTTTAACGATTGGTTTTACTGCTTTTAGCAGGAGAGGAGTAGCAAGAGCCGCACTTGTAGCAATAAGAGTAATCCCAGTAGTGCTAACAATTTGAGGAGGAGTGGGTATTGCATTAACGATTTGTTGTGTTGTTGTTAACTTTTTGTACTGCGTAACACAACGGTTGCCTATCAATTGATACGCAATTATTTCTTTCCGTCCATCTTCAATTTTAGTTCCAATTTCCGCTGCTCCAGGTGGCGGGCAATCCTCGATCTTCGAGGCGGGCGGTGGGTCTGCTGCTGGGATTTCTGGTTGCGGGTATCTTTGTTCATCTCCCTTTGGTGGATATATAAGTTCCTCTGGTGTGTAATCCATTGCGTTGTAGCTTGGATACTCCGCTTGGCATAAGACAACATTTCCTTTTGGATCATTGTTTATTAGTGCAGCGTTCTCTCTATTATTCTTTCGTGCTTCAACACACCCAGGCATATCAATTACAGGAAAACCTAAGTTAACTGTGACTGGAGCTGGAATGTGTAAAGACTGAGGTGGCTGTATCTGCCACACTCGAATAACAGGATGAATTACTGGTTGTATTCCTATCTTGGGTATCTTTGAGCCATTGTCCATGCCTAAATTGCTGCTCCCTTATCTCTTTACAGTGAGAACACTGACAGTCATTCCTTGAGTTCAGCTTCAAGTTCTTCTGCTTTAGCAGCTAACCCAGTATAAAGTCCATGAAATTCGTGGTCATTAAGATGACGACCATCAAGAACATAAAGACGTTGCATCCTTAACATACGCTGATGTTGTTCTTCAGCCCACTCTTTACCCATTTCAAGTTTCATTAGAACTTAGGAAGTTGAAGACCTTTAGGTGATTGAGTTGGTAGTGCTGGACTAGAAAGACTTGGTAACTTTATCGACTTAGTTACTTGTTGGATTGCCTTATCCATTAAGGCATCCTTGTTTCCTTGGAACCAGAAGTAACCATAAGCCCCGCCACCAAGTATTGCTATGACACCAACGCCTGATGCAATAGCAATGCCATCAATTACTTTTCTCATGCAGGTTTGTTAGCTACTAAGAAAGCAGTGTAGTCAGTCTTCACTTGATCCGTCCAAGCTGCGTTACATATAGCCTGAACATCTGCATCTTCTCCAGATATATCAGTAGCTACTAGGTTGTCACTTGCATCAAGTTTCCCTGGTGTTAATACTTTTCTCTTGAAGGAACGAGTAAGTTCCACACCATCTTCTTTGATGATCGTTGCGGATCTCACTTGAATGTTCCATTTTTGAACGACCTCTATTTTGTCGTTTTCTAGTGTCTTGGTGATTGCCATTTAGGATTAATCTCCGATTAAAACAGGTTTATGGCTTAGTTTTGAGACTTGCTAACGGTCTAATAATTAATTAAATAAAATAAGTAATAGTAAACTGTAAATAAACACCAGATGCTTCAGATAAGTTTCCGTTTCTACCACCTGAACCTGCTGATTGGGAAGTATGAACCTGATCTTTTCGCATTACATCTAAATAAAACTGATTAGCACTTTGAGGTATTACTGCCTGTATCCCAACCATATCTGTGTAGTCATCCCAAACACTTGTAGGTTCCCAATAAGCAGGACCACCTCTTGCAATAATGTCATTTTTAGCAGTAAAAGGAGCAGATAAATCTAATCGACCTCCTAGAGCTGGAAAAGTAACATTATGCAGTTTGACATGACAATGAACTACTCGACCTACTTTCGTGTACCATCCAGTATCAGAATATGTGGAAGTTGCACCACTTTCTGCACCTGTTACAACGACATCCCATGTGCCTTCTTCATAATCGTCAAGCAAGTTTTCATTACTACCACCATGAGGATGAAAGTTAATACCGTGACCAGCAGTTTCTATTGTTAGATTACCGTCTTTAATTTCAACGTGACCATCTTGCCTGATACGCATACGCTCTGCTGATGTCCCTGCGTTATCAGTATGAAAAGTAATTACACCACTATTATTCGCACCACTTGTTTCTCCTTGTATTCTTGCCGCTTCACCTGTACCATTAGAGAACGTAACAGAAGATATAACATCAGTTGTATTATTATTTCCAAATTTTAAATCTAACCTTGCACCATCTGCTGAATCACCACCAGTTTCAGTGAGTTGAAGAGTATCTCCATCAAAGGTAAGATTTGCCTCACCTTGAATCGCGTTTGCTCCTGTAACTGTACAAATGGTGTTATCGGTTGAGCCTGTTAAAGCTGGAGCTGAAGGGTTAGCTGTAGCACTTGTAGCTACTCCATCTAACTTCGTCTTATCTGCTGCTGACATTGAGCCAGCTGCACTGGTAGTAGCCGCTGCTAATTTACTTCCATCAATTGCAGCCGAACTATCTAAGTCAGCATTTTTAATCTCACCGTCTTTGATACCTTCTGAGTTGACTTGTGTTAATCCCATTAATCTGCTGCCTCCGCTGTGTTACCTGCTGCTACCCATTCTAGGTACTCTTGGTAATCTGTGTTCGCTGGGTCTTTAGGAATAAAAGCACCATCAGCTTTTCTTTTGATAGAGTCTCCCTCTGATGTTT
>VTLG01012806.1_pt1 | contig 44280 bp, 53 predicted proteins | sample 4694571 | NCBI WGS metagenome assembly VTLG01 (sample SAMN12604809, study PRJNA352737) | marine metagenome | biome: ENVO:00000447; feature: ENVO:00000209|ENVO:00000569|ENVO:01000036; material: ENVO:00002151; isolation source: viral sequences binned using virsorter ...
ACCCTGCTACTTGGGATGATATTAAAGTACAGGCTAAAGTTCGTAAGGCTTTGCCGAAATGGATCAAACCCTCACAAGAAGTAGATGTCCAGATTATCAAAGAAGACAGAGGAAAGATTTATGTAGTACAAGAATTAAATGATTGGTTAATTAATTTAAAGGAGAATAAATAAATGTATACTATAGAAGATTTAGAAGACTTGGTTTGTGAATTAGCACATAAAAAAGTAAAACACGATTACGATTTAATACAAGCAAGACCTCATTTTTCTGGCGAAGATAGTCGTTATGTTATGTATAAAAATTATAAAACGAGAGAATACACAAGACAAGCACAAGATTGCTTTGAAATTGAATGTTCAAGATATAGACGGATATTAGAAAAACATTTACAATATAAATAACATTGTTGGAGTATAAAAAGAGATAGGTAGTGGGTTTTCATTCATTCTTCCTACTTTTAGTGCTTCCCCTTTCTGCACACTATCTCTTCTCTATTAATTTATGATAAAATTTACCTCGTCGTAAAAAAAAGTATTAGGAATTGTCAAATATTATTCGTAAATTGTATTATCGTCAATGTTGATGATTAGCTTTTTGAAATAAACGAAAGGAAATAAAATGAATAAAACACAAGATAAAATAAAATGGCTTTTTGGAGATATAAATCTTAAACAAGATATATCAAAAGACAAAAACAAAAATAAAATGATAAAAAGAAAAGAAACAAGATTTGAAAAACTTGAAAATAGAATAAAGGCTATTGGAGGTTTTTTAATGAAACAAAATCATAGTGGCGGTTATAAATATGAATTGTCAGACACAAATCCAACAAGCAGTACTTTTTTGTGTAAAACATTAAATGATGTTGAAAATTATATTGTTCAATTTGAAGCAGGAGCAACATCTGAAATGGTATGGAGATAAATCATAAACAATGGGGTGGTGTAAAAGCCACCCCTAAAACGAAAGGAAATAAAATGAAAAAAGATGAAAAAGTTTTTGGAGAATGTGGAGCAGTTTGTTACGACAAAAAATGTGACAGAACATTTACAGAAAAAGAATATAATGATGGAGACTATTTAACAAATGGTGAAGGTTGGAGTATAGACCATTCGAGTGGATTTTACTTCTGCCCAAATTGTTCAAAATACCTAAGCCTAGCAGAAACTATATCAGATGATTTAAATTCATTTAAAGAGTATGATGATATTCCATTTGAAATAATTTTAGATTCTGCTTATATGATTATTGACACCTATCAATCCTACAAAGAAAGAGAGGCTATATAATGAAAGTAACAAGATGGAGTGATTTAAAAATAAAAAGCAGTAAAGAACAAAAGATATTAATGAGCGATAAAAGAAAAAGAGATGGTTCTGTAATGATTTTAAGTTGCATTGAAGAAGTAACATCGTCAGATGAAATAATAACAAGTGGGACTACCTTTGTAATTAGAAGCGTAGGACAAAGAGACCACTTTATTTCTAAGACACAACTTTTAAGAATTGCTGAATTTTCTGAGGAGGTGACATCTAAATAAAATCCACTGATGAGGGAGGTCTCATATGAGGTCTCCTAGAAACCCTAGGGTCTGGAAATGCTTTTTAAAATAAACAATGAAGGGAAGGCAAGTAATGAAATCAAAAATAACAATAGATTCATTAGATGAATTAAAAGAGTATTGCAAAAATCGTGATGAATGTATAAGCGAAAGCGAAGTCTATATTAGGTTAAATGGTGGTCTACGCAGTAGTAAGTATATTCAATACTACGAAGATGGTAGTTGGTGGATAGAACACCAATCTTGCGATGCAGAGTGCGAGTACAAAAATGATAAAGAGTTTAAAGAAAACGAGCCTATGATATTTAAGGCTTTAAATAATGGTGCTTTAATTAAATACAGAGAGGAAGGTAAGTAATGAAAACATATAGACTACAAATACTTTTAACTCAGGATATGTATACTGCTAAAGATTCCTATGAACAAGATTTTAGTTCTATGGAGAAAGCAGAGGAATTTGCTAAAGAAAATGGACTAATAGTAGGTGGTGAAAGCTCTGGGGTATGGGCTATATGGGATGGAGTATTTTATAGTGGGCAAGAAGAAATTCATGATGCTACTGAGCATGATGGGTCGTGTATCTATGGTGCAGAGCAATTTGATTGTGCCTATACTCACCTAGAAGTCATATCAAGTGAGAAAGATGTAGATAAACTAGTTGAGGCGTGTGTTGAACTAATTAACTCTATTGATGATAATGGTGTTGATTTATGGGATAGAGATTTAGGTGATACTCATAGTTCAATTATGTTTTATGGAGGGCATGTAACTTGTGATGTTGAAGATGAAGAGGGTGGTGAGGGAGAAGATAAAGTAGAATTTGAAGGCATTTCAGATTCTTACAATAAACTAAAAAAACTACTAAAAGAAATGGGGGTTAAATAATGGCGAGAGAGAAAATAAGAATATTAATTGATGTTATTCCATTAGAAAATGGAGATGTGATGTATAAAGTTTGTGATGGAGATGATTATAATTCAGTTGCAGATTGTTGTGGAGGTTCTGGATACTTTCAGTCAAGTTATTCAGTAGATGAAGCCATAGATGATTGGAGAAAGGAGTATGATATTGAAATAGTTGAAGACCATAGAAAGTATGAGAATTATAATTAAATAGTTGAAATAGACCTCATTTTGATCGAGTGAGGTCTATAAAGTGTAGGGTGGTAACCTTGCTTCTGATGATACAAACCAATAACGAATGGAAGGAGTTTATATGTTAGATAAACTAAAAAAAGAGATAAAGTCAACTCTTAAAGAAGAGAAGAGTAACTTATTTGAAGGGCATCAAGATGAGCCTAAATTAGAAGGTTGGATTGAGGCTCTAGAATATGTGATGGGTCAAATAGACCTTTTCATTAAAGAAGAAGAGTTTAATGAATTCCAAGGACATTGTCCAGAATGTAATTCAGATGATTTAGATAATGTTTCAGGTGGTGTAGATTCCACAGAAATGAAATGTGAAAATTGTGGTCATGAATTTGGAATAGAATCTAAAGGATGGGAGGTGATATAATGGCTACAATAAAAATAAAAGTAACTGCAATAGAATGGAAGTCTAAAAAAGTAGAATACATTTGCGAGGTTGAAGAAGATGAGTATAAAGAGCGCAAACATTACGGAATAGGTTATTTAGATGGTGGTGATTTAGGAACTGACGCAGAGGGTTTTGATGGTTTTGAAATCTCTAAAAAAATCATTGATAATGATTGGGAATTTAAAACTACTGATGTAGAATGGGAGGAGATTAAAGAATAATGACAATGGAACCAATCAAGAGAAAGTCTGACCTTCAAAGGATGATTGCATACCTAGAGAAACGCAATACAAGAGATGCATTGCTATTTCGTATGGGAATCAATACCATCCTGAGAATATCAGATATAGTTAAGTTGCGAGTATGTGATTTAAAGCACAAGAATGGGTCATTTCGGCAATATTTAAGTTTGAATGAGCAGAAGACCAGCAAATTAAAAAAGATTGCTTTAAACAAGCTAATTCGCACAGAGATAGAAATTCATATAGATAAATATGAACTAGAGGGTGAGGACTATTTGTTCTTTTCACTTAGAGACCCATCAAAGTCTCTAGATAGAACCAATGCTTGGAGAATTCTTAAGAAGGCTTCCAACCATTGTAAGATTGAGAACTTTGGGACTCACTCCATGAGAAAGACACTTGCATATCATATTTATGCAAAAACTAAAAACATTGCCTTGGTTCAGAAACTCTTGAATCACACTAGTCCTTCAGTAACTCTGAAGTACATTGGTGTTGACCAAGAAGAAATGGATAAGGCATACAACGAATTTCAATTATAGAAAGGAAGGTCTAAATGAATAAAACATACACTATTTATGAGTTTGCGATACAAGATAAAAATCATTACCCAACTGGTTGTAATGTCTGCGTTGCTTATGAAAAGGATGAAAAAGCAATCAAAGAAGATGGTATGGATAACAAAATATACCATTATGTTTGGGAAGAAGAAGTTAATTTAGATAACATATCAATAGGTGACACCATTTTTCTTGATGAAGAGTTTAAGGTGGTTGGTGGAGCAAACGCAAAAGAAAGGAAGGTGTAAATGGGAAAAGAGACTAAATTAACACCATTAGATTTATACAAAGAAGACTACTCTTTTGGAACTTGGAAAGAGTTTTGTGAAGAGTTTGGAGTTTCACCAGAAGAGCATCACATCACTATTTATTATGATGCTTCACTAACTGAAGAAAGGAAGGTCTAAATGGCTAAAAACTACGAGGTTAAACTTCGCCAGAAGAAGTACAAACTCAATCACTTTAGAATGTTTGTTGTTAAATACTTGAGTCCTACTGACCATCATGGGTCTAGGGTTAAGATAACTGACACCAGATTCTATGACTCAGTTACCATCCCTTTTGATTACTCAATGGAATCAATAAGAGATATAGCAATCCAATTTTTACTTAATAAGAAGATCAAAATCGAAGGGTTTTCATGTGATGATAGCAAAGACCTGTATCATTTATTTACTCTTGATTTTGACACTAACATGAAAGTGAGGCGTGTATGAATGTATTTGCTTACATATTTTTTATGGCTTTTTGCATTATTATGATTATCTTATCATCCTATGCAATAATGGAGATAAGACAATGGTACAGAGATATGAAAGGTGATAGCAAGTGGTCATAAAAAAGAAATGTTCTCGCTGTAAAGAGGACAAACCTAGGGAGGACTTCGGTGTCCTCCTTGGGCGTAAGTATGCACAGCACTATTGTAAATCATGCATGCGAGAATATAACAAAGAGGCACGAGATAAAAGAAAGGCTCGTCTAAAAAATACGAGTTGGTTTTAAAGCCATAAAAGGTTATATTTACGCATGGATAAATCAAAAGCTGATAAGATATTGGACAAGTTAAAGTCAGAGAAATCTGAAAAGGAACTTGGTGAAGTATTGGAACAGGCTCAATCGATAGGTATCTCTCCTCCACACGCACAGCATCTCCTTAAGTCTGCCTTGGAAGATAATGAAGTTGAGCCTCTCCTCCCTGCTAAAAAGGGAAGATATAGAATTGATGAGAAGCACTTTGCCTTAATGTTTCTGGATGTCTTTCAGCAAGAGAACTTTGACACTGGCGATATTATTCCTCGCTATTCGATGGTAGGAAAACTCTTAGGAATTCCTGCTAACACTCTGAGAGATTGGTGGGCTAATAAAGAAAACATATTAGCCCAGCAGTCTACCATGATGAACAGAGGCATGGACTATCTAGCCTCTTCCTTAATGATCGAAAGCATGCGTATGTCTCAAGCACTATCTCAGGTTGATTACACTAAATGCTTTGAGAACTCCAAGGATTTCAAGAATTTTATTTCATTATTCAATACACTTATGAACAAATTAAGATTGTTCTCCAATCGCTCAACCTCTAATGTTGACCATCAACATAATGGAGGGGTTGAGATGATACTACCAGATTAAACTTGTAAATTAAATAATAATAATGTAAATTTGGTCTACTTTAAGGGAGGTTGATCATGAAATTACACATTAACACAAACCAAATGAGCAACAAGGAATGGCTTCGAGAACGATGTGATTCTATTGGGGCTTCTGATTGTGGTGCTATTCTGGGGGTTAGCCCATGGAAGACACCACTTGATATTTATTATGATAAGGTAAATAAGAACGCAGAAGAAAGCGATGCCTTTCATTTATGGCTTGGAAATGCTCTTGAACCTATTATTAAAAAGAGGCTAAAGATAGAGCATGACATGATTGTAAATAACGATAACAAAATTAGATACGACCAAATATATCACTACATGAGTGCTAACCTAGATGGCTGGTGTCCTGCTGAAAAGGTACCAGTTGAATATAAAACTGCTGGTCACTGGGATGGTATTCCAGACACATACTACGCACAACTTCAACATCAGATGATGATTACACAATCTCCTTATGCTTATATCGCAGTTTTAGTGCTTGGATATAATAGAAGATTGATACTTGAAAGATTTGATAGAGATGATGAGTTTATTGCTATCATGAGAAAGAAGCTTGTTGTCTTTTGGAATAGCCATGTAAAGGCTGGCGTTCCACCAGAACCTACATGTGAAAGAGATTGTAGGTTAAGATTTCCAGAACATAAAGAGGATACATGTATTGAAGCTGATGATGAAATAATTAAAGATGTATTCAGACTGCTCACTATTAGGGATGAGAAAAAAGATTTAGATAGAGAGAAGGCTACACTAACCACAAATGTCATGAAGTACATGAAAGATAACGAGGTTCTTACATGGGGTGATGATAGAGTAGTCGTCTGGAGAAAGTCTGGAAAAACAAGGAGGTTCATAGTTAAAGATGGGCGCTAAGAAAAAAAATAAAAGAGAAAGACTACAGGAAATGACTAACGAACGACTCTTATTTGCTGATGGATATGATGACGCAATTATTGGGCTGGATATGGGAAGTGGATGCAAGGTTGTTTATGACTACGCAGATTGCATTCAATGTTTAAGGGATGAGGGCTTAACAGAAATGGAAGCCTATGATCATTTTCATTATAACACGCTGGGTTCATATATAGGTGATGAAACACCCCTGTATATCTGGTATTTAAAGGAGGAATTAGATGACTGATATTAAAGATGCAATTAACAAATCAAAAAGTAAATCAAAGGCATTGACCACTACAAATAAATCAGTGGTTAAAATGATAGAAGATAGGAAAGAACTTTACGCAGGCATGATACCATCAAGGTATGATGTTAATCGTTTCATTTCAGCCTCCTTAATGGCTATACAAATGAATCCTAAACTACAACAATGTTCAGCCAAGTCAGTTCTCAAGGCTATAGGTGAGTGCGCAAGGTACGGCCTTGAACCTAATAGCCCTCTCTCCGAGGCCGCCTTGGTTCCGTATGGAAATAGAGTTGAGTTCCTTATTGAGTACCGAGGTTTATTAAAATTAGCTTGGAATTCTGGGCTAATAAAATGCATAGAGTATGATAAGATATGCGAGAATGATACATATGAATATACCAAGGGATTTAATAGTAATTTCGTACATAAACCATTGTTGGTAGGAGATCGTGGCCAGACCATTGCTTACTATTCTTATGCAGAAATGGTTGGTGGTGGTCACGCCATGGTACTGATGTCAACAGATGAAATAAAGGCTCATGGAAAGCAGTTTAGTAAATCCTACGCATTTAAGTCTTCTCCATGGCAAACCGATTTTGATGCAATGGCTGTCAAGACTGTGATTAGACAGCTTCTGGACAAGAAATGTCCTAAGGGCAATTCCAGTGAGGCTAAGCTTATGCAGGAGGCTGTTCACTTTGAAGATTTCCCTATTGAAGAAAGGGAAAAAAGAAGTAAATTAAGTTTGTCAGATACAGAAAACGGAGAGTTCTATCAGCTGTGTGATTTGATTACCTCGCTTGGTGGAGATCCTCAGATAGTAATAGACAGGAAGCTATCAGAGGAAGAAGAAATAAAAGAACTTAGAGAGTATTCTAAAACTTTAGAGGATTAAGATGAGTGGTATTAAAGAACAGATTATAAAAATACTGGGAGAGCATGAGGCCGCAAGAGATGATGACAATAAACTATATGCAATGATATTGTTTAATAGGGTTGAGCATCACGCCCATGACTTTCCAGATGAACAAAGAGAGGGAGCTGTCAAGTTGCTAGCCATGATGTACGAAGGCAAGCTCCCAAACTTTGATACTATTGGTAGGTTTAGAAGGAAACTGCAAGAACAGAATGAAGAATTAAGAGGTGAAAAGTATAAGATTAGACATGCACACCAAGAGGAATACAAAAAAAAACTTCAGAATATACCGTGGAAAATTTAAAAGATACAATTAAGATTGTGGTTCCAGGCATACCTAAATCACAGAAGAGACATAGATTTGGCAGAGGTTTTACGTACGATCCATCTAAACAAGATAAGACGACCTTCCTTTCGTTAGTACGTGAACAGGCCCCAGAACATCCCATTTTGGGGCCAATTGCCTTAAAGGTAAGGTTTACTATGCCTAGACCTAAAAAACACTTTAAATCTGGTAAGCATTTCAATTCATTAAAGCATGACGCACCTTATTATCATACATATAGACCAGACACAGACAACCTTTTAAAATTTGTGATGGATGCATTAGGTAGAGAAATTTTTTTTAAAGATGATAGCCAAGTATCTCAGATAAAGGCTATGAAAGTATATGGAGATTATCCAAGGACAGAAATATTAATAGGAGAAATAAAATATGGCGAACAAAGTGACAGAATATCTACCGAAGGATTACAACAGGAACAATCCGAACATACTAAAGAGGATTGATGAAGATAGAAAAGAAAACAAACCTTTTCATTATCTCTTTATTGGAAATGCTGGGTGCGGAAAGACGCTACTGGCTACACTGCTAGCGCATGATTTTGCGGCTCGCTTAAAGGGTTCTGCTATGGACGCTCCATACTTTATAAAGGTAAGAACATTTTATAGAGAGTATTTAGGCCTTTTAAATTCTTCTTATTCTGACATTCATACAGCGCTTAAATCTAAAGAGGCTAAATTTAGGTCTAAATTTGCTATTATAGATGACATAGGAGACGAGCGGCCATCCACACCTTCAGCTAACGAATATATAGGTGGTATGTTAGAAGAGAGATATGATTACATTAAAATGTGCGAGTCAAGAAGCAATCCTTCTTGGACTATTGGAACAACAAATTTAAATCAAAAACAATTGATGGAAAAATATGGATCAAGAGTGGTCGATAGAATAGAAGAGATGTTCACAATCATGAAGTTTAAAGACACATCCTTCAGAAGAAAAAAACGTGAAATAATAAAGGAGTAATTATGGCCTATAAGCTAGAAGATGGGAAAGGAAGTCTTTGGAAGAACGAAAAAAAAACTAAAGACAACTCCCCAGATTATACTGGTAAGCTAAACTGGAAGGGTGACCTGATTAGTTTAGCTGCCTGGATTAACGAGGTACAAGAAGGTGACCATGCTGGTAAGAAATATCTAAATATTAAAGCCCAGCCCTATGAGAAACCAACCATGACTGAACACGAGAGTGATGATGTTATGGCCTCTGGTGGTAAGCCTGCAAAAACAGTACACTATTCAGACTCAGAAGAGGATATTCCTTTTTAAATAGAGTAGGTAGGTAATAAAAGCTCCATAGCATAGGGGAACTATCAGCTATGGAGCTTTTTTTTATCACTTCAAGGGAAGTAATTTAATATCTTTATACATTTCTGGATACTTTAATTGGAAGTCTATAAGCGCTTTCTGTATTTTTATCCACGCAACTTCATAGTTCTCAATATTCTGTTTTTCCAAGGCAAGAGCTTTCATTTTTCTCACCGCTCTATCTTTAGCAGTTTTATCACCATCTTCTATAGCCTGCTTCAATGTGTTTGTCCAGTCTTCTATTGTATCATTAAGCTCATTAACAGACCTTGTTTTCTCAGCAGACAATGCAGCTGTAGCAGCTTCAAATGGCTTTACTGGATCCATTTGGTTCTTTATACAAGCGTAGTAAACCTCCTTAATCATTTGAGGGTCGCCTGTTTCTATAATCTCTGCAATAGCCTGCTTATAAAGTTCTGTAGCTTTGTGGTTAGTCATTCCCTTACCAGACGGCATAAATAAATCTGTCCAGCTCCAATCCACATCCTGTATTCCAAGCGCAGATTTAATTTTCTTCTGTGTGGAGAATGGTAGTGCTATTGTAGGAAGACGTTTAAGGTAAGCTATCGTCCAATCCCACCCCTTACGGCCTTCTAAATCTCTCATGGTGAAGCCACTTAAACTTTTGTTAGTTGCAAGCACACTGAATTCTTGTACTAAAGGAGAGGCTTTACTAAACAGTTTTTTCTTTGCGGCTGTTACTGGGCTAAATCCTGTATCATCGTATAATAATTCTGGGAACTCTCTAAACTGCTTGCCCCATCTGATATATTTTTCAGTACCGTCTTTATTTCTACCAGAGAATAAATAAGTTTGGTTTCCTATTGTGTTTCCGTACATGGTACAATCTGGCCATCCAGGTTCACCCTCTGGGTACAACTTAGGATTCTTTTTATAGTCAGACTTTCTATTTAAACAGTTAAGAGCGTTCATGCCAAGCCCAAAATAAAGACCTGCCTTAACCCAGAATATAGCGCCTGTTTTTATTCTTTTCTTTCTGGTTTCTTTATGAGCCGCCCCAATACCAAACAGAGAACCAAACTGTCTCATAGTAGATGTCAACCAATCTGGTGACAGTAAGAACCATCCCATCACCTGTCTAGTTTTAGGTGTGGTCATTAAAAGATCCCAATTCTGTCCACCAAATGAATCATTAATAAAAGCTGCTATTTCATTCTTCTGTTTAGTTAACTCTTCCGCTGATAGATTTGGATCAAGATTACTTATCTGTTGCTCATAGCCTAAAATCTTAAAGCCGTCATGCAACCAATCCCATAAAGCCCTGTCCCATTTCTCATTAAAGGAGGCTAAAAGTTTAGGTAAAGCAGCAGCGACATTACCCACACCAGGGATATTCTCAGCCCTTCTTACAAAATTATCTAAAGCTCCTTGAATTTTTTCTACATTTATATCTTCACTTGCTCCCAGCTGTAGGCCATGAGCTAAACCATCCTTAACAACATCTGTTTTTTCCCATGCCAGACTATCACCTTTAAGGAAACCTCTCCAGGCCATAGACCATGGATTGATTATTTTTAATGTTTTGAATATACCAATCTGTGCAACTCCTGTTTCACTCAGTGCCAGGTGATGGAACAGTGAAATACTTAATTGTAATTTTTTAAGGGTTCCATTTATGGCTTCATAGGCTGCTACAGTCCAGTGTTCAAACCTCGATCCAAGCACCACCTCTAGTGGGTCAATAATATCTGGGTGAACACGGTAGTAACCACCCATTGGCTTCTCAAGGACTGGGTGTTGTAAGGTCTTCCAGCCTGGGACATCATCAGATGTTATTAGTTTGTAGCCCTGGTTCTCTATTGTCCTTATGTCCTCTACGAATTTTTTGTTTGCTATAGTGTTATAAGCTATATTTCCATACACGGCTACTATATCTGCAATATCTAACATCTTTGGTTTTAAGCCTAATTCTGAGATACCCTCAGCTAATGTAGATATGTATCTTTTTTGTAAAAATTTATTCTGAATGGCGAACCATTGACCTACCTCAGTCTGCTTATTCTTAGGGATGTCCCAAACGTGTGTTACATAATTTTCTACTTGCTTATCAGTTAAGGCTTCATTGACCTCTTCCATGAGCTTCCATATCTCATTATATTTAGCTCTTACGTTTTTAACAATAGGTTTTAGCCTATCAATAATCTCCTGGTCAGCCATCATTGATTCAAGGTCAGGTCTGTTTAATTCTTTTGGTACTCCTGTTCCCTCTATGAGAAATGGAATAAGCTCTCTCTCTTTTTCTGTTGTTAATTCTTTTAATTCTCTTGCCCATAATATCAGTTCATATTTTTTTGTGTCCAGATAGGCTCTTCTTTTTCTAATAAAGCTTTTTACGTCTAGCTTTTTATCTTTAGCGCTCTGCATTCTGATTTTATTTTTAGCTTCTTCCATAGCCTTCTTCTTCTTATATTCGGCTGCATTAATTTTTTCAAGCTGATAGGTAATGTTTGTATTGTCAGTAGGATAATTATTGTTAACATCCTTAATCTGATTAGCATCAAATGCTATATAGGACATTACATTACCTTCTTTTCTAGACCATTTGTCTAGCTCTGATATTCTTGCCTGGGAGTCTCTAACTCTTGATACCATTTCAGGGCCTAACTTTTCTTCAATTCTAGCCATGGTCTGCGTATAAGATTGGAAAGGTGTGTTTTGGTTAGAGTCACCTAACTGCTGATTAAATTCATCATAAGGTATGTTTATATCAAACACATCAAATATAACATCCTCTACCAGCTTCTGGTGTCCTCTGTATTCTTTTAATCTTTCTGGATCCATTGATTCCTCTGGAAGTGGCTTTTCATACTGGTTGATGTACATCACACCATCGTAGCCCTCCCTCTTAAGAGCTTCTTTCCAAGCCATTCTATACTTCTGTATATCTTCAGCTCTAAGGTATCTCTCTAGAGACTCATATTCTTCGGCACTTAGAACACCTTTAACTTGTCTATGCAGAGTCTGAGGGTCTCCAAAGTCGCCAAGGTCTGGTAACTCCAAAGGATTTTGGATGTTCAAGTAAACATTGTATATATGCGGAGCGGTTCCTGGAGGTAGATTACCTCTTTGTTGTCTCAATCTAGATTTAGCCTGTCCCCATGTTCCAAAATGGAATCCAATATCGCTCGTTTTGTTAAAGACTTCAAAAGGGCTGTATCCCATAGGCAACCAGGTTCCATGGTGAATCATACGAACACCACCTTTTCGGTTCTTAACTGCTGTATTTTGGAAGAATAATTTTTGTTGTAAGGTTAAAGGCCCAGGCTTGTTGGGTTTCTTTAACTTGTCAAGCTGATATGTTACACCTGAGTGTTTCTTTAACTTTTTGGTTTTGCCGAGGCCTTTTTCGGAGAAGCCTTCGTTGATTTGGTTGATCTTCTGATAGGTGTTATTATAGAACTCCCAGAGAGCATCGGATCGTCTGCTTTCATTAATTTTCTTGATGTAATTTTTACCATTCTTACCTCCTTCGATTAAATTCCCTGCTTGCGCAGAGTATTTCAATTGTAAATTTAAGTCTTTTAGGTTAACCTTTCCAAGAGCTTTCTCAACTTTCTTGTGAAATTCTTTATTCTCTATACCACCCCATGGCTGTCTGTAGTTTTCATTAATCTTCTTATCCTCTGTTAGAATCCTACCATCAACCCAGTTAACCACAGCAAAACCTGGAGTGTTGTTGGGTAATGGAATTGGTACATAGTCTGTTACACCAAACTCTTTATATAATGCATCTGTAACTTGACTCATTTCCTCTGGGCTAAGATGTCTAGTCCCTATAAAATTCATGCTGTTAGATGCTTTAATTGATGAGGCTTTCATAAATGTACTGTTGGCCATAGCATCCTGCTGGAATAACAGACCAACCATAGACATGTAATCATCTAACGGCTCTTGTATTGACTGAGGTACTACATTTTTAAACTTAACCTTCTTTCCATTTATTGTAAATTCTTTCTCTAAAAAGTAAGGATTAATTACAGCCTTAACTGATAATGGATTGGTCTGATTCTTATAAGAACCAACTGCATTGAACATCTCTATCTGGCCTAGACCAAGTATATCAGCTATGGCATCCACACCATCTATGTTATACAAAGATTTAACCATAGAGTAGTGATAGTTTTGTTTCACGCTGTAGGGCGCATTAATCATTTTAGGCAAGTTACCAGAGTTTAATCCTGGCACTGCTTCCATTACAATATTGCCTGTATTCTCTCTAACTGAATCAGCAAAGTCATACTTTGTGATGGTAAAGTCTTTAGTATTAAACGCCTTGTTTAAAAGTTTCTTTCTGAATTTTTCTGTATTGGTATCTATTCCTTTTTTCTTAGCTTCTGCAACCATAGGGCCTCTGACTGACTCATATCTAGCCTTCATTGATGTCCAGATAGCGGCCTGTGTTTGCCATGGTTCCCATCCAAGCTTATTTGATATTTTAGTTATCTCCTGTTCAGCTGTTTTATATTGAAGCTCAGTTGGCACATCTTTAGTGTATCCAAATGCTCTCATGATCCATAAATCTACAGTAACTGGTTTATTCAATGCTGGGTTTACTGCCCACATAAGGTTTTGATAGAAGCTGTTTATCTTTTGGCCTGGTGGGACAATACCTGTTTCTAATATAGATAGCGCCTTTTTAGATTGTGATTTTGGAAACCTACCTATTTTAGTGATGGCCTCTAAATTATTGTTTTTATAAGCTATGTAGGCATTGATAGCCATCTTAAAATTAGGATTAACTTGGTTCTGTGGGCTGTATAAGGCAATAAGTGCTATAATTTTTTCTGCCTCCACCACATCGTTATTAACAAGCTCCATGATTTTCTTAGCACTGTCTTCATACCAGAACCTTCCAACAACGCCCTCATTAGCCATGCTTTCCAATCTTCGTAGAATCGTTCTCTTTTGAGCTGTGGTGTTTACACCTGAAGCCCAACCTTTTAATTGGTAGGTTTGGTCTGCTGGAGTAGGGCCTTCAGTAAACTCTTCTGTAACTGATCTTTGTAGTGCGTCTTGTAGAGCTGGACTAACATCTCCCCTGTCTACTTTCTCAGCAAACTCTTCACCTCTTTTGAATAAACTTTTTAAATAATTTTTAAAGCTATTAAGAATATTAAGTAATTTTTTACCTACAGGCACATCAGTCTTACCACTGAAAGCATAATCAACAGCTAAGGTAGAGAACCATTCTAAATCTGACTCCCCTGTTTTTTCCCCTGTTTTACTCTCATAATTAGCTCTTTCAGAGGCAATAAAGTTAGTAAAGGTATTACTCTTACCTTCTTGTCTTTTATACCACGTTTCAGCCCTTTCTTCTATTACAGTGCCAGGGTTTGACCCTGTATATAAACTGATAACATCTTTTATTACATCCCCTACACTTATAGCCTCATTTCTACCACGTACAGCTACCTCTTCTGGGCCTAATCTCTCCCCAGTCTCGGTATCTAGCAATTTATCCCCTTGAGCTTCCAACTGTTGCAGTATTTGTTCTGCCTTTCTTTGGTTTCCTTCAGCTTTGGCCTGCTCCACCTCATCCATTACAGTTCTTATTTCTTCTATTTGGTTGTATACCTGTGTATTATTTGGGTCAAGCTTTTGAAAGTAATCTATAACATCTGCCATACCTGGGCCAAATGTCGTTTGTAAATTCTCAATTCCACGCTCTTTGCTTGCTTGGGCGCCATACTCAAAGAATCTATCTAACTGGGATGTGTCCTTTCCATCTAACTTTTTTTGTTGCCATTGCTCAGCAAACCATTCTGAAGCTCTATATGAAGGAATTGTTGGAAACTTTTCTTCATACATAGCTCTTTCTTCCTGTGGAAGAGCATCATACATTTCAGTTACCATTTCCTTCTCATTCTCATTTAAGCTCTCATACATAGCATGAGCCTCTTCATGAGTGATAATTCTTCTTACTCCTGGATTCTCTACAGTTCCTGCTCCTTGAGGCAAATTGCTAAGAACCTCTGTATTAACCTGTATGGTATTTGTCTCCACATCATAGTGAGCTGCTACCGTATTACCACCCTTGTCCACCATAGGTTCTGGCATTGGGATTACATTAATACCTGACGTAGTTTTAAGATTAATTGTTCCTGACTGAAGGTCTTCAAGTATTCCTGAATCTTTAGAATAGGTTAGGGGTTGTTCTTTTATAATTCTTCCCTTAGTGATTTCAAGATCCTCTAATGTAGTATTTATTGCTTGCATGATAAGCCTGTTGTTCATATCAATATCATCCAAACCAAGTTCAATTCTTTCTTCTTCTGTAAGGTAACCAATTGCCTTGAGCCTTCTGACTATCTCGTCTTCTTTCATAGTTTCTACTTCAAAACTCAGGTAACCATGTTTTATAAGAAATGCTTCCTGAGCAGTAGTTGCTGTCCCATCCTCATATTTTTTCATCATTTCATCAAGATCATCTGTTTTTGTTTCTGAATCCTTGAAAGCTATCTCGAGTGCATTCATCTCAGTTTGAGTTTGTTCAGTAGATATAGCTTCAGAAATTACCCCAGGCACGGAAAATGCTGCAAGCTGGGTAGCAAACTCTCTGCCAGTTGGAAAGCTATATTGGTTATTGTCTACACTCATAATTAAGCCGCCACCAACATAATTTGGATTTAAATCTTTTAATGATGCTGGCAACCAAGAATCATTTGTTATATCAGATAAAAACCTTTCAACACTGGCGTCCTCCCCAGATAAATTCTTTTCCTTTTTCCACTCCTGATACACATCCTCTATAGGTTTATCAACAGTAACATTCATCACCTTTATTAATTCTTCTTCTGATATCTCCTCAATTGGATTCCCAAAAAAACCTTTCTTCGCAAATTTTGCAAGTTTGGTATCAGGCCCATACATCTTATTAAATTTAGAGGTAAACCAATTTACTGAATCAACAGCTCTCTTAGAAAGCTCTGTCAATCTAATTCCACTAATGTTTGGATTTAATGTAGCGATTGTCTTATAAAATGTGTTTGCTATACCCTTTGCAACTTCTGTACTAGACGCACGGCTCAAAAATCTGTTAACAGACTTCCCAACCCCTCCTATAGCTCCCATTATTTTTTCCCCTGATTGCTCACTAAATATTTCCATGGTAAGCTGTACATATGAATCAGCAACAGACTCTAAAAAAGAAGGATCCCAATAGCTTCCGTCTTCATTTCGCATCGCTAGGCTTGCAATATGTTTATGCTCATAATCTTGAAATGCCATACCTCCCCATCTGCTCCAAAAATATCTAGAAAATGGCGCTCCAGCAGATTTGACACCAGTTTTAACTACCCATTTACCACTTTTATAAACCATCTCAGGAACAGCCCCTTTAAAACTAACTGTCATTAATTTTTCTAAACTTTCTCTTATTGCTGCTGTTTTAAAGAATTCTTTAGTTGCCTTTTTTAACATCTGTTTCGCACCTGCTTCAGCCGTTTCTCTGCCTGCGGTGAGTATAAGCGAAGTTCCACCTGTACCTATAGCCATTGCTATTTCTGCCGCAAAGCCTGGAATCTCAGCTAATATATCCCACACATCATAGCCCATAGTAGTACCACGCTCAGCCTCTATCATTAAACCCTCTAAGTATTGTAACTGCTCTTTAGAAACGTATTTTGATCCAGTTTCTACTCCATCAATTACATGGAAGGGATTCTCAACTTCCGTTAATTTGTTCGCTTCCTCTTCAGGTAAGGTGTTAAGATTTCTCATATAAGTCTCATATTTAGTTACCGCCATGTTATGGTCTTTTAAAGCTCTAACAGCTTCCAAACCTTGTAAGGCTTCATATATTACAAAACCACCACCAACAAAGGGAAGCCTGCTACCAACACCTGTTGCATCAATAGTTGCAAAAAAATCCTTCCAGTCTAGAGGATCCATGTTAATAGCTCCATCCCAGCCATTTCTCCAAGCGTAAGTCATTACGTCCTTGTCAGTCATTCTTATAATTTCCCAATCTTCATACCATGTGGGTGGAACCCATACCCTCTCCTGTACGGTGTGGTCTCCGCCTTTTCTGTATCCCTCTGCGCCAGGAACGCCTGATCCTGTATAATGCGATGGTCTAATATCCTCAGACCCATAGGTTACATCCCAATCTTCATATTCAGCTGCATGCCATCCGCTATGTTCATGTTGTTTCGTCCGAGTTATGAAGCGGCCAGCTTCCTTAGGAACATTTCCCTTCTTATATGTTTCTGCATTTTGTAACCACTTCCATTGCCACATATAATAATATTTTTCCATGTCATCGAGATATTGATAATCTTCATCAGCTTTTTCTTCTTTTACAATAAAATCAACCTTCTCCTTATCTAGAGCGCCTAAATCATTATACGCTTTTCCTGTAAGTATATAAGCAACTTTTTCTTGTGCATCTACATCGCTACCATCAAGGTCTCCAAAAACTTGTGCCTTTTTATTTCTTAATCTTGTTTTTTCATCATCGGTAATTTCTTTGCCATTAATCCAATCCTCTACCAAGCTCATTTCTTCTTTAGAGAGGATGGTAGTGCCAGTAAAATCCCTACCATCAATTATGTCTGGGTTTTGTTGATGATAAAAAGTGAATTTATCTAAAAGCATTCCAGGGTCTATATTTACCGTTTCCCCTTCTTGCGCCTGTATCTCAGCTAAATATAAATTATACTTTTCATCAACATCAGCAGCTAGATTTATTATCTTGTCTGCATCTGGCCACTCGCCTGTCTCCTGATAAGACCCCAAATATAAAGAAGCGGCAGTTTTTTGTTCAGGATCAAGTTTATACGGAACTTCATTTCTCATAGCATCGAATACATTACGTATATCACCGTAAACATACCCTTCATAAGCGTCAGGATTACTGCTATTGAATAACGATGTGTCGGTTGCTGGGACAATATATTCTGTATATGAAGTTTGACCTATGTCATCAACCCCTGGAACAAACCACTGTGTTCCAGCTGTTATGTTTGAGTTTCCGTGATAATTTATAAAAGATTTAAGTTCGTCTTCAGGAATTCTGTACTCTTCCTCATTTCCGTTTAAAAATACAGGAACACTTCCATCTGGTAGAAGTGTATACTTAAATTGATTCCTAATCTCATCTGACATTATTTTTCCACTTTATATTTTTCAAACGGATCATGCTCAGTGCCTTGGAAGTTTTGTTTCCAATCTTCTTTTAAAATTTTATTAAATTCATCATTGTCTACTAATGCTATTGGAATTTTACCATATAATAGTTTTCTTCCATCCATAATTTCAGTTAACATTGTTTTCTTCCATGCTAATTTAGCCCTATCTGTATTTCCTGATTCAAATTCTCCCAATAATTCAGAATCCATACCTTGTGAGGCAAATATTGCTGCATAATCAATAGCATTGGTTCCTGTTGGGAGAGTAAACTCTGGATCGTCTATAATCCTATCAAGAAGAGCTTCATAGTCTTTCATGCTAGTCATATTTGGAATGTGGTATGTTCCGTCTTCTTTATTTAAAAAAGCAGCTGTATCTTTATTAGCGTAAATACCTAAATCACTGGTTAGCTTTTGCTCTAGTTCACCAATAAGGTCGTTTATTACTGTTTGATCGCCTGCCTCACCACCAAAAAGACTTTCTGTTGTCCATATAATTGTTGTAAATTTGTCATTAACTACATTTAAATCTCCAATTAATGTAAAGTGATCTGCTACATCTGAGTGAAATTCTTTATTGACTGTATCTAAATCTTTTGCAATATCAACCTCCTCTTTATATTTTGAAGTTTCGTATTTTTGAAGGTCAGAGTACATTTTGTAAAAAGTAGCCGATTCGTTTGTATTGAAAGTAGGAAGTAAGGGAGAAAATTTTTCATAAAAATCTTCTGAGGTGAGTCCTGCATATGGCTCCTGGTCTCCAAGAGGATAAAACCCTGTTCCATCATGGAGAGAACTATAAACTGAATTATATCCTGCGTTCATGTCTTTTTGATTTACACTCTCATAATTTTTTGCTAATTTAATTTTATCTTTATCTGACACATCTAGGCTCATAATTTGATCAGCAACATTACTCCCATATTCAACCGTCAAATAATTACGTGTTTTGTTTGAAGAAACCATGGCATTTAACTTGTTTTGATCAACATACTTCATCTGTTCAGTCAGTGGCAAATTAAGAAAATCTGTTTTTGATATTTGCGTAATATCTTTTAATTGCGAAGTTTTGTCTGTGTCGGTTAATCCATTACTCATTTAAATCCCTTCTATTTATTCAAATCTTGCTTTTATTTTTTCTTCAAGCAATTTTAGTAAGCCCTTACGTTTCTTCTCTGTTGTAGCTGCTTCTACATCTCCTATGCTTTCTTGTAATTCTTCATATTCACCTGGAGGTAAATTATTAATAAGATCATTTATTTCTTGTTCAGTCGCTTCAGATACTTTGCCCATTTCAAAATCTAAAGCCTCTTCCTGATCTTTCATTGCTGTTGACGTAGCTCCTGCCTCAAACTGTTCCTGCTCTAGTTTGCTACGCTCTTCTAATTCTTTTACTCTTATTTTTTCTTCTTTATCTAACTTTCTTAATCTTCTTTTTTCTGCTCTTCTTTCAGAGAAATCTAATTCTCTTTCTTCTGGGTCAGTAAAAGGTTCTACACCAACATTAGCTGCTGCTAAATCTGCTTTTCGCTCTTGTTCTTTTAACTGAGCTTCCAATGGCCCACTCGTTACAGGGAAAGAAGGGTCTCTAACAGGTAAGCCTGATTCTGTGGTAGCTTCTTGAATTGTTGGACGTTCAGCTGCTTCTGCTGCTATTGCATCATTAATATATTGAGATTCATCTAAAGGCTCAACACCCACATTAGCTAAAGCATCAGCCGCTCTTCTCTCTCTTCCCTCTTTCAATTGTTCGTTAAGTTCTATCTGCTCCTGCATGTTTAAAGGAGGAACTACCCCTCCTTCTATTAATTTTTGAGTAGTAGCTTCTCTTTGATAGTTTGCTTTTAAATCTTCTGCGGTAGGTAAAGAAAACTCTGCGTCAGACTGTCCTGCTATGCTAAACGGATCAGATAAATTACCACCTGCTATATTTTGCAATCTATTAGGAGTTATATTCTGTCCCACAGATGAAACTATTCCTGATCCTGGCGGTGTTTCAATCACTCCAGATATATTTTGTTCAACGATTGGTTCTGTAGTGACTTGTTCTACAATAGCCTCAGGCTCTCCTCCAGGTACAGTAGTTGTTGTCAAATCTTCTGTTGTCGCTTCGGTTACACCTCCACCTTCTATAACTTCATTTGTAGTAGTATCTACTAATGAACTTCCTCCTCCCATGCTATCAAAATATGATCTCATGTTATCTGCTGTTATAGTTCCTGACTGTACGCCTGCTGTTATATAATTTTGCTCCACCTGCCTTGAGTAATCTATTTCTTTTAATATGTCTTGATGTGTATATCCTGCGTTTAATAATTCATTTGTTTTGTCTTCCCCTAGGAACTCGTAACCTTGAGCTAAAATACTTTGGTTCGTTTTTTGCGCACCTAAAGAAGTAGCATAAGCTTGAGCAGAAGAAAAATCGCTACCTTTGTAGTCTGTCTTAAATTGATCTATCGTAGTTGTAGGATCAATCACTCCAGAAGAAAGGGCAGCTTGATGGGCTGCTTGCATGTTCGCTTGGTTTTGAGCTAACTGACCAAACCCTGCTGAAGCTACGGCACCTAACCCTTGTACAACAGACTGAGTCATTTGTTGCTTCCATTGAGACTGAGCTTGTTTATATGCTTGTTCAGACTGTAGTCTAGCATCTTCTATAGCTTGCGCTCTTTGGGCTGTTGACTGAGCTATCTTGTCACCAGTTGCTCTTCTGTCTTGAATTTGTTGGGAAAGAGCTTGCTCATGAACATTCGTAAGCTGGTCAGCAGTTTGTTGTTGTAGACTTAGACGTGCTTGAGCGGCAGCAGCAGTCCCTTCCGTTCCTTGTCCTGCCATATACCCTTGTATATCTCTTCTAGCTTGTGCGGTTTGTTTTCCAATAGCCCTTTGTTGTGGTCTCATTGCTAGCTGGTAAGCTTCATCACCTTGTGATTTTCCTCTTAAATAGGATATATATTTATCCATTCCTTTTGTGTTTGCTTTTGTCTCGTAGTCTGACTTTTTAGGTTTACCTAAATATGTTCCTAACACGTTCGCTCCTGCACCAGCAGCAGCACCTACTAACATCCATGGTATTGGCATAATTACTCTCTCAATCTTGTTTTAAATCTGAATATCATATGTTTAATTTTAGTAAAGTTTCTCATAACAAATTTAATAGCATAACCCCTAGAAACCCTATTTTTTATTCCTACCCATTTATTTGGAGATATATTAGAGAAAGTATCTTTATTTGTGTTTGTTTTATCTGCATTGTCTAAAATGCTATCTATCCTGATATCTCCTTCTCCTTTTTCAAAATCTATTAACATTTGTCTGAGAACCCCATGCTCTACATAAAATGATTTTGTTTCTATCAATGATTTTTTTACCTCTTCTGATCCTGGATATTGCATAAGTTTATTATCAGAATCTATAAGTATCACTTTATTTTCTAAAATATCGCCAAAAGTTAAATTTTGAGCTGTTCTTGGACTTAATTTACTAAACTTTGTAAAATTATCATAGTCAATATGATAAACTATATTGCCATAAAAAGGTAAATGGAAGAAATCAATGTCTTCCTGTATTCTTACAAAATCTTGAGTGTTTATTCCTGTCTCGCCATTTTTACGAACATCTATCTCATCATTTATTTTTAGGGATTCAAAGAGTGACTCGGTGGGATAGTTTATTCCTTGGTCATGAGTAGTATTTAATATTTTCTTTTTAACCTCATCTTTTAATAACAAATATTCTGTTGGCCCAGCAGTTTCTATTGCAGCTGTATTATGGCGAAATAAAAGTTTATCACCAACTATAAATGGAGCCTCTATCACACTCGAAGGTGCTAATCCAACCCTATAAGAATACTCAAAATTATCTCGTAAAAAAGTTACTTCAGACAGGGATGAAATTACCTTATTTGATCCATCATAAATAAAAGATGGTAAATCTAAAATTATAAGGCTTTCTGAAAGTGGTCTGCTTGTATGTAGAGTAGTTGAAGGAGGCTCATCTGCAACAGATATTTTATTATCAATCGAAAAAGTGTATTGCTGTACTCTCCTAACAGTGCTTCTAAGTACATCAGTTACTATAACAGTTTGAGGGCCAACCTCTTCAATCCAACTTATACCAGGGCCTGAGCCGTCACCATCACCATCAGCCATTATTCTTTAGTCCTTTTCTTATATTTTACAATAAAGTTTTTTATTTTTTCTATATTAATTAATTTGAATGCTACCGCTCTTATTCTTCCTATGCTAGAATTTATTCCTTTCCATTTGTTTCTAGTAAAGTTCGATATGGGATAGGATTTTAAATTACTATCATCTTTTTCTAGAGGGTAAGCCTCTACGCTCATTTCCAAATCTCCTTCATAATCAACCTTCAGGTTTTGAGCAACCCCTTTTTCTAAATATAACCTTTTTGTTTCAATAAATCCATCTTTATCTGTTATATTATCTCCTGGAAATTTAAGAATTTTATTTGAATTTGTCACCAATAAGTTTATATTTTCTTTTATTTGTCCATGGGTTAGGCTTTTAGCCTCTTTTAATTCAAGCGTACTAAACTTAGTAAAAACATCATATCCTATATGATATACTAAATCTTGATCATATGGAATAAATAATATCTGTAAGTTATCTTTTAAAAATACTGAACTTCCAAAAGATCTTTTTGTAGAAGCTTTTAACCTACAAGTAAAGTAATCTTTTATAAAAACAAATTCTTTCATGTCTGTCATTGGAAAATCTGTATTGCCTGAATGAGACTTATGAATTATCTTTTTATTTATATCGTCCCTTACAAGTATATAATTTGACAGAACCGTTTTATTTATTCTTGGAACATGTGGTTTCATTTTAAGGCGAGACTCCATTAATATTGGCGGAGAAATGACCTTTCTTTGTAGAGATTTATTTAGAGAGGCAGAATCAAATATATCTAATTCTTCTGAAACATTTAGTTTGAATCCTGAATTCCTAGCAGCCGCATCATTTACGTCAATAGCATCCGTCATTGTCCTTTTTAATCCTAGATTCCTGGCAGCCGCATCATTTACATCAATAGCTGCCTCGGTAATTGTAGACGTAAACCTTCTAAACATATTAAATGTTTGGGTGTCTAAGGTAGACTCTGACCCTCTAAAAGTATGAGTAAGCTTCATTATATAAGCACCAGTGGCTACTTCATCTAAACCCTTTTCTACTGTGCTGGCTGCTGTGTCTTTCGTCCATGAAAAAGATGTTGTTAGTCTTGGTAAACTGGTAGAGATAGCTGAATAAGATATAGAGGCTGCTGGAGATATATACAATTTCCAAGTAGACCCCATCTGAACAACCCCACTTGTTGTCCAGGTAACAGTATAGGTAGCATCATTGGTAATGTTAGGACTTAAACTACTCGGATTTGTTATATTAGCTGTTGGCATTCATTTTCCTTAAAAAAAAAGCACCGACTTTCATCGATGCTTTTGTATCTAATTATGAGAATTTACAGGATGATCATCATCATTAACTACTTTTCTTACAATACGAATTAATTTTTTAGGTATATATATAAAGGCGTTAAACACCTTTTTTAGGAAAGTTTTCTTTTTAGGTTTAGCCTTCCTAAGGGAAAAAGAAACTTTATCCCCAATACCAAAGTTTTCTTGCATATTAAGTCGTTACTGAAACTGTCCAAGTTACAGATAATGTATCATTATTAGCGAAAGTAAACGAACCGCCACTACCTAGGTCATGCGTAAACAAAGGCGTGTTAAAAGCTTGGCCTGCTGCATTAGCTGCTGAAATAGCACTGAAGCCTAGAGCAAAAGCGCTCATAACAGATCCCACACCAACAGTTGTTAATGTGTTGCTACCTGAATAAATCATCTGATTGTTGTCTGTAGCCGCTGCTACTATAGCACAATTTAACATTTGCATCGAAGCACCTGCTGTTTTTGTTGCGTTAGTTGCAGCTGAAAAACATCCAATTCCGTCTCTTCCTGCTGCTAAAGCTCCTGGGTTATCGAGCTTTAAAGACTCGTTACCACTTGCTATAGCGTATGCTAAACGACTTAATATAACACCCAAAGGGGCGTTATGAAATTCTCGTTCATTTAAAAGCTTACCATCTCTATAATGTTCCATACGAACATTATTTTTAATCTTGGTTTCGCTTATTGGTTTATTATTTTTACTCATTTAGATTCTCCTGTAAAGATTCCCATTTTAAGTTAGTATTTATTGTAGCTTCTAATATAATGCTTCTATTTTCATCAGTAAAAGACACATTAATATCTTTTAGCATTTTAGTCGCTGTGCCTAATTTACGTAACTTTTTATCATTATATCCATATTTATATTTCCAAATTTGATCTGTTTCTAATAATTCCCTCCAATTTGGGACTCTTAACGTGAACTTCCCTGCCTTTTTACCTATTCTAATCCATTCTCTTAATAGTTTAATTGCATCTTCATTAGGAAAATATTCTAGAACACAGTCCACATTTACAATATCATACGTGCCTGATGTAGCTGATAAAACATATCCGTCAGTTCTAAAATCAGGATTCTGATCTTCCCTTAAATCAAATCTGTGGAATACCCCTCCATCGGAAGCTTGCTCTGCTAATGATAGCGAAGGCTCACCGTCACCTCTTATGTCAGCTATCTTAAGCCCTTTCTCAGGAAGTTCTGTCATAGTAGTGCCTTGCTCCATACCATCCATTAACCCATAATACATCCCATTATTTCTGTCTTGATGTAAACATTGAACTGATGAATCTACCCACAAGTCAAACCCCAGCTGTTTCGCTTTTTCATAAAAATAAAAATCCTCAGTAGTAAATGTAATAGGTCTTTGATCACTATGAACTGACCAATCAGTAGAAAACCAAGGCTCCTTCATCTTTTTAAATACTTCCGTTTTGATTAAAACACAATCAACTCCTGAATAATCTACAGGAAATACTTCTCCATACTTCCAGTCCATGTATGGGCCTTTTTTCCCTTTGTCTCTCCATAAATAAGGTGTGCTTGGGTATGTTCTGCTCCAATAAACTCCACATACCATATCTTTGTTATGACACCACAATCTATGCATTGAATCAGCTGGAGCAATTACATCATCTCCTAAAAAGAAAATGTAATCTGCCCCACACTCTAAAGCCTGTCTAACGATTTCATTTCTTGCATCAGCTATAGGTAGGTCTCTAACTATGATTTCACCACCTGTACATCCAAGCATCCCATGTAATTTTTTATAATTCATTGCCCAGTCTATACTAACTTTGCTTTTACTTAAATGTGGAATGCCTATAATAATAGAAGCAAATCTATTATTTTTATCTTCAATTTCATTTGCCCACTTCGGTACCTCAGGGTTTTGTTGAAATGCCCAAGGAGTGAGTTGTTCATTAGTTGCTTGTTTTTTAGATGTTTTTTTTGCTTTGGGTGAAGATTTCACCGCTTTTTTTCTTGCCATTTGTTCCCCTTTTTTATACGTATGTTAGTATATATTGATTATTTATAGGATTATAAAACCCAACTGCATTTGAATTAAGTTTTACACTTACCTTATTTTTATTTATTATTCTAAGTCCACTTGAATCATATTTAACAATGCCTACTTCGCTTAACCAAAATAAAGCATTACCAGCCTTTACCAAACTCTTAGGAGCAAATAGACCATATTGATTATATTCCTCAATAAGATTATCAGTTAATACTGCCCACCCTGTAGGTTGATCCTTTAAGACAAATCTATATACCATGTTTCTTGTAAACACAAGCATACAGTTTTGATATTCCTGTTGCAAAAAGCTAGGTGCTGGCATTAATGCTAAAATAGGCTCCTTAACAATTTTATAATTAAGGTCAGGAAATGTTAACCCTCCCAAATTGCTCCATCTAACTGTTCTATTGTTTAATACACTTGTTGATGTAAAGCTATCTCCAAATGTAACATCTTTATTATGAATAGCATCTATGCTTAAATTTCTTTTTGCTGGCACATACCCAACAGGTTTTTTCATAAAATGAAAGCCATAGGCCATCATATTGAATGCATCTTGTATATCTTCTTCCTCTGGATTTAAATATGTTCCCCATTCTATGTGCATGTTAGAATAAGACTGATTATTAGCACATCTAACTTGAGATGTAAAATTATATTTTCTTTCATCTGTATTCCATTCAACCCCATACATGGATGGAGAGTCCTTTATATCCATACTAAATTCATCACCAATGGATGCCCCAAAGTTAAATCCATCCTTTACTATAATTCCTTTTAAAAATGCTTGCATTTTAGTTGCCGAGTTTACACCAACATCATCATCACCTACATCTCCAGGTGATGTTATTTTTATATTCTTGACCTCTCTCCAATCAGAAGGACAATATAATTTTCCATCACCATCTGCTATATTAACAGTATCAGCAAAAGGTTCCACCCCAGCTGTGTTACATACAAAAAGTGATGTATCGGCTCCTTCAACATCTGTCTCGGAGTCTTTAAAAGATAAGGCTACCAAATAATTATACTTTCTATTTTCCCAAACACCAGGCTGACATTGTGCATCCATTGGGTCACTATTATCATTAGTCATCCCTGCTTTTTGGTCATTGTAGTTGTGTTTTCCAGTATAACAAATCACGTTTGTTAGCGGCCAAAATGATTGTGCAGGTATTCCAGCATATGTAAAGTTATCTGGAAAATCTCCACCTAGAAGATCTCCATCATAGGAACCATCAGATGACCATTTCAGTGACTCAGAAGCTTCTAGACCATCACTTAAATATAGAGTCCATAAACATTTATGTGTGTCTAACCAGTCTGCATCTCCAATAGAATTAGCTTGAGCTTCTCTACCTCTGCTTTCCTGTGCGTGTAGATCTCCATCAAACTGCCAATTATATGTTCCTCGATCATATTTATATGCGCCTAAAAATGGGTGTTTGTTTGTAATGCTAGAAGACTTTCCTAACATCATTCCAAACCTAAGTCTTGAAAGTGGGCCAAATTCGCCAAGAAGTTTTCCTTCCTCATCTAGTATATCTTCATGACGAGCTACTGTCCTTACAGAAAAAACATTTCTCCAAAACTCCCACTCTTTATAAAAAGCGCCCTTGCCATTATTAGCTATTGGGTAACCTGTTCCATCATCTATTGAATCTCCCACATTATTTATATCCACGTGAGTTGGCCCTTTATTTGTCATGACTCTTTCATTTGCTATTGATTCTTGATAACCACCATTATCAAGCCAAGGGTTATCAAAAGATAAGTGAAAAAATAAAGTAAACTTTGCCTGAAGAGCGCCGAACCCATCATTATTAAAATCTGATGGCCCAAAGCCAAAATTTCCAAAAGCGCAATTAGATCGTTGATTATTTTTTAGTCGTATAGCCTGGCCAACCCTGACTGCTCTTCCAGGCCCATCATCATCATTGGGGATACCACTCCAAAAACTTCCATTTGCCTCATCTCTAGCTATAACTCGCCCCCCATCGTAATAAGATGGCCCCAGCTCATTATCTTTAAAATTGTCAGTCCCCTCTTGATATCGACTATAATCATACACCCCTGGTGGGTCAGGTCTTTTCCATCCACCATAATTCATATAAGCTTTATTTACAAACCCTTGCTCATCTTCCCCAAAAACATTATTATTTATATATGTATCTCCATTACATGTCAATAATGTGCTTGCACCCCAATTATAATCTTGAACTGCTAAATCTTTTAAAACTGCACATTCTGCTATATCCTCACCACAAACCCACTGACCAAACTTATACAAAGGAGCTATATCATGTATATATGTTTCATACTGGTCATGACTGTTTACCCAGTCGTGAGAATATAAAGATTGTGAGATTTCTTCAAGCAGGTTATTATTAACATTGTTATCTAAAAATTGTTGTTCAAGCTCTTTTAATAATTCATATTTCACACTTCCTTCTGTTAAATATTTTAATACGTCCCTTGTCTCTTTAAGAGAATCAACTCTGACTGGATAAGAAACTCCTGCGTTTGGACTTGGGTTGTTGTCTTTATCTAGATTATTAAAACATAGATACACCGTATTTTCTCCTGAGGTTAATTGCGGAATGTTTACCATTATATCAACAAACCGTTGTCCTGATGATGTTAAGTCCCCTCTTTTGTATGAACAATTTAAAGGGCTAACCATATCTTGCCCAATGACTCGTATCTTTTCCAGAGCGTAAGGAGACATTTTTCTGTCGGCCCTTAAATCTGATGTGTTAGTTGATTGGTTGGAAGTAAAATAAGGAATCCAATTTAAATCGCTAATCTTGTTTGTTCCTGCTGGTGGAATTCCTCCTGTGTCCCATACACGTATATGAACAGGGGCATCTATAAATGTTTCCTCATTATTATTAGTAATACCGATAGGGGTGTGATAATGTGAATCTATACTTGGAAACGATATAGAGCTTTTTAAATTTGCTAAGAAAGTTACTCCACCTGTTGTGGCTACGTGTTCTGAAACAGGAGAGGAATCTGCTTCATAATCTATAGTTGATCCTGGAGTTATACTTTTATTTATTGTGTATGTATTATCTTGATTTGTTCCCCATAATGATTTAGAAATTATAGGTACTTGTTCTATAAATTCAAAATTTTTAGATGCTAACGATTTTCTTGAATCAAACACTCTAGCATAAATATTAAAATATTTTGCTTCATTTATAAATTGCTCCCCTAAATAATAAGGTATAGATAAATTAGAAACTTCAAATTGCCTTAAAAATAAAGAATTATTATTATCAGAATCTCTAAGATTAAAATAATAATCAGCCACACGTGAAGCTGGAGAAGGATTACTTTCAAACCCATCTTTAGTTACGAAGGTATATGATACTTGTATATACCCAGGACTTCCAGCATTAACTATATTAGGATCATCTGTAAAGTTATTAGACTCATATTTACCCCTATTATTATTATCATTTTTCAAAGGTTTAATTATAGGTGGATTTAAAGGAGGCCCATAGCCCAGTGTCCCTGATGTTGGTACTTGGCTTGGGTTAACATAAAAATACCCATTATCATTACTACCATTTGTAAATATCAGGCGATCTGAACCTGTGTCAAAATTTAAAAAATTCTCGCTAAAGGTTGAAAATCTTTTCTTGTAACTGTAAAGTAAGTCTTGTTCGTTTCCTTCACTATCTGTATACTGATATGACCATGGATTATCTCCACTTGTTTTTTTATAAAATCCATGAAGAACAAATTGTCCAGATGCGTTCTGTCCAAATATAAATAAAAAATAATCACTGTCTTGATCTTCTAATTTTATTGATGGAAAAAAGGGAGGTGCAATAGAAAGTAATGTCCCTCCGTCATCAAGACCAAAGACTTCACTTATCAGGCTGTCTAATAAAGGGTCAAAAGTTTCGCTTTGTTTTCTTTTAACTAAATTTCCTGTGCCGTCAATCTCATAGTTCACGCACTGCTGAATTTCATTATCAGCTAAAAGATCTTCTCTTGTTACATCGTTTAACCCACCTGTAAAATCTGATATATACTTCTTGGCCATTAGTACCTATAAGTTACATCAATGTCTTCTCCAGGTAACCTCTTTACTTCATTCATTTTGAGTGCTTGGATTTCAGACGTATAATTTTGTTGTTCTACAGCGTACATATCTGCATCTTTATATTTAGGTAAAGCAAGTAAGCAGTACTTTGCTCCTGATATTAAAACTTGCTCATATTGCAAAGGTATATCAATTTCTGTGTCCCAATCTGTTGTGTCTATCACAGAAATATCTTTTTCAATTCTAAATTTCAAAGTGTCCCCTGAGCCAGTAAACCTGTTGGATGGCAGATGCATGACGCTTCTACCAGTAAATGTTGCCACATAATCTTTAGTTCTATCTGAATCATAAGCATAGGGTTGGTCTTTCATTTCTAATTCTAAATCATTTATAAATACTTGCTCTACAATTTTTGTTCTAGTTCCAAGGGTAACTGTAGAATTTGTCCAATCAAAGCTATATTGATTAGCTTTAGATGCTGCTGCAATTACTGAAGGAGGTCTAACTATCCAGTAGTCTCCTGTTTGTGAACCTGTGGTTGTCCAAGCACCATATACTGAATTAAGTACAGTTAATTGCGTTTCGCTTGCAACTGTATTTACAATATAGGTTCCAGGGTTTACGGTTTTTAAAATAAGAAGATCGCCTACCTGAACTCCTTTTGTTGAAAATGTTTCTCCACTTACTGTAAAAGTGTTTGGAGTTGCATCAGCAAAAACAATCGTTGCTGAAGTTGTTTGGGCTACTATACCTTTAAGCTCATCTGTTGTTCTTATTCCTTGGACTGCATAATTAATTTCTCTTATTGTTTTATTAGCACTTCTAACCACATCCTGAACAGAACTCAATGATGAAATATCAGCTCTGCATAAATTATATAAATCTTTAACTTTCATTATTGTGCATCCTCCGCAATCAAATTAGCTCCTGCCATACCTATACATTTTCTAGTAAAAGAAAAAGAAAGAAATCGAGAAGCGCCTGAGTTTAATTCTAAATCATCTTCAAAGGCTGAATAATCAAAATCCTCAATATAATACATGTAGAAAGTATCATTTCCGCTTTGGTTTAGGTTTATAGTAGATTGTCTATCTCCACTAGAAGCTGGTGTTGTCGTGCCGTCTTTTGTAAAAGCATGCAAATCGTCACCTACTCGATATATAAATATATCTTGTTTTCCTGGGCGCATATGATCATTACTTGACATTTGAATAATATCTTCTATTGGTTTGACTGATACAAATTTAGATGTTGTTGTATTGTCAGAAGTTGGATTTAAAAATATTTTATCTATTTTTAATACAAGATGATTAGAAATGTCATAAGGGTTTGTAACAAAATTAACACTAGTAATCAATTTAAAATAACCAGGAATATCATTTTGACTATACTCACCAGACATAACAATGTCACTAAAGGCTTTTCCAAAGTGATACTTAGCTCTGCTCTTTAAAGACGTTAAGTCTGGGTCGTTAGCTATCGCTCCTATGTCCTGTAGTACTTCTAACCACGTCATTTTCGCTACTTTCTTTAGTTTGTTCTATCTTTACTTCATTTATAATTTTTTCTTCCTGTTTCGGCTTATTTTCAATAATCTCATTTCCAAGGTCATCAGAATGATATATTGATCCATATTTACCTATCAGTAATTTAGCTTCTTTTTCTGGAATATCAATAGGTCTTTTATATTTAAAGATATAATTTAATCTTCTTGGAAAATGACCTTGGTCAACTCCCCCTTCTAATAATTCCTCTTTTGTTAAAAATTTAGAAGTAGGTGTATTAGCTCCTGCTTCTTTATCTGTTATATTCATATGTTCCCCTTTAATCATCTGCGTGTTCTTTTTCTACTATTCTCATAAATTTATCTTTTAATCCATTACCGCTTAAACCAGCTATAACTTCTATTTGTGCTTTGAATATGCCACGCATTTTTTTTTGTTCCATTTGTACTTTTTTTTGCTGATCAATTAATTTTATTATAATTCCCTCAAGTCTTTTAAAATCTTGATCTAATTCTTCCATGAGAGTTTTTTGAATAAAATTGTTTTGCTTCCATATAAAATACCCAAATGCTATTGTCATAGTTACTGGGATTCCAAACGATTCTAATATCTCAATGAAATCCAAATCACACCACGCTCTTCATTTTTTCAGATAAAAGATTAGCACGTGCTGGAGTTTGTACAGCCCAACGACTGTCAAGCATTTCTATAGAAGCTTCCTCGTAATCGTTTTGTTCGATATATTTTAAAGTCTTTTTAAATTTAGATACACCTGTCACTCCTAATTGATAACACATTTCATATATGATATCTTTTATTTCTTGAGGCTGTTCATCTAACCATTGGAATCTATTATGGCATCTTTTAATTAGTTTAACTAATTTTTGAACTAGTATATCTTCACATATCTTTTTATCTAGTGCTAAGTCTTTTATAGCAAATCCATAACCTATCGTATCAAACCCTAAAGAGTCTTTATAGACTGTCAGGCTGTATCCTTCATTTTGCTTAATAGAATCTAAAAGTTCTTCTGATATATCTATTTTAATCACTTCTTTTTTCCGACAAGCTTATAAATTAAACCTTTAACAGATGACCATAATAAATCATCCATCTTTGACGGACTTAGCGCTACAATTTTATCCACTATTAGGACACCAATTGTAACGATTTGCCAGTTATTGGTTAACCATTCTACCATGTTTTACTCCTTTTTTTAAATTAAAGTTAATATGCAATGTGTAGTATTAATTGAATGCTATCTGTATTTGTATAAGTTGGGGTTCCATCACCTATAATTCCTTGAACATATACACTAGTAGAGGCAGATTCTGCTTGTAATAGAAAAGGTAAAGCAAATTCTGAATTAGCATGAGTACCATATGCATTTGCTTGATGTATTTTAAAGTTATCTATATCTACAGTATCAGCATCTGAACTTATCCAGCCTACACCACATATATTAGATGCTACTGCATCATCAAAAGAAACATTAGCTGTCTCATGAATAGCACCAAAATTAGTAGCTTTTTGTGTAAATATTAACTGAACTAAAGCTGCTTGACTATCCTCATCTACTATATAAGCTGATACAAGCTTAGAAGTTCCACCCTCTCTGAGTACTGCGTTTGGTATTTCTGTTGCTACAAATAATACATCTCCGTCAGCATATGCACTATCTTCTACTAATACAGGGGTAACTCTTATTATTTTTTCTCGGTCTGTTGTTTCAAGACTCATACTTTCTCCTTCATTTTTAAATTAAATCTCATCCCCTATTTCTACGCCCAAGCGCAGCAGTTTCTTTCTTATCTTTCTTCTTCGGAGATTTTCCATCAACATACGCCTCATTTACATCAGGCGTAGATGGGTCATCCGCTATAAATTTTCCTTTTTTATCTGTTGCTCTTTTTGCCATTTTTTTCTCCAGTTTGTGAAGTGGGTAGCCACCAATAACTACCCACTTCTATTTATTTTACCACTTTTCTATCTGAATACTATGTATACAGTAGCGCCTCCATCGCCATGAGCTGATGATGTTAATACAAGGTCATCATCTCCCACTGCGAATTTAGCTTGATCTTCATCGATTGTAGTTGTGCTTGCAACACCTTTATCAGTTGCCATACTAAGCGCAGATGATACAGCTGTTGATGTGTTGTTAACAGTAAGAGTTTTACTTGTAACATTCTCACCATTTCCAACAACTAACCATACATCGATTATCTCGAATGCAAAAGGGGTATCAATCGTAACGGTTTCTCCGCTACCTAGAGCTGTGAAATCGCAGATAATCATGTTATCTTGTGCGCCACATGATGTAATGGTTCCATTACCACTATGGGTTGCACTGATATCAAAAAATCCACCAGTTCCACCTCTCCAGTTAGTTATACTACTTCTAGCCATTTTCTATACCTCCTTAGGTTGTCATTAACACAACAGAAGATTGGTTTGTAGCTGCTATTGCATTAGCAACGCCAGCAGTTGCATTTCCTTTAGAGAATGCATTGCCAGCACCACCACCAGACGAATCGCCTGCTAGAGATTCAGCTACCCAGTCATTTCTGCTATAACCATTGATCATAGCACCACCAATTTCAATAGTGTTTTCATGATCGTCTACTTCATTAGTGAAGTGTAGGTCTTTTGCTACTGCTCGACCAACAGCGCTTTTTCCAAATACAAGTGCATTGTAGTTGTTTGTTACATCAGTTGGGCTGAACATTTCTGATACTGTGCCGAAGCCCATATCATCATTTGTTGTATCCCAACCTCTGACACCTATAATGTCCTCATAGATAGCAAATCCAGAATAGTACCCTACAACACCTGAAAGTTCAGGTGATGCAACCATTTTAGCACTATACGCTTCTCTTGAAGCTGCTTTATAATCAGTATCGTCCATCAAATCTTCGATTTGTTTTGGATGCATGATTATGCACCAGAAAGGATTGCCACCGTGTGTTGTCATTGTTGGTATTCTAAGCTCCATACATTTAGTACGTAATGATCTAAGAATATCTGATGTCATTGCTGTATCACAAACACCTACTGCTGTGTCAAGCTGAGCTGCTGTTTTAGTTGTTGCAGCTGAACCTACTAAAGTTAATACACCACCATCATTTACGAACCAGTTTGGGTTATATCTTTTATATACCCCTAAACCATCTGAATTTGTTCCTTTAGATACGTTAGGTGAAACACCTTCGTAAAAGGTTGCAAAGATAGATTGGTTCTCGAATTTACTGAACCATCTAGACAGTTGAGGTCTAGCTGCATCAAATAACTTATAAAGTTTTTGACGTTGCTCAGACATTTGTCCAGATCTTTTCATTACTGCTTTTCTGTATTGGTTACAGTAAGTTCTTAACCAATTCAGAGATTGATCCTCACCAGTTCCTTTTAATACGGTGTCACCAAATACAGGCTCACCAGTTAACTCTCTTAAGAAAGGTAATAACATATTATCTCTTCCTTGAGACACAAAATCGTTTAATATTTCAATTGTGTTTCCTGAAGGTGAATATACTTTATTACCGTTGTCATCTGTCGAGATATCAACTTGGCCTGAAAATTTTGACCAAAACGTATTATACCAGGTTTCTTTGGCAAGGAGCTTATTTAATATAGCTATATTAGCTATCCACGATTGTGAAGTTTCCACATTCTACTCCTGTTCTTTTAAGTTTTATTTAGTTTACGGTTAAGGGCTTGTAGTTCATTAACAGATAAATTATCAAGTTGTTTATTCATCTCTCTGGCTCCCATATCATTTATTCGTACTAACTTAGCATTCTTTCCTGATCCTGAGACATCTACTTTTGGATGAATTTTAGAAGAAGCGGTTGCAATCTCGTTGCGAGCCTTACCTTCTCCTTGGGAAGTATAATAAGCCATCATCTTATCAGGCCCATATAAATCAATCATTGCTTTCTGCATTGACGATTCGTCAAATTTCCCACTAACTTTATAATTACTAGCTGTCCGAACTAGTTGCGCATATTCCTTTTCCGATAAATCTATGCCATTCCCTTTTAACGTGTCTTTATAATCTGCGAGATATTTCGCATTAGCAGAATTGTCAAAGCGAGATTGCAGGGATTCCTGGGTTCTTTTGTCAACCAAATCAACTTCTAATTGATTAATTAGTTTCTGTTGGTTTTGATATGCAGCCGAATCATCTAATGGACTCATGTTAGAAAACTTTTCTTTTTCTATCATTAACCCATGAGCAAGTTCATCACCTGATATTGCATCCAAGAGTTCCTTCTCGGACATTTGGTCAACACTCTTTTGTACCTCTTGCGTTCCTTTTTCTTCAGAGATAACTTCTTCCTTTGCATTAATCAAAGAAATTAATTCATCTCTGGATTTATCTTTGTAAGGATCTTCGACAGCGGTTTCTACTTGAGGTTCTTCAGTTGGCTGTTCAACAGATTCCTCTGTTTTCTCTTCAGCTGAATCATCCTTTAAGTAGATTTCGCCATCTTTTTCTACTACATTATCTGTAGAAATTTCTTTATTATCATCAGGAGCTGCCTCTTCTTTTGCTTCTGGCTCTACTCCGTCTAATTGATTTTCTAATTCTGTTATTTCTTGTTTTAAGTCATCGCTCATAATTAATTCCCCTTTGTGTTAATTTTTGGCATTAAAGCTTTAGTGTCAGCTAATACATTTTTTGCTCCATAAATAAAATCTAAAGGTTTCTTTGTAGGAGTATATTCATAGTCTTTAATATAGTTTATGACATTATCATCTAAAAATGTTTTAGCATTTTCAGATAAAGACCCAAATCCTGTTCTCATTCTATCCACATAAAAATTTAACGCCTGCGGTTGTGTTGAATTCAAAGAAGAGAGATAATCTCTGTTAATTCCTCTAATAACATTTTCTTCAATTTTATCTGGAACTTCTATCGCCATTACTCTAAATCCATAATTAATTCTTCTATTCTGTTAAATCTATCATCAAGTTTTGTTTCTATTTTACCAACACTAACCTTTAAATCTGTTATATCACCTTCATTCTTTTGAACCCTTTTAACGGTGTTAGTTTGCTCTTTTTCGACAACTTCTATCTTAGTCTGAGTTGAGCCTTGGGTAAAAATAAAAGTCCCTATTATAGTCGCACCAGTTAATAAAGTTCCCAAAGATATTTTTTTATCTATCATCTAATTCTCTCTATATATTCGTCAACAGCGCCTCCGCCCCATCTGCCAGCATCTATTCTAATTTGACGTTCTTCACGCAATTTATCAATTTGTGCATCCATCCACCCTTTAGTTGCACCTGATAGCGCTTGTTTACCTGGAGTATCCTCAAGCATCCCATCTATTTTTTCTGTTAATTCTTCATCAGAAAGTTTGGCTAAATCAATGCTTACACCCGCTGCGTTCCAGAAATTGTTTCTATTTCTCCAATCCCTATCTGCTATTTCTTTGTCTAAATCTCTTGGATTTCCTTCTTCATCATAATAAACTTTATTTATCCTTTTTTGACGGCCGTCTACTTCTTCTGAATACTCATACGTGCTAACTAGCTTTCCGTCTTTATATTCTTCCCAGACACCTACTTTTTTGCCATCCTTAAATTCACCTTTAGCCGCTAATGAACCATCACTATAATTTCTAGAATATTTTCCATGTTTTATTTTTTCATCATTTTCGCCAAGATAATAATCATAACTCATACGAACACCTCCATCAGGGTATTTCTTTTCAAAAGAAAGGGAAGAAGGTTTAGTCTCTTCAGGCGCTCCAGGAATTCTTCCAGGAACACTAAGTGGCTCAAGCTGAATCTCTTCAGTTCTTCCAGGATCTGTACCTGCGTCTGCAATTAATACGTCTTCTCCTTGTTGTTCACTAAATGGCTCAAGTGGTGTACCTGTGCCTGCTGTGGTTATATTATTTTTATACTTCATTGCGTAATTATTTTTCTTTTTATCAACATATTCTTTCCAGACATCGCCAGCCAATTTTGCTGCACCTTTGCCAGCCAACCCTACTGCACCTTTGCCTGTACCCCTCAACATTTTTGTATAACTTTTGCCAATCACATTAGCTGCTACTTTAAGAGCCGCATCTCTCTGCTTCTTCGTTGCATAATTGTTTTTCTTTTTCTTCTTTTTCTTCATTGCGTAATTATTTTTACGATTAATATATTCAGCCATTAAACCAGCCATTATTTTTTACCTCCTGCGATCATTGTCATAAGTTACATAATTATTTTTATATTTTATAATTTTTTTTAGATTATTCATCTGGCAAATCCTCGTAGTTTATTCCTCCTTCTAATAACCAGGCTTTCACTGCATCTCTATCGGTTTTGTTGGGCATCATATCAATTCTGTATTTAGTCCATTTATTTGTAGTCTTAATATCCTCAAGCCCGACATCTATGATTTTTATCTTTTTAGGGTTACCAAGATTATTTTTATATCTACCACTAATAGTACCATCAGATTTAATCCTAGATTTTTCAATATTTAAAGTATCTGGAGTCACCCAATTAGTACGTGTTTTATCTATTGTTCCGTCAGATTTTTCGTTAACATAATCAGACTCAGCAACTTCAAGGTAATTTTTAAATTCTAACTCTTCTCCCTGCACAACAATAGTATCATTAGGGTCGTCTGGATTTATTGCTAAAAAAGTGTTTCCAGACCCACTGTCATTATAAATAACAAATTCGCCATCCAATACATCGCCGTCACCTACCATATTATTGCCAGAAGTTATATAATTTTTCCCATTATGAGTTATAACTTTGTCTGTGTTTAGCCATTCGTTATATACATTAGAAGTAGAGGTTTCTCTGTCATAATCTTTGCCTCCAACAAGAGATAGATTAGTATCAGATGTTGTCTTGTCATGAAAGCTATCTGCCATACTTTGATTCCCTAACATATAAGGAAATAAAGGGGTTTCATCAGTAGATACAGGTTGAACAGGTTCTTTAGCTTTAATTATATTTCTATAAGCATCCTTTTTGTCATAAGGAGTTTGCTGTTCTTTGAGGGCTGCGGTAGTATACATATTCTTTTTTGCTTCTAGAGAAATCTTTTTTAAAGTTTTTGTAGGGCTTTTCCTTGCAAACAATTTAGATATAACACTACGCATCTCTTGTTCCTTCTTTACCTCTTAAAATTTGATTTTTTTCAGCAGCTTCCTGAGCAGCAATTTTTGTCTTAACTTTCTCTAGATTAAGTTTTTCATCATCAACCTGCATGCCTCGTTGTACTTTAGCATTCTCTAGCGTCTGCTTGGTTTGTTCTGCTTGTGCAGCAGCTTGTTGAGCTTCGGCTTGTGCTTGTTCTACTTGCTGCATGTATTCTAAAATATTGTTCTTACCGTGAACTGGAGCGTTCATTACCAGAGTTTTTAAATCGATCATTGCTGGGTTTATTTGTGCTACTAAGTTGTTCAAGGCAAGTAATCTGTTAAAGTTATCTTCTTTTTGAGTGATGTTATCATTACCTTCGTCAAGCTCTACATAGATAGATAAATTTCTTACATCGTTTACCATTTGGCCACCCATTACTAAATTGATTGGCTTCTCAGCAAACATTTGGTTGTCAGCTTCCATAACAAGCAACATTCTGTTTTCTTCTGAATACACATAAGGAAACATATCTACAAAGTCTTCAGCCAGAGCTTTTCGCAGCCTTGAAACGTTTCTAAAGTAAGGATTAATGGCCGCTGCTGCTCTCTGGACTTTCTGCTCAAATAAAACTCCAGACTCTCCACTTCTAGCAGTTTCCCCTCTCATGGCTTCGTTTACCATAGATACTCTCATAGCATAAGCATAAGAGTTTTCTGCTGAATTTAAAATATCAGGAGACATTTGTCCAGGAGGCATTTGTTGAGGCATCGCACCAGGATTATTAAGCTCGTATACCTGATGAGGTTGATTCCCTTTTTGTTTAAGCTGTTTAATTGCTTCCTTTTCACGTTTATCTATAAACACGCCACCAGACAATATTTGTGTTACATAGTCTCTGGCTTGTGATTTAGATTTGTTTACGTCATCCTGAACATCTATAAGTAAATCTACAAGAGATGTTTGTTCGCTGATTTGGATGTTGTGGCTGTAAGAAAATATTGGAAATACATCGAAGTTAGCAACTGGAAGCTCTAACTTTTTATCCATGACCAAGACATTATCAAAATAAGGAATGACAGTGGTGACTCTGATTGCATCCTGTTCAAACTCCATTAATTTTTGTAGGTCAGTTTTTTTCTTTAATTTATTGTATTGTTCTACTGTTAAAACTTTGTAAGTGGTTCCATCAAACACTTTAACCATCTTTTCAAAAACACGTTCTTGCATCTCAAGAACTTTATATCGATCATTTTCTTTGTCATAATGAGGACTGCTAGAATAGTCCTGATTCTGAAATCTTAAAAATACTTCATTTAATTCATCATACCACTCTAGCTGATCTTCGCTTTTTAAATCTTCTGGTGGAATAGTATACTTTTGTTTAATAACATCTAGAGGCTCCCAACCTTCTTTAATAATCCACCTACATTGTTTTAATTTGTAATCGGAAGCCCTTGTTTCTGGGTCAGGATAAATTCTCATATTATTTATCACACGATAATTAAAATCTAAATATCCCTCTTCAGTCATATCTACTGAGCGCTCTATCCATCCACCCATGCGTGTAGTAAGTGCGTCTACGAATGCGGTTTGGATTTTTTCTTCAACCTCTTGTTCATCAACAATGAGATTCCAACGATCCTGAACAATGTTCCAGAGATCAACAGACTCAAGTGTTGTGGGCTTAAACTTGGCTCGTTTAGCGTTTAGCTGTTCGTTACCTTGTAGGGTGGATATGATGGGTACGATGATGTTATAGGTAAGCGTGGGTTTGCCATGTGTTTTAGCTTTATCTTTTTCTTCAGAAGTCCAAGTATCGTTATTTAGGTAGCGAACTGAACGCTCAGAATTTTCTAAAGCATCGGCCCATGCGTCCGTTGCATAATCATATGTTTTTTTAACTTTATCAGCTTGAGGTTTTAAATATTCTGATGCCACATTACATTACTTTCCAATTGCTTTGATTGTCAAATTCATCTTTAAGTTTTTCTCGCCACCCCTTTTTCTTTTTTTCTTCCCTAGATACTGAGGCTAAGAGACGTGTAGCACCGTATCTGATCGCATCATATGCGTGATCTTCTGATGCTGTATCTATATCTTCTGGGTCTCTTTCAGCCCCTGGTAAATTAGGTATTGTTTCAATACAATACAAGCAATTTTCTGTAAATCTTAATTTCGGCTCACCATCATCTGGAATCTCTAAAGCTTCATACATGACCTTAGCTCCCACCTTTCTATCATTATTGCCTTTGCTTAAATAGATTCCTTCATCAGCGTAGAACATTTGTGGTGAATATAACATCCCTTCCTTTTCAGATTGTTTGGCCCAATAAGCTGGGTCAGCTATATCATCATCAAAATCTCCTGGTTTTAACTTATATTTTTTCCAGGTATATTCATTAACATATTTAGCTTGCTTTGATGCAGACATTCCAGTTTCTACTATTTCGTCAAATATGACTAAGTTGTCATTTCTGTCCATGGCGGCAAATATACATACAAATGGATTTTTAGTTCCATAGTCATAAAATCTAAATAGTGTGTGTGTTGACTTGCTAAAATGCTTATTAAAAATAAAATCTTTAGGTGACATGATATGATGCATCATGTTCCAATTATCAAAGAACGTTCCAGCAAATACATCCCATCTGCCCTCAAGCCACATAGCTTTTAAGATCGGATTAAGCTTCTTTAGTTTCTTAACGTAAGCTGGGTCATTCTTGGTAATTGATGGATTATCAAATACGGTAGCCGCTATGTATTGGTAAGATATTTTTTCTTCATCTAGATAAACTGGAGCTGTTTTAGTGGGTTGGTATGATACATCAAATTCTTCTGCATATACTGGTTTACCATAGGCAACTGGAGGACATACATCTACAAATTTACGTTTAAGCCATATATGACCTACATTTCCAGGATTTGAAGTTAAACATATTTGTGGTTGTAATTCTATATTACTGGTACGTACAGAGGTAGATAGTTCTAGAACCCAATCTTCTGGAAACTGGTTGGCCTCATCAATTCCTATAAAGTTGTAGTTACCACCAATATAGTTATCTAAGGCTCGTCTATCTTGACAGTGTACAAGGTATATTTTTGCTCCTGATGGAAACAAATAGCACTTGTTTCTCTCTTGCCAGGTCGCTCCATACATACGGTAAAGTTTTTCGCATTCAGGTTTAAGGTTCCTTTCAAGTTGAGGGTATGTTCTTCGTACCAGGAGGGCAATATAATCTGAATAATCGATGGATGTTTTTTCGACAATGCTTTCAACCTTCTTACCTTCTTTCTTTAAAATATCATATTCTGATTTTGTTATTTTTTTTCTTAAGTATTTATAATGCCATTTTCTGGGCGTAAATGCGGCCTTCCAGGAAAGCATTAGAGATTTTCCACCACCTCTAGCCCCACCATAAAAAACCCAGTTAGCTTGAGCTTTTAAGAATTCTGTCTGTTTTCCAGGGTGTGGTGCAAATTTTGCCATATTATCAAACTTGATAAAAACTTAATCTCAGCCATCAGCAAGCAAACATACAGGCCCTGGCGGCTGTTCAATTGGGTCTAGCTGCTTCTCTTTCCATGCTCTGCTGTAGTAATTAGTTCTTATTCTTTTTAGTGCCTCTTTTTTAATTTCTTTTTCATTCATCTCAGTACGTATTGTCTATTTGAGAAGTTTCGACATAAACCTTCTTATTTGGGGGAACATCTTTTATTCTAGTGTTCCATCCAGCGGCTGCCGCATGCCAGCTTTTCATTTTATTTTTGCCAACCTTCCAATCTACTGACGAATAATAATGATAAAACTTAGCTCCCTCTGTAGCATGTTTAGTATAATCTTTTTCCTTGAAATGATCAATAACTTGTTTTAATGTAGGAACTTTGAATGTATTAAGCCCCTTGGTAGCCCCTTCTATGGGGCTAGTATGACCCTTATCCTCTGAGTCAATCTTATTATCTTCCAGGATTTTGATAACAGATTTATGAACTCTATTGTTTGGATTAAGATCATCACCGTACTGAAATTTAATGAATTTTACGATAAACCATTTATCATCCTCTATTTCAACGATTTTGTCTTTAAATGCCTCTAAGACGCCTTCCCTTGTATAGTCGTGATTTATAACAAAATTAGCCATGCGCATATTCACATTCCAGATTCCAGCATGATCACACTTGCTAATCATGTAGAACCAAAACAGCTTAAACTTAGGTTCTAACTCCTGAAACCATTCCTTATCAAATACGTTTGTGTCTAAAAATCGTTTAGCCATCTTTTGCTATAGACCTCTCAGTCTTATGTATTTGTAGCCAATCTATAACTGCCTGGTAGTTATATCGTATTACCCTCCCCTTTTTAAACGCAATAGGAAGACCATCAACTCTCCACTTATGGATAGTTTGACGAGTAACACTTAATCGATCACAAAGATCTTTTGTTTTAAGTAGTTCTTCAGTCATGTTTTTCTTCTAACCTCCTGTATATAACTTTTAAAATGCTTTGCCTTAAAGAGAATGCACTTAGTTGATTTTGCTCGTTCATATCAACTATTTCTAGTATTTCGCCAATTAAAGTATGTTCTTTATTCAGGCACTCCTTGATAGCTTCTTCACGCAGAAGTAGCTCCCTTTTGTGTTTTTGGCTGTTCACAAAAGGAAAGAGGCTCTTAAGTAGCCTACTCATCGTAGGTATATATTTCCTTGTTACCTAGAGTTGTTTTTCTTATTTTTTTTGGATCAAGGTCTCTGAAGTCTGGAAACCTTTTATTTGAAACAGCTTGATTGATGCTTTCCCCTTTTTTTGAAAAATTCTTAATTACACAAGTTTTTGTAAACAAATCCATTTTTCTCTATTACCTTATCTTTATATTTATCCTTATCTTTATCCTTATCTTTATCCTTAAGACCTACTATGACCCTATTAAGGCCCTAGTAAGACCCTTAATGTTTTAGAAGAGAACCTTAAAAACTATGCCCCAAAAGGAAATTCCTATTAAAACACACATGATCCATACTATTCCTTTTAATCTCATATTCAAATGTAATATATAAATGTATATTATGTCAACTACTTTATTTTACCGTCTGGTGTGAGAGCTGTATATATATAGAAGGGAAGGGGCGACCCCAAAGACTGGGGGGTACCACCCCCCATATATATGGATATTTGCAGTAATATTGATACAATATTATATCATAGAGGAGAACAATGCAACAATATACATATTATGTTGCATTAACCTAGTCATGACTCCATGTTCTCTACCTCACGAAATCTGTAGATTCACACTAATCCATTAACCTTAATCCATTGATACATATAATAATAATATCAATATAATTATTTTCAGAGGAGAGAACGCAACTATTTTAATTGATATAAAGATTTTTGTTGCATCATATTATATTAATATATTACATTCCTTACATGATTAACTTTGATTTACATATATTAACTAATAACAACGAAGGGAAACACGATATGAAAAAAGATGAAGAAGTTTTTGTTGAATGTGGAGCAGTTTGTTACGATAAGAAATGTGACAAAACACTCACAGAAAAAGAATATAATGATGGTATAACGGAAGATGGTTGGAGTATAGACCATTCGAGTGGATTTTACTTCTGCCCAAATTGTTCAAAATACCTAAGCCTAGCAGAAACTATATCAGATGATTTAAATTCATTTAAAGAGTATGATGATATTCCATTTGAAA
>VTLG01016259.1_pt1 | contig 44269 bp, 47 predicted proteins | sample 4694571 | NCBI WGS metagenome assembly VTLG01 (sample SAMN12604809, study PRJNA352737) | marine metagenome | biome: ENVO:00000447; feature: ENVO:00000209|ENVO:00000569|ENVO:01000036; material: ENVO:00002151; isolation source: viral sequences binned using virsorter ...
TCCCAAGCCTTGCAGTTGGTACTGTTCCAGAATTTAAGTTGCTTGCATTTCCTGCTGTAAAACCACCAGATGTTCCTGTTGTATTTTGGTTGAGTGTAGCGACTCTTGCCGCTGCTAACGTTCCTGAATCAATGTTATCTGCATTGGTGGTGTCTGTTGTGGCAGAGGCAGCAAGACCATTGATCTTCGAAGTTGCTATTGCAGCATCGGATTTAATGTCAGCATTTTTAATACTGCCATCCTCTATCCCCGATGAATTGACAGTTGTAATTGCCATTTAATAAGAAGCAAGGATCTCTTCATAGGTTTTACCAGCATCAGCTTTGCTGTGCATATCAGCCTGACGACTAACAATATCTGAATCGGAAGGAAAATCTGCTGGTCTACTATCTGAGATAGCGTTGCCATTGCTATCGGCCTTTACAAATTCAATACCATCAACAGTTACTCCCCTAATAACATACGACCAATTTTTATTGCCAGTATCAAGAGATTTGATTGCTGCAGCAAGATCCAGTTGTGATTTTAAGTCAATTGCCATGGTTAGTTCCCTACTTCTACTGCAACTATACTGTTATATCCACCTTGACCACCAGACCTATAAGGATTTGAGTTTCCAAACTTGTAACCTTCTATTTGGAATTTAGGGGTATCGCCATTTCCATAACTAAGCAGATAGCTAGCACAAGGAGAATGGTAAAAATTGTTTCCAGAGGCGCCTTGGACATTACCAGTTGGATCGTAATTTTCGCCTGATTCTCCCATTCTTGTCCAATTACTTCCATTGTCAGAGCTTTGCATATACCTTCCAGAGCAAGCACTCCAATTTTCTTCTCTTCTATCTTCTGTAAAAGTAACCCAATACCTTTTAGCTGAAGACAACGTAGGAAGAGTTAACGATACAACTGCAGTCCAAGTGGAGGAACTAACTGTTACCGTACTACTTGTCAACGAATACCAAACGTTCTGAGTTCCTCCATTGTTCGAGTTATAATCCAAGCCCCCTGCTGCTGCTGTTGCCCATTCAGGTGCAGTAGCACCACTATTCATTGTGAGAACTTGGGATGCTGTACCTTTAGCTAAACGTTGCAGACCTGACCCATCTCTATATAAGAGATCTCCTGCAGTTGTAATAACAGTTCCAACGTCTGTTCCATTCGTTCCTGCAGCACCACCTTTTGCAAGGTAAGCCCACGAACCATGAACAGTGCCACCAGTTGAAGGGGCGTTTCCTGTAGATGCAGTTGTACAAATAAAGGAGGAAGTTAGCCCTCCATCTGTATGACCAACAACGTCATCGACTGCATAAGCAGTACCACCTGCATAAGTGCCTCTCCAGACAAGCTTGATTTTACCGAGGTCAATAGTAGCCATTTAGATCGTTGCGATTAGGTTGCCACTTGCGTTAATACTAAAGGAAATTCCAGTAGCAGCAAAGAACTGATCGTCAAAAGCAGCATAATCAGATGCGCTAATGTTATCAGCTCCACCATTAGTTGTCGTTACTATTAGATTTCCAGAGGCATTTTTATGTATTCCATAAATCTCTGCAGAGCTAACTCCTGTTAAAGATGACCCATCTCCAGCAAATTTAGTAGCGGTTAACAACCCTGTATTTGCATTAAATTTAAAGTTTGCGTTTGACTTAGGTCCAAGGGTTCCAGTTGCAGCCGTATTAAAGAGTGGGAAACATTCTGTGTCTGTTGCTTCGTTTGCAACTGTTGCTTGATCTACATCAACCCAAGTAAGAGTTTCACTGGTCGCACTCTTAGATAAGACCTGACCATTACTACCTGTATTACTTGTGTTTAGTTGATTCGTTGTAACAGTGTTTGCACTTGGAGTTCCAATGTTTACTGTAGATCCACAAATTATATAAAAATTAGGAGTACCAGAAGGTAATACAGAACCTAGCTTTAGGGTACTTCCGTCTAATGCAAATCCTTCAGAAGGGGTGGAAGTTCCTGTATTTGGTTTTTGTATTACTCCGTTAATACTTAGGATTATTTGATGAGCAAAACTTGGAGGATTCGCAATCGTGAAATCCTGTGCGCTTCCATCAAAAGTTAAACTTTGCAGGAAGAAATTACCAATTGATTGAACTTCTTCAAAAGCTCCTACAGGACTACCGTTGTAATCGCCGTTATATACATACATCTTCTCTGCTGTCTTAGACCAAACCATGTCTCCGTTATGGTTTGACGAATCGTTCGCAGCAGGAAGAGTATTCATAACTCTGTATCTATTAGCGAAATCGTCTATGTCATCACTCAAACTCAAGACATCAGAATCTTTAGCTAGGAATCTATAAAACGCATAAGTATGTTCTGTTGTTGTGGTTTGAACCAACATTGAATAGTTGTTGGTCAGTGTTGCACCAGCATCTGATGGTATCCCTGTAATAGTTACTGTGTCTGAGACACCATCTCTTGTTCCATTTGAACTAGTGCCACTACTTACAGTTAATCCAGTCGGGTTCGTAATGCTAAGAACCATCCCTGCATCATTGCTGGGGTCAGGATGACTAGTTGGGAAAGTGTCTTTGTCAGGAACAATCTTAAAGCCACCGACAGAATCAACAACATCTTTGACGTGATCAGCTACCGCTTTTGATGTTGGGAATCCTGTGTCACTAGTGGTTGTCAAGGATGTTTCCTTGCTCATTCCACTTGTAATATCTAAGTTTGCCTGGGTGGCAGATAAACCAGCTAACTTATTTAGATCAGTTGAATTCCCTGTAAACCCATTAACCTTATTAAGCTCAGCAGTTGTAGCTAAAAGATCATCTAACTTTGCAACTTCCGTACTAGTTAACTCAGCAAGTGCTTGAGCTGTTGCTAAAGCCATTGTTGCTAATTCAGTTAACTTGGCAGAAGAAACCTCTCTTCCAGCGACCTGAGTATCTACATAAGTTTTAGGCGTAGCATCATCATTAGAACTTGGAGTTCCTAAGCCTGTAATCTTATTCGATCCCATCGCCAGATTGCCTGACATGGTGTCACCAGCTGCTGCAACTTGAGCCCCAACTTGTCCATCTACATAACTTTTATTTGTGGCATCATCTGTATTTGTTGGGTTAGCAAGTCCTGTGATTTTGTTGGAACCCATTGCCAGGTTCCCAGACATTGTTCCACCGCTGGTTAAAAGAGAACCCGTGTCTACATAGTTCTTAGTCGCTGCATCTTGCGCTCCAGTCGGATCACCAACGCCAGTGATCCTGTTAGTTCCCATTGCCAGGTTCCCTGACATGCTGTCACCAGTTTTCGCTACCCTTAAATTGGTTGTATCGTCTGTATATTTCTTAGTCGCAGCATCCTGGTTAGCCGTTGGATCACCAACACCAGTGACTTTATTTGTCCCCATTGCCAGGTTACCTGACATGGTGTCGCCTGCTTTCAAAACCTTGAGATCTGAATAGGTTTTGTTGACAACATCTCCACCAGCAGTTGGAGTCCCTAGGTTTATTCCTTTATTGCTATCAAAATTTAAATTTCCAGTTAATGCTGTTGAACCATCTACGTTGAATTGAGTAGAAGTTAAAGTCGCAACATTACTGGTTGCAGTATTAGAAGCGGTTTCAGCCGCAATACTCTTAGCCGCTGATAGTGTATTTGTATCCTGCTGTTCTTGAATAACGTATAGGTTTTGAAGATCAGCATTATTCAATGCTTCTGACGTTAAATTCGAACCATCAGACCAAGCTGCGATTTGAGCACTATTTGGAGTCTGTCTTTCAATCGTTAAAGTCTTACTACTTGGCAAAGGATATGGATCACCTGCTGTCCCACCTGAATTAAGCGTTGAATAAATCAACTGGACCTGTGTTGTGCTAGTCCAATTGAAGTCAGTCCCTGCTGTTAAGGTTGAAGTTTGAGTTCCGGCAAGACGATCACGACCGTAATACAGTTTGACGTGATCCTTGTTCAGATAATTCGAACTAAACGGAACAGTGAAAGTTGAATCACTTCCGTTCCCCGTAAAGCTGTCATAAGTGGCTGGCATCGGTCTTTCTTAAAATAAGGACAGGCTACTCGTCATCATTGTGACGTGTTTTGAATTAAGTTACCAAGGCCTACAGCGTCTTCCGCTGATTGTTTTACTTGGTCATTAGTCTTTGCATCCTCGTAAGCCTGGAGTATTGCCGCCCTTTCTCTCCACAGCGCCGCTGCATCTGAGTCGCTTCTTTTTATTTCTTGCAAAGTTCTTAACTCATAATAGGACTTAAGGCTTTTCATTAGCTTCCATGCCATTGTTTCTCTAACTTCTTCATCATTCATTGTATGGTTCTCACCAAAGAACCAGAATTTCTTGCTGAATTCTTTCTTAGTTTGACTACTGAATTCTTGATACTGAGGCTCTTTCATTAAAGCTCGAACAGCTTCGAGCATTGTTCTTCCTTCAACAATAGGAGTTAATGCTGCTGCTACATCAATTGTCGTGTTCCCAACAGTTAATTTCTCTCCTTCATAATCTTGAGATTGTCTTAGATCTGCATACATATTTCCATTCCCTCTAACAGTTCCCATCGTATTATTATATTCCTCCTGTAACCGAGAGCTCATAGGAATACCATGAAGAGTTCTCGTTATTAAAGCCTTTGGCTTCCTTAGTAAATTCAAGCGATCTAGCTCTTCATAAGCCTTATCTTTTGGATGAAGAATTGGACTAAACCTATGCTTAATATATCGAGCAGCCATGAATCCCCAAGGCAATCTAATCTTGGTTCCTAACCAGTCATAATCTTTATAGACATTGATACCAGCACCACCAGATAATCCACTAATTTGACCAGCTGCACCCATTAACTTTCTTTGAGCTGTCTCTAAAACACTGGGATTAAAAATTTCCATTTCTTCTTTAGTCCAATCTCTTGGCATATATTGCTGGCTTGCTCTTGAACCTGTTACTCTTTCCGCAGTTCTAGTTAAACCAATACCAGGTAATTGACTTGACCCTAAATAAGTAGCAGCTGCCATCGGTCTTCTAACTCCATATTCATCTCCATAGACAATTTCCATAAGCTTTTGGACATCTCCAACAGCAGTAGTCCTTTGCAAATGACCAGCTAATACAGAAAACATTGCATTCGCTACTTCTTGTGCTTCACCTTCTTCAACCACTACTCTTTCCATATTCTCTCTTACATCTGTAAACAAGAAAAATGTACTAATTATTGGAAGACCACCAACCATTGGTATTCCAGCAATTGTGTTAGCCCTTTTTCCTTCGGACAAATTACGAGTTAACCATTCTTCTCTCTCTCCAGGATCAACCGGACCATTGCCAACAATTAAACCAGCAGAATCTAAGAATATCCAAGTGGTATAAAGCAAAGCGGTCATACCGAAATTCGCTTTTACCTTGTCCATCTGCTCTTCTGACAGACGATAAGTAGGATCCTCTACGTCTCTTCCCTGGGAGTAATGAAGAATTAAATCTTTTACAGGACCAACACCAGTGGCGCCAAAGTCCATTGATGTCCCCATGAAAGGAGACTGCAAATAAGGAAACAATATATCGGCAATGTAATGATCACTCTTAAGAGTCTTAATTGCGGAAAAGAGACCTCTACCTGTATTTTTCCTGCCAGGTTTTTTCTGAAATCTCATTTCATCAGAGAAGTGACCAGCTGCTAATGATTCTTCCGAGCTGTAATTAGGTGCTCCATAGGTCACAGCAACCTTTTCTTCTCTAATCAAATCAGCAACTTCTGTATCAGGCATTGCGGCTGAATTAATCCCTTTTTCTTTTCTATAGGCTTTAATATCTTTCTCTGTTACTTGCATCGAATAGAACGATTCGTTGAATTTTTTGTCAACCCAATCACGCATTTTCTTACGAGATAAACTTCCATCATCATCAACAAGACCTAGCTGAACTCCATCTCTTCTTGCTCTCATTTCAAGTTGAGTTCTTAAATGATAAGAGTGATAAGCATATCCAGATACATTATCTGTAGCAGCTAAAAGAGTCATTCCAGGCCGCAAGAAATAAGGATTCTTTGTCTTCTCCCATAGCCAAAGACGAGAACTAGCGTGCATCCAGCGACGCCAAGACTCTGGCGAAAATTTCATTAAAGAACGGCCACTTGCGTTCTTAGAAATACCAGGCCCCCACTCCATCATTAGCTTTAAACGCGCTAATAATTCCTCTGTCTTTTCATGATCCATTCCATATGTGTCAACACTTCCTCCATAAAAATTAGATTTATTCTGAAAAGAATCAAGGAAAACTTCTTTACCAGATACTCTCATTGCTTTAAATGCAGCACGGTATCCCTCCCATTGAGCTTCCCAAGCATCAATAAACGGTCTAGTCCAACTATCCCCAAGTCCTGTGTATTGACCACGCACCCATTGCTTTTGTCTTCGTAAAAAGGATACGTTCTGAAAATATCTGCGTGTTGAACCCCATAAAGCCATATTGAAATTAGAGGCCACGTTTAAAGCAGGAGTCCTTTCATTCCATAACTGATGATCTTTGACAAAGTTATTAGTCCATCTTGCCTGTCTATCTTTAAAAACCTTTGGATCCATTCTCTTATTAGGATCAGCCCCTTGTATCATTACTGACCCAAGCTCAAGCTCGAGCTGTTTCATTGCCTCTTTTGGGTTCGACTGATATTGGTCAATAGCATTAAAGACACGACCAATAGAAGACTCCTCATTTATATCTTCAACACCTATCTCCTGAACCTTTTTGATGCTATTTATTTTTGTCGCCGAAGTACTGATCTCTTTGTTTAATTCATTTGCAACTTCATCTGTAAGCCATTCCAAACCCTTGCCACGCATTCTGCCTTGCTGGGCTAAACCCATGCGTCCCCATATATTACGGATGTAGTCGTAATGACGTTCTCCTAATAATGCAAGCTTTCCATTATTAATAACCCTTTCAGCTAACTCTTTAGGAACTCCAGCTGAAGATCCTGAATGAAGATCCATAAAACTAGCAACTTCTTTTAAGACCTCGAGATATGCACTCTTTGTTTCTTCAGACAACCAACGCATTACATAAGTCTTCTCAACCAAACCATTAAAGGCATCTGCATCTGACGCCATTTGCTCCATGATCTGGTCAATACTCCAAGCCCCATCCATTGCGTCATAAATTTCTTCTGCTTTTGCTTTTGAATCCTTAGCTAAAAAATCCCATTCATCTGGGAAAACTTTAAAACTAGCTCTCTGTAATGCAGTTGTTAAATCAGCCCAATCACGAACAAATTCAGCAGGATTATTCCTCAACATCTGCCTGTAATTAACAGGCTGACGCTCTGGAATATTGACCCTGAACTTTTTACCTTTTCCTCCAGCCTTTATCGCTTCATCTGTAAAACCACTGGTTTGAAGGTCTTCGAGATTATCTGAAATTTCTTTTCTAGCCCTGTCATATTCCTCATCTGACATGCCCTTCTTCGAACGTGCCAACTTTTTTTCGCCATATTGCCCCCTATGGCCATGTAAATCTTGCCAAAGCTCAACCGCTTCTTTTCTAGTTTCTGGATCGAAACCAGGATCTCGAATAATTTCCTTTAAGACTTTTCGCCGCTCAAGAATTTCTTCCTGAATATTTTTGAGCTTATTAATCTGCTCATTGGTTTTATTCTGGTTTCTAAGGAGTTCTTGTCTCTTTAAAAACAGCTCATGACAGGCGTTAGTGTTTGGCATTAGCAACCCTCCTTAACGAAGACAGCATCAAATTCTTTCACCAATGCTTCGTACTCACCCTTTTTAGCTAACAAATGATTGTAAATCTGCTCGCCAAGCTCGGGAATTCTTTCAAACATTTCAGCATCAGCTCTTTCAAGCATGCCTTCGTATTGGGCTGGAGTCATTTTGTTAAGGAACTTTTCACGTCCTAACTTTTGAGAAGACGCTAGTTCAAAGACATCAACCCATGTCGGGTCTTGTCCAAAAATTTCACGGGCTCTTCTCTTTACATTGTTAATGAATTTCTTCATCCTTTCAAAGAGAGCTTTTAGACCACCGTTCTTAATTTTAATTTTGCGGTCTGTGTACCAAACCGCGAAGGTTTCAGCAGACAATTCTTTTGGACTTGCCTCTTCAATAGCTGGTGCAACCATCTTTGGATGATACTTTTTCAATAAAGCCTTCATTTCTGCAATTGCTTCAGGCGTGTTATAAGCCCTATATCTTTTGTCAGAAGTGGCTAATTGCTTTGCTGTCGCTGGATCAAGAGGAATATTCTTTATATCAAAGACTTTCTGCCAAGTGATCTGATCTTCAAGCCATTCCTGAACACTATGGAAAGCTTCATGGAAAGGAACCTTGGCCATAGGAATACCACCTTCTGGATACCTAAGGCCTTCAGGCATTACACCACTCTTAAATACAATACTTCTAAGTAACTTAGTACCACCCAGTCTCTGCCTTAAGGCTGGATGTAAAGCCAAAATAATTGAATGACGATAGACACCCATATCATCAGCATCTGGAACTTTTAATCCAAGCGTTTCTCCAGCAGCCGTTTCAAATAAAGGATCATTCGGATTTCTTGCCATCCATGTAGCTTCAACAGGATCCCACTCCGCCGCTGCTTCCGCCGCTGCTTCTGGTCCAAACATCTCAGTAAGAGGAACGCTATCAAGATCCATGAATTGAACCCTCTCAGGAGAGACCCCTGCAATTAACGCAGCTTCATGAATAGCTTCTGCTGTTTCCCTTGCTATGGCTTCACTCTGGGTAAGCAAGCCTTCTGCTGATTCGAATTCAATCCTTCCCCCCCACTCCATCAACAGTTCCATCTCCTTACCTTCTTTCTCAAGCTGAGCCCTCTGGATAAACTTCTGCCTTAACTTCGTCTCATTAACTTCAAGGTCATATTTTCCTCCTGTGTAATCAGGAGCTGCACTTCCTTGCTGTTTTGGAATTTCAGGAAGACTCGGACCACCTCTACTCAGGTTTAAATTTTTGCCAAATTTCTGCTTTGGAATTTCTATCTCAAGACCAGAGGTGTTATCTGGTGATGCACTAGCACTTCCTGTCTTCTCTCTGACTAATTCTTTAATTGCTGCATGAACCTTATCTCCATGCAATCGAGCAGCAGCCCAATCAGTTCCATGCTTTTTAAATAGATCTTTCAAGAATGGAGTTGACTTAGGCATTGCTCCAGTCTTATTTGCTCTAACGATATAAGCAGCTTTATCAAAATCAGAAGCAAACTCAAGAGTTGCACCTCCATATCTTGGAGACATCACTCCAGATCCTTTTGGAATGATGAACATCTGTTTTACTTTCCCTTCGTTAATCTTCGAGAGAACGTCATCTCTCATCTTTTTCATATTTTCATATCTAAAGATCTGTTGCTCTGTCATCCCAACTGGCTCTCCAAATGGATCCATTGGATCAGGCATATCTGAATATTGCTCCATCAACTTGATTCCATCATTTAATTCTTCTAATTCACCTTCAAGAGTCTCTGGATATTCTTTTCCTTCTAATTCTTCCCCTAAGCGCATACGACGTTTAATCCAAAATTCATCTTCCTTAAGTGCTTTAATCGAAGATGCGACAGAATCACTCGCCATCTTTTCTTTGAAAGTTAAATCATCGTGACCATTGTCTGCCCTTTCTGATCTAACTTTGTTTGTTTCAATCCCTGCATCTAATTCGCCAAATTGCTGTCCAATACGAATCTCTTCTTCTAAAGCATCAAGAACATCATCTGTTAATTGACCACTCGAAAGATCTTCAACAACCTTATCTAAATCAATATCTTTAGGTTCTGGTACATCAGGTACTTGAGAAGACGGTGGACGTAAGTCTCCACTCTTAAGGCCGTCATTAATGATTTGACTAAGCTTTTCAGCCCTTGTGCTTAGATCCTCTGTAACCTCATCTATCTCTTGGAATACTTCTTTATATTTTTCAGGAGGATCTGACTTGAATTGTTGGAACTCTGCCTCTTCAGAAAGAGATGCTTTATATAACTCAGTCAACTGTCTTTGGATTCGTCTCGCAATAACATCTGCCCTCCTATTTTCTAACATAATGTCAGCGACACCTTCAGAAAATAATGAATTAACAGCGCTTTGTTCTGTCCCTTGACGACTATCAATCCATTGAATCATTTCGCCTGGCAAATCCTTTTTAACTCTTACACTTAATTTTGCCGTTTGAACTAAAGGAGCAAAAATAATATCATTGTCTATTATCTCAGAGAGAGAAGTAGGAGTATCGAATCCTTCAGGAATAACTGATCCAATCTCTTCAGTAGATCTCTTGTTTAATTTTTTAAGAAGCCGAATCGCATCAGCATAAACACTATCTGTTGGCTTATAAACCTGCAATGCTTTATGGACAAGAAGCATTTCTTCTTCAGAGAATCCACTTCCACCAAGCGCCATTCCTTTGGTTTCGCTTAAGTTGCCACTAATAACTCTCTTGTATAACTTTTCAGGTAATTGAGATAATCCAAATGCCTCTACTGCAGTTCCTGAATCACCTATTTGACTAGGTTCAGTGATGTCTGATGTTCTATAAACAGTCGCTGCATCTATTGGTGAAATTGTTTCTTCTTCAATATTGATCTTAGTTCCAATATTCCGAGCCCCGATCGCATCTTTAGAATCTACTTGCTCAATTGGAACAGATTTAATTCCAAGACGTTTAGCATTTTCAAGTCTCTTATGACCATCAACAACATAAGTTTGGCCATCTTCTGGGTCTTCCCAGACCTTAATCTTTCCTTCTTGTCTCTCATCCCATTTTTCAAAAGGAGTGGAATCGCGTTGAATCTTTGACTGAAAACGTGCAGGATCAACAATTAGGTCGTCAGTTAAAGCAAAGATTTTGCTTCTATTAATACTTTCAACGGCATCTAACGACCTAAGCCTATTCCAAAGAACTTCTTGATCAGTATGGTCTGCGTACCGAATTAACCCCTCAATAACATCTTCTCTGTCAAATTGAGCCCATTGCTTTCCAGTTATTCCAGAAATCCATCCTGACAAACCAGGGCTATTTGGTGGATATGCGAGGGAAAGTAATTTCTCTGTAGAGACTCCAAGTCTAGGATCGGTATGATGAGTAGGCTCAACAGATTTTTTAGGGGCAAGAACAGCTTCAGCTTGAATATCTTCGTCAACCTGAATATCAGGCTTCTTACTAATAATCTCGTCAGCAACATCAACAAGGTTCTCACCCTCTCTTTGACGAGTAATAATTTCATCTAAATCCGAATCATCAGCAATTGATTCAAGACCAACCTGAAAAGTATCTGATTCGGCTGCATTCTCTTTTGGTGTTGGTTGTCCCCTAAAGGCTGCATCAGTTTCACTAAGACCAAACTTCTTCCGAAGGGCTGCCTCTGTCTCTTCAGCAGTTTGAGGTTTTACTACCTCCTTGTTCTGAGGAGTTGGAGGTGATTCCACCTCTGTTGTTTTAGGTGCTGGAGTTTCGACTTGAGGTTTAGGAGGAGGCGTCTCGGCTTGCGCTTTAGGAGGAGGAGTCTCAACAAAAGGCTGTTGTTTACTCTTGACTCCATAAGTAAAACCGCCATTTCCATCAGGATCTAAATCAATAAAACCTTGCTCGTCTTGCCATCTTCGAGCCTTTAACCAGCGTCGTTTAGAAACCTGCGATCTTCTACCCCTTCTAATAAAGTCCCAAAGACGATGACCTTCATGTTTAAAGCCTCTTACATATTCAGCGGCTGTCCCTGCATATGGATCTAAATTGCGCATTATTCTTGGCGCTGCATATTGCGCTCCTTTTCCAGCTAAATTAAATAATTCCGCCATAGTTAAGGCGCCAACTATGTCAGGAATCGTGGCCTTCAAACCAGCTTCGAATCTTGTATCAGTAGGCTCAATACCTCCCAAACCTAAGAATGATCCAACAGTTGGCTTGTCAGCAAGTTGTGATGCAAGTGTTTCAACTATCGCAATTTTTCCTGCTCTTTGAAGATACCTATAAACCCTTGGGTACTTAGCTGCAATAGGAGCTACTGCTCTTTGAAGCCAAATAGGACTCTGAATCTTCGCAGAAGTACCCCAAGTCAGAGCGGCTAAAGCTATTTGAAGAGTGAATTCAGCTCGGGCTTGATCTCCCCACCGTTCAGATTCAGTCATCTCAGAAGGTGGTTTTTCACCTTGAGCCTTATAAATACTGTCTACAAGTGTGTCTATTGCATGACCAGGCTTCCCACCAAACTTCTCTGTGTAATCACCTTCACCAAGATCAAGGCCCCAACGGGCGGCATTCGCAATCATTTGCGTACCGCCTAAAGCAACAGTATTAGCTACATGATTTTTATTTCCAAAAACAGCGGTTTTGGCAAGACCTAAAGTCATTCCAATTGCTTCTGCTGGGCTATCCCAGTCTTTTTTAGTTCCAAAAGGTTTGACAACTCCCCTCCAAAAACCATCCTTCCAATAATCTCTATGCTCATCTACAACTCCCTTTCTCCCTCCCCGGTGGTGGTGTAAAACCCTTTCTAAAAGAGGAGCCTTTTCTACCTCTTCTGCTGGATTGATTAAAGGAGCAAGCTCTTCATTATCTCCCACTAAAGGTTTTAAACCCTCTGGCCTAACTCCCTCATATGTATATTTTCCGGTCCTGGGATCAAGAGTAAATGGCATGATTATTTGTATTGGGGATACAAGTGATAGAACTGATCAAGGAGAGTAAGCACTCTTCTATGTTCCTCCACTCCCACCGGAACGTCAAAGGCCGTACCGTCATAATGGCCACCTTTCTCAGAATGAACAGGAGCAACTGGTCCAGTTTGCAAAAATTCAGTAATAGGAAGACCTTTACTTTTTAAAAAATCTGCAACGGCAAACGCAGACCTTTTGTCTTTTGCTTGATGGTGGATATGATCATTGCCTACTCCATGATGAACGTCATAACCAGGGGCTCCAATAATTCCATGCAAGGTTTGAGTGTTTCCATCGGGAGATAAACCAGAAAGTCGGGAGTCATCTACAGCTACATACCGAGGGAAAATTGGTGGCAATATTGGAATCTCTTGTTCGCTCGCATGAACAGGAGCAATACCAAGAAGAACATTCACCATTGCATTTGCACTAAAACTCAATTTACTTGGAGACCTCTTAATTGTCTGTGTAGTTACTCTTATTCCTGTCTCTATACTAGAAACTTCTTTGTTCTTTCTAATAATTTCTTGCCATTGATTATCCTCTAAAAACCATTCTTTACCAGGGTTTGCTCTTTCATATAAATCAGCTTGTGAACGAACATATTCAGCAGGTGTAATACCAAGACGTTTCGCAGCACCACGAACAGTTGAAGGTAAGCTTTGACCACTCGGATCATTTAACAACATCTCTGTAAGATTCAAAACAGTCGGAGCATCGTAAACAGCATGCGAACGATATAACTCTAATCTTTTATCTGGAATAGCCTTGCCTTGACTAAATGTTGGTAAATCTTGCTTGATTTGAATATTACCGCCTTCTGGAATACTTCTTTTTTTAACTTCAGTAGGAGTAGGAAATAAAGAATTCATCAACTCTTTATCGCCTGTCATCTCTTTATAAACTTCATCTGCAATCTGGGCCATGCTCATTGCATCGTGAGGTTGCCCATTCCTTTTCTCTGGATTTGTATAGGTCTCTAACAGTGCTGCTGTATATCTCTGCTTGAATTTTGAGGCAAAATTTCTCGAACCTTCTTGCTTTGCTTCGTCTCCATATGCAAGGAGATCAGCAACATTTTTCCCTTGAAGAATCGCAGCCGTTTCTCCTGGATATCTATTTGTGAGTATATTCTTCAATGCTGAAGTTAAATTTTTATTGAATTCAGACTTATCAATTGCAGCATTTATTTCCTGTTGTTTTCTATTTTTTAAAGCAGTTGCTTGCCTAATCAGATCATTCTTTAGCTTTCCTGATCCTTTTGGAAAAGTTGCTAAAACCGCTTCAAATTCTTCATCAAACTTTCCAACATCCCAATCACTCCCAATCATTCCCTCCCATTTATTTAATACATCATAAACTCCATCTGTATTGGCAGTAATGTCTTTATTCTCTTCATTGTCGTCTTTTAATTTCTTTGACAACTCATTAAAAGTCTCCGTTGTCATTGCTGGAAACTTCTCTTGCACTTGTTGTAAAACACTATTCCACTCTTTTGTTCCAACGCCAAGATCAAAAATCCCCAACTCAGCAGCAAGTGCATAAGCATCTCTCTTAAAAACATCTTGATTTAGTTTGTTAATACTTACCCTTCTCTTTAAAAGCTTCTCTTCGTCAACAAGAAGATCGTAAGCAAGTAAATCATTTACTGTTGAATACCCTCCAGTTAATGGATTTTTAGGTAAATCATCAACAGGTAACTGACGCATAAATTGCAAAGCTCCTCTTATTTGATCATGCCTATCTTTGTATGCGTCATCCTCAAGCATTGATAGCAACTGTATATTGACATTCCTATATGCTTTTTCTACAACTTTTGGACCTTCACCATGCTTTCCGTATTTAGCTCGATGAAAAGGAATAACTGCTTGCTCTGGTCTAAGAGGTTGATTTTTTGTTCCTAGTTTCCAAGCAAGTGGAGTAGGGGCTCCTGTCTCATCAATAAGACCAACACCTGTTAATCTTGCCGTTGCTTCTTGTCTTGACTCATCATTACTGAAATCAACTTTCGTTGTAATCGCTTGTATTTCAGATGACAATAAGAGGTGCAGGCGATATTTATCATAAGCAACAGCACCTTTGATTTGATTGTTTCTAAACTTCTCTCTTTCTCGTTCAAGAGCTGGAAAAAGTAGATCTATGTAGCCAGCACTAGTTTCATCTAAATTAAATGGACCAATAAGACCATTAATAATTTCTGCTTCTGCTTTTGTTATCTGAGCATCACCAGAATCAAGTGTGCTTAAATGACCGCCAAATTTATCCCATCCAATCTTAAATGCTGTAGGGGCTTGTCCTGCTAACCATCTACTTAACGTCTTCTCCATAACCTTTTTACGGTATGGATATAACTCATCAGCTAATAATGCAGCGGCTGGATTAACTCTACTTAAGGCTTTATTCTGTTGAGCTTGAATATCTGCACTATAAAGTTGATCCCGATTTATATTACCTATCGCCTTTAACATCTCATTCTGAGCCTTCTTCATCTCGTTCGTAAAATATAATTTCGAACCCTGATCGATGATGTTGCCTAAAGGCTTTAAGGCTTCTGCTAATTCTTGAGCCGAATTATATCCTTGAACATTAGCGACACTACCCCTCTGGATCATGGTGACCCCTTGAGCGGTTGGCATGCTCACAGGTTTAGCTGGAGCCGCTGGCTCCTGATTTCTAAATTGAAGAAAAGCTGAGACCGGCTTTGCTGCTGGAATCAGTTGACCTGGTTGTAATCGCTTGGGGTTTGCCATGTTTTACTGTTAGAGGGATTTAAGACCGATGTAAGTGTTGAGACCTGAAGAGGCTGCCCCAAGTGCAGACCCTAAGAATGCTGCACCAGCACTTGGAGGTGCACCAACAGAAGAAGGAGGCGCTGGCATTACCAACGTCGCCATTGGTGGATAAGGAGCAATAGGATTCTGAACCTCTTGCATTGTGTAATGTTGCTGAGAATTATATTGATTTAAATAATTAGCAATTGCGCCAACTTGATCTCTTCTTAATTGCCTTGTTCTAAACGCATTATTTAAATCCTTCATGGCTTGCATATCACCCACTTGTCGAGAATAATCTGCAATTTGTCGATCAACAGAACCACCTTCTTGACCACCTGCTGCAATTGATGACGCATTTCTTAAAGCTTGAGCTTTGTACTGCATCATTGACATGGCATCAGCCATTGATTGCTGTTCTAGCTGTTCATTTAATGCTGAACTGTTTAAAATATATTCTGCCCCTGCTGACGATCTAGCCCTTGCAACATTGTCAGCCTGACCAATTGCCTTGCTTAATTCATAGCTTCGAACACCATGCGCATAATTTAATTGCTGACCATAATTAATTTTCGACTGCCAGTGCTTATAACGATTATTTAAATTCGACTGATCAGCCTGCATCGTTGCAGACCACTGAGCGAATTCATGACTGGCTTCTGCTTGTGCTTTCTGAAAAACATATTGTTGCTTCTTCGCTTGATAGCCAAGCATCCCTTGTAAAAAGGAATTTCCAACGCTAAGGCCTACTGCTGCACCAATTGGTAAAGGCATCTACGGTTCCCTCCTAAATGGACAAAATAAAGCACCGGCAACGCCGTATGCCACAGGCTTCTCAACAGTAAACCCTATGTGCTTTAACCAACGAATCGATAAACGATTCTTGGAATACACATGATTTCCAATAGGTGCTCCCACCATTTCTAAGCAATAGTCAACCCATTCTCGTCCATAAACGCATAACTGCCAGCGATGATGCTTAGTTGCAGTAAGTTCTTCTGTTCCAAGCAACCAAATTTGATCACCTACAACACCAGTAAGTCCAACTGGATTTCCACTGTCCCCTTCAATTGCCTGGATAATATCGCTATGGACATAGCTTTCCATGACTGCATTTAGACCAGACATCCCATGACTGAGATGAACTTCAATCTCATCTTCTTTCCGAAGGTTATGTCCGACTTCCATGCAGACATCAGCAGTTGCTTGAATCCATCTCATCGCAATGACTGTGCTTTACCTGTGACTAACGCAACCCATTCACAAGTAGAAAATTTACAAGGGTGAGGCGTATCGTTATGAACTTCAACCATGCAACGTTCACCTCTACTCATTATTGGGATATTAAATACCCCCTCGTAATACCTATCGTCGTCTGTGTCATAACCAGAAGCGGGTATTGTTTGATTCAATCCTGACACCCTGGAACCAAGAATAGTTGCATCATATTTATAAATACCAGTATCTCGACCTTCAGGCATAACATGAACCTCAAAATAATGAGTTTCGTGATATCTCAATTTTGCATTTCTTACTTGAGTTCTTTCAACATTCGCCGCTGCTTTTCCTCCTCCTATCTCTTTATAAAGTTTAAAACGAGTAAAACGATATTTGAAGTTATAAGACTCTCCAAAATAAATTGGAGAAGTAGACCAATTACCATCAGCAACAATCGTGTTACCACTTGTTGACGAACCGAGCAATACTCCACCATTCGTATTTGTGTCAAACCCGCTCCACGCCTCTGTTTTCGAGGCAATTGTATAAGGTAAAGTCCATGTTGTTTTCTCCGTATTTGCGTCATAAGTACCCGCTGAAACTCTCACCCCAGCAGGAGTTTCAGTGGTAGTTGAGACACGCCGATCAAGGAGAAAAGCATATGGAGCGCCGCCTATAGGTTCGGCCAAACGATCCATGACAGAGATTGATTCAAGATAAACCTTCGTTCCATAACGAACTAAACAGAACAAAGTTTCCCGAATACATAAAACCTGCAAGATCTCATCTGCTCCAGAGAACTCCCAATGAGACCAACTCGACTGAGCACGTTCAGCTCCTTCACCAATATTGCGGAAGAAATATTTATAGACATAAAGTCGATTCTTATGATTAGCCTGCGAACTCAGAGCAAACATCATGTTGCTCGTATCATTAACAGTTAATTTAAAAATTCCACTAGGAATATAGGAAGAAATATATCCAGTTAAATCAGCCGCGTCAGCCGTTAAAGCAGTACCAGCACCTCGAACACTGAACTCTCTGAACTGAGCCCAATCACCATTCGCCTGACAAAAGATAATTCCACCCCCAGCCAATTGCGGTCGGACATTCGTATCAACCTCAAACTGCGTTAAGACAGTGATCTGTGCCGTCGCTGGAGTTAAAATCGTCTCTGCTGCATTAAATCTAAATTGATATTGAGAACTAAATAGAATCAACTCATCCTGATACGGCACTGCATATCGAAGAACTGAAACCCTGTTATTTGAAGCAACAACATCAATCGGATCAGTATCCAAAATCGTTGTAACTGTCTCAGGAAAGAAATTAAAGAACTCTCGAACACGACTTAAAATAACTTTTTCATCTGCTAAAAAGCCAAGACGATTCTTATAAATAAAAATATCGTTAATAGCATTGCCAATAAAACTTGGATTCTGAGATGTGAAATAATCCCCAGATACCCTTTCTCCCCAAGTTGGAATCTCTACTGTATTTGGAGAACTACCTTGAGTTGACCCATCAGCAGGACCAAACCAGAAACTACCATCAGGCAATCTCACTAAAATATGAGGCATTGTATCTTTGTTTACCTCATATTCAACGCCAGGACTTACAGTCTCAGACCAAGTTCCTTCACCGAAATCTGAAGTAGAACTTGTATTACTTTTAGGAACAAATTCCACATAATATCCATCAAAACTATTTCCTGGATCACCAGTGATTTCTATTTGAAACCCTTCTGGTGCAATGGTTGGCAGCTCTGTAAATGTTTGTACTTTTCCTAAAATTGCAGTGATATCAGCGTTAGCTCTTGCATCAGTAGCTTCAATCGTAATAGCACTATTTGACCTCATCCATATAACAGAACCACTCCTACTCATTGTTACTCCCGAAGGGTTGCAGTTATTCATTAAACTCTCTGCAATCTCAGCCGAACTAATTCTGTTTTCAGTGACAGTTGATCCAGATGTCACAACAGGAGCGACAGCAGTCGTAACCTCTGCCTGACTGCCATTGACATTTAATTTATATTTATTGCCATAAGAAGCTCCTTTAATCCATACCAAAGCTTCGTGTGTATTTGGCCTTGCAATTTTCGGCGCAGTTGCCGTATTCATTGCAGGAATCTTTTTAGTATTCGTTATAAATGTATAATCAGCAATCGTAACAGCCCTTACTTCTTGTTTCGCATCTGTAACTGTACTTAAATAGTTATAGGCATTAGTTGCTGTCGCGACTGACTTAGAGACTCCATCTAAGTCATAAACTTTGATACTGGAATTCGTAATGACAGCAAGGTATTCTTCAACGTTATCTCTTAGAATACTATGAATAAAACAATCACCGAAGGAAGTAGAAGATACTTCAGCCAACGTAACGCTTGGGTCTCTTTTCCTTAAGCCTTCAACAATCGAAGACATTCCATTAACCTGAATTTCCCCTTGGCTCGGATCTCTTTGAGCATCAGGTTGTTGACTAATTCCCTGGCTTAAATTGGGAATAGCATAAGAATAGAGAGCCATTAGATACGAATACCTGCGCTAAGACGACGAGTGACTAAACCAGAAGCAGGTGCATAAGTTGGGAATGGTAAGTAATTACGATCTCCTGTCAGGATATTCGCTTGCTCTTGTTCTTGCTCCATTCGTTCCAATATTGCTTTTGCATCTACCTCATCCTTCATCGTGTATTTAAAAGAAGAGTCAGAACCAAGTACACGTGCAGAGAAGACTCGAGCAGAACGAATTGTTATCCATCTGTTATAAGCCTCTGGGGCTTCATCCCATGAAACGAACCAAATAACGTCAGCATCTACCTTTGTGACAGCACTCTCTAAAACATAAGTTCTATTGGTTGTGTCATATAAACGAGTCCCACGATGCTGATAACGTCCTGCATATAGATAAGGATCGAAAGATAACTTCGCAACATTAGTGGGAATTGTTACTTCTCCTGAAGTTGAATCTTTCTGAAAGGGATAACAGTGTTCCGTATTCCAACTCCAACCTTTCACTTGAGCTTCTTTATGAAATTCAAGAATGGTTCTTTCTGCTATTCGAGCATCCTGAATCTGAGCGTCGTCTAGCGTGTTCACTGGCATTTCACCAATGTTCTCTAGCAAAACATTTACAGCGTCAAGAAGAGTTGTCCTTCCCGGCGTCAAAGATTGACTTGTTATTCCCATTGTTTTTTTCTAAACAATATCCCCCATTGTGACGGAAGACAAAAAAAGAGGCCAGCAATTACTGACCTCTTCTTTATGCAGACCGTCTTATCTTATGGGATAACGACCTTGCAAGCAGATTCTGCTCGTAGAACTCCCATGCCTAGAGCCTGCCTTGCGACAAGCAAATCAGCCTGGTGAACCACTTTCCATTCTTCGCCAGTCATTTGGAGAGAAGGAGAAAGCAGAGTTACGACTCCAACGGCCTCTTTATTAAAAATGAGACCTTTGCACTTGCTCAGATCCTGAGCGTAGTCAGCATTGTGATCACCAGCGACTGCGGTATAAGCAGCCTGCTCTACGTGGTTAGAGCTGAAAATTGGAATTCCAGCAACACGTAGTGTCCGGCCATCAGCAATGTTGCCAGCACCACCGAAGTCAGTGTTAATAGCACGACTTGATTGTGTGATCAGGTAGTAATCCTCTGGAGTAAATACCGCGTACATGTCGTCGATACTTACATCCTTGCCCTCGAAGTTAACGCGAGCATCAAAGAGAGCATTAACTAGTGCATCACCTTTTGCCTGACGAGTAGCACCAGAAGCGGTGTAGTCAGTGCCAAGAGTAATGCCATTACCAATGCGTCCACTGTTGCTGGACTTCGCTAGAGGCTCAGTTGAATTACTTGCAGCGGCGAAAATCATCCGCGCTACACGCTTGTCATATTCAACAGCTAAGGCCCGACCTAATTCTTTTGTATAGATCTGCCTTACGTCGAAGTAAGACATGAGCTCATCAACCTCTAGGATCGCAGCATCGGCGACCATGAGCGCATCTAAACTAATTACACGCTCATTTAGGTCGGACGGATCATTGCCGTTACCTGTGATTTCGGTTCCAGGCTGGTGATACGTTGCGACCATTTTGCCTGTGATTGGGAAGGCCACAGACTTACCGCCACGGATATTCCGTTCGCGGGTTTTACCTTTAAAGACCGTTGCGGTCATAAATGCGTCAAGGACTTCGGCGGAGCCGAGCTTGAGCATCATCGCGCGGTCGGTATCCAGACCAGAGGCACCTGCCCCCCAAGTGGCAGCAGAACCCCTAATCTGACCGACTCTGCTAAGAGTTACAGCCATCGTTTGGGATGAATAATTTTGAGATTAGACCGCCCTTGCTTTGACTGACATAAGTTGTCCCTCAGTCGAGGGGCTTACCGTTTACGCTGCGTTCTGGCTAAATATTACTAAAAGACATCACTATTTGCCAGCAAAGCCGCCACCTTGCCTCTGTACGCCTCGTCAACGTCATATAAACGCTGTCCGCTATCGTTCCGCTTATTCATCGCATCTAGGACCTGCTGCTTGCTTTCAAAGCGGGATTCGGAAGGACTATCACCTCCACCTATTAACTTTGGTTCGACAACTGAATTAGGAGATTGAACCCTTGCAGCGAGAGTTCTTAATGCCCATTGAATTGCTGGCTTATTGCCACTATCAACAACTGCATTGTATTCAGCTAATTCACTCTCATTTAAATTTTCCCCAGCCCATGCGCTGAGCTGATTGAAGCCTTCTTCGCCACCAACCATGCTTTTTAAATCGGAAACATCTCCCTCCTGCAAACCGTCACCGCCTGCATTAAGAAGTGCTTGTTGCGCTCCGTTTACATAATTTTCTACAACCTGTCTAGGGACATTAAAAGTCTCAGCAAAAGTGTCATAGTGTTCGCTGATATCTTCCCCTGAATCAGCCTTATACATAACATCAGCCATATCAAGACCTTTGCTCGCTAAAGCTTCTACAGCCTCAGAGCCATACACTTGCACAGCTTCTTCTTTCGAGTAACTTTCTGCTGGTGGGTTAGGGGTGGTTTGAGTCTCGGTCGTCGGCTCAGATTCACCTCTTTTTCTCTCTAATTCTTGATAAGCCTTGATTACATCTTCTCTAGAACTATTCCTAAATTTGTCAGGAACATTTTGTTCTGCTTGAAATTCTTGAACAAGACCTTCTTGGCCTGGTCCAACCATTCCTTCGGACGCTTCAGGAACAGTTAATTGTGGTGATTCAGGTTGAACTTGTGGGGTCGCGGACATTGGGATTACTCCTCAGTAGGTGGTTCTTCTGGTGCTTGCTGTTCTTGCATTGTCTGCGCAGCATTCGCCAGTTTTTGTGGATCAGCCATTGCTGATTGCAGCAACTGTTGTTGTTGCATTTGCTGTTGAGCTTGAGCCTGTTCTTGCATTAACTCCTCTTCAGATTTAATCAATCCAAGAGTGTCAATGCCCATTGAATAAGCAAGTCTAGTAATCAACTCACTGGGCTTTAAATAAGTTGCTAAACCCTCTGGGCCAACAGTTTGACCCAACGTTTGAGTAAAGCGAACTAACTGCTCAAGATCGTTTCCACGACCCACAGCAGCTAAACCCACTGTCATTACTACCTTAACTAAATCCTTTGGTAACTTCGGAACCTTACCTTCGCGCGTCAAAATGTCCAGCTTCCTTGCAACATATGGAACCTGAAATTCAGTCGTCAAAATAGAATAAATCGAGCCCAATGAGTTCTCAATCTGCAACGCTTGCAGTCTCACTTCTTCCGCTGTCGTGCGTTCTGAATCTCGTACATCTGCGAGCATAAAAGCCTGTGCCAGCCTTGCTTCTATCTGCTGCTTTCCTTGCATCGCCACGGATAAATCTTGGCTTTTCTGTACCTGTAAAGCCAAAACATCATTCGGATCTCCAGTAACAAATGCTCCATTAGGACTTCTTGCTAAATCTGCAGCCTTCGTAACCCCGCTAGGCTTAACTAAGAATAAAACTTTCGAGGAGGCCAATGAACCTTCCGCGATCGCTTGACATAAAGCCTCAACTGTTTGCAGGTCAGCAATCGCAGCGGCTTCTATGTATCCAACTCCATATGCTTGCCCATCAACGCGAGTCATGCGCAATGGAAGCCAAGGGCTCACTTCCTTCGGAGCCTTACCGTCAGTACCAGGTATTTTCCGACCCTTTACCTCCTGATGCCACGTAACCTTGTTCCCTGTCCACTGAATATATGTGTAAAGCCGGACTGTCTTCTCCTCTTCCTTTCTTTCCAAGGGCTCTTGTGGATCGAGGATGCCTTTAAATTCTTCACTCTCCTGCTGAAGTAAATCCTTGACCTTCTTAGGAAGTGAGTGGATTGGTAGCTCTTCGCAGACCACCGCTTCCAAAGGATTCCCCATTGGGTCCCTAAAGACGACATAGCGATTCAGGTGAAAAACACGTAGACCTTCTGACGAGATATAGAGCAGAGCATTTCCTGAAACAATTAAATGAAGAAGTGCTTCATGAAATACCACCCTGTCGTTACTTGCTTCGATCTCCCGAAGTACCATTCTCTCAATCTTGCTGAGAGCTTCTTCGAAGCCAGATTTCTGCTCTGGAGAGACCCCTTGCTTACTTAGCTCGGCCTCATCCAGAGAGAATCGGAAGAACTGCTGTGTTGGGGGAAGCAGAGCAAGTAACATCCGACTCGCCAAATTAAGCACACCTCTTGCTCCAATGCCATTCCAAGGCACTGGATAGGTGTCCTTATTGTTCAACTTCGTGTCATTAGAAGCTGGTATTAAATAAGGAATAGTGAGCCGAGCAGAAGCCCTAGCACGATCTAAGTGATAGTTCCTGTCAGTTTCACCTGCTCGATAACGTTGTTCAGCAGTCGGCATAATTAACCCTTCGAGTAGTTAGAACCTGCACCTGCACCTGTCCCAGTAGAACCAAGACGTAAAGAAGCAGCAGTAGTCCTGGCACCTCTAGTTTTTGGCTTCGGTTTTGATTCAGTTGCAGTTGGAGCTTGTGTTCCTTTTTGAGAACCCAAGATCCGAAGAGATGTAGAAACAGCAGCACCTCTGGCACGAGTTTCTGCAACCTCTTTTTCATTCTTCGCCTTTAACGCTGCAACTTTTGCTTCTTGCGCAGCCCGTAAATCTGACTGCTCTTTCTTCAGGGCGACTAGTCTTTCTTGTTGCCTTTTACCTTCCGCCTCTCTTTCCTTCGCGAGTTTGTCTAACTCAGCTTGTTTTTTAGCTGCAATAGCCTCAGCTTCTCTTTGTTTTCTCTCAAACTCTTTCTTTGCGTCTCGTTTTTTCTTGTCTATTTTATTTTTTGCCACAACACCACCTGCAACAGCGGCGATGACAGGAACTGCAACAGGTGCACACATAATTAAACTCCGATGTTAAGGCCAGTACCAGCGCTAGTTGCTACCCCAGCTTTGGCGATTTTGAGAGTCTGCTGCTCTTTTTTCTTTTTCTTAATCGCAGTTGTGGTTTCAGCAGATGCACCTGGATCGCTCTCCTGAGCTGTAGCAGCAATAGCAGCGGTTTGTTGTGCGGCGGCTGCGGCTGATGCAGCAGCTGATTCCGCTGCGAGTTGATCTTTAAGCGTTTGAGTATCCTTTTCTGCTTTTGCAATTTGAGCTTGTAAATCCTGTTCAAATTTTGTATTGGCAGCTTCAGTTTCTGCCTTGTAATCATCTAAAGCTGCTTGATTCTTTGCAATGTCTTCATCAGAAGGACCAACGTATTTAACGTCTGGTGCTTTAACGCTTCCAAAACACATGATGAAAAACCTCCTAAGTGATGTTGATGTTTAAACCAGCCCCTGCTTTAGAAGCGGTTTTTTGCTTACCAATCCGTAAGCCCGATTTGCCCTTCAAGCCACGAGCCCTAAGGCCACGTTCTTGATCGCCAATCGTTGGAGCTTCAGCATGCTTCTCCCGTGGGGGAGGACCAATAAGCTGAGATAAACGCATTGCCTCAGCCTGAGTATTTTCGGCTGTTATCTTTTTCTGTTCAAGTAATTGTTTTTGAATATCTTGTTTACCTTGTAAGGCTGTAGTCAAGCTACTTTGCAAAGCCTGTTGACCACCACTAATGGCGTTGTCAATTGCATCTTTCTGCAATTCAAACTGCTTGTTATAGGCGTTGTAGTCAGGCTTCGTAATCGTGCCGCCACCGCCTCCTCCAACACACATTAGTTGTCCTCCAAAGTAAAAGCGTCATCTTGTTGTTGCTCATATTGACTCTTCAGCCAACGAGCAACAGAAGCTTGGCCTGCCTTAAACCAAATTTCTTGATCTGACATACCCAATTCAGGGCACTGATCTGGAAACTTTTCGCCTAAAACAGTCACCAAACGTTCATCGATTGAGGGAAAGTAGCCCAATTTAGGGTTTATATACCCTATTAGACTACCGATTTATCCCATTACAACCCATAGTAGGGGCAGATTTCTATGAAAACTCATGGATTTGCAAACAAAACTGGCAGAAATGCACGCAGAAGTTGTTGATCAGGTCCTAGATGACCTGAGAAATGGCGACAGACGTGCCCGAGCCGAAGCAATGACACTCTTAAAGCAGAATAATGTCACTGCTATTGCCCAAGAAGGCAGCACTCTTGCGAAATTAGCAGGGAAAATGGACTTTTCTTCTATGGAAAAGAAGGTTATCCCTTTGGCGAGCCGACGCGAAGGCGCTCAACCCCACCGTGAATCTTCCCAGAAGCCTTCCGACCACCCCAACCAAACGCAATTGCATCAATAGACCCAACCATTTCATCATTCCAAGCCTCTAATTCATCTTGGAATAGCTGATCTGCTCTGGATTGTCGTGCCCGATTTTGATCTTGAGCAGCAGATTCAACATAAAAACCACAGGCAATTGCTAAAGCGTCGAGACGGTCATCATGAGACAGACATCCCTTCTCGTCAGTTAAACGACTCGCCTGAAAGAACAAACTTCGAGCATATCCATGCTCAGGATCTTCATCCGTAAGACGATAATCCTGCTTAATCACTCGACTATTGATGACAAGTCGATGCTGTTGAATTAAAGGACCAAGCGTGTCACATAGTCTCTGTTCTTTTCTAACGTTATGTCTTACTTCTTCGATTGTGACGGGATGCTCTCTCATTAAATGCGGCTGAAGCAAAGCAGAAAACATTCCATCACCCATATTTGATTCAGCGACGACATAATTCACATCCCATTTCTTGGCAGTTTTTGATAAATAACGCAGAACTTCGTCTGCATAACCAAGAGTTGAGCCTCCCGACTCAAGTAAAAACATATTTCCATTAAGTTCTGCAACAACGGCCCAGGCAAGCTCATCTGCGCCGCGACCTGCTGGGTCAATTGCTAAGACACAGCGCCAACTTTCGGACTTTGATACCCATCCATTTTGAAAGATTGGCCGATGATAATAACGATCAGCACCAAGACCGACGCAAACTAAATCTTGCAATCTTACGTCAGGTTGATTAGACCAAACACAAGTCTCAGGCAAAGCTGTTCCATCTAAATCCACAACCATTAAGTCACCCAGACGGATTGGGTACTTATCCAAAGTGGTCAGCCTTGTATTGAGCATGAACTGAAGTTCAAAACTCGCCTTAGTCATTGACGCCTTTCTTTGGAGGATGTCTTCATGACCAAATCTTTCTGGATCCGTCGGCTCTTCTACGAGGCTGCTGTCCGAGATGACCTCCTCTTCGATCGCAGGATCGAGGTTGCCCTCGTAGCAATCGAACTCTTGCGGATACAACGCAGGCCAATATCTAGCTGAATAATTTCTTTCTCTTACTAACCTCAAGTAAATCGAGGTTTCAGTATGAGGAGTCCCCAAGTAGAGAATCTTTCTAGGGAGGAGTTGACCCTCCTCTGGTTTGATGATGCTTTGTATCTCTTCGACGGCGTGCGCAACTCTCTCTTGCTTCAGTTGCGTAATCACATTCGCCAACGTCTCAACGTCATCCAAAATCGCACAAGTACAACGCTGACCAGTGGTCTGTCCCATTATTCCCATTGAACGAACAGACGGAGACTGTTCAACCTGAGCGGGTCCTACATCAAAAGCAACGTTGGAGAATCGATTTTCATTACCTGGCATCAAGCACTGAAGAATATCGATCTCTCCAATACACCTCAACATGAAAGACGAAAAGTCAGTTGCCTTTACAGCAGTGGCAGAGACAACAAGAATTTTTTCATTTGGATCAACTCTGAGTCTCCATAACGCATAAAAAGACGCAAGAATTGATTTACCTAATCCACGAAAAGCAACAGTCAGACTTTTGTCTGGACCATTTTGCATCCAACGACAAACAGCAATCTGCTGCTTCGTTGGACTATCAGCTAGCCCAAGTTCACGCAGCAGATAACATGTGAAATTTGGAAAGCTATCCCGAAGCTGTTCGGGCAATGGCTCCCAAAGTTCCTTCATTCTTCAGTCTTGACAGTTGGTTTTGGAGCAGGCTTCGGTGGTGTCGCTACTTTTTTACCTAAAAGCTTTTCTTGCTCTTCTTCATCAACATAAACGTTACTAGTGTCTGCGTTATGAAGAGTATCTGGCTTGACACAAGATGCGCCTTCCAGACCTAAATCCATTCGTTGGTTGTTTGTTAAATAAGGCATTCGAAAAAGAAGCTCAACTATTGCAGGGTAAAACATAAAAAGAGGGGAAGCTATCGGGTTCATAACACCCAATAGCCACCACCTTTACCCACAGCCGTCCACGACCAAGCGGCCAACTACAGGGCTACTTGAGATTAACGCCCTGGTCTGCTCTTAGCATCCGCTTCTCTTCGTTTCTTTAGATATGCGTTGAATCCTGATTGATCAGTTCGCAAACCATCAACTAATCCATGCTTTGCTCTCCAATCTCTCATTAGATCCCCATACATTCTCTTCTCACTCTTCGTGAAATCTCTTTGCCATTCAGGATGAGCTTTCTCATACTCTCCCTGACGTGGATCATTCTTTGTTCGTTGATGTTGCTTTACTTGTTCAGCAGACATCTCACGATTCCAGTATTCTTTGGCCATCGGCCTCCTCCGTTCTTAGGTTGATCTTGGTCAGAAGCTCCAACTTGCTGACCCTTGCAATTATGCCCCCTTTTGGGGGCTTTTGCTTGCTTACTTGACACTTTGTCCTACACTAAGAAGACAACGCCTGGCAGGGGAAAGCGCGTTTCTCCTCCCGTTACCACGATATAACTGGCACATACCCAAAAATGGGTCTCGCAATTAAGTAGGTAAGTAAACGTTGGTCCCCGAGAACCCCCCCTATAGGGGTCCCTCCCCCCGGTTCCAGAAATTCGGGCGCAAAAAAAACGTGTCCTTTTTCTGTTGGAAGGGGTGGGGGGTGGTGACCTCGTAATTCCCAGCAGGGAATGGGCGGAGAGGGAGGCGCCCGCCCAAAAGGTAGACAGGGCCTGGGATTTTCATAAGGGTATTAAGAATTATTTCTAATTAATTATGAAACTCTCCAGCTTCGGAGAGAATGGAATCGAGCAGATTTATTTCTGTTCATCCACGACCCTTGAAAACTGAATTATGAAATTCACGGAAGTGAATCCTGAGACCAGCAAGATCTGGTCCAGACCCGAGATGTTCGCCGCCTTGATGGAGGCAAGGACAGATCGGGACGAGGCACTAGCGGCTCTAGCTGCATTTGCTGCAGCCACTAGTCAGTCCTCCCGTCTAACGTCTCAAGACGTTTGGGACCGCTGGGTTTTACCAGCAGTCAGGGAAGACCTCAAGGAGCGTCCCCAATTCTGGGCAGACGCTAAATGTGGTTACCAGACCGTTTCCAAATGGATTCGGGAAGGAATCGCAGACTTGAGAAAGCCTCTGTTCAAGGTCAACTGATCTCAGCACGAAGGGGGCCGAAAGGCCCCTTTTCTGCTGGGTTCACCAGCATCCACGACCAAAGGAGTTCTATGTCAAGTCCAACGCAAAACCTCACTAAATCAAATGGGAGAGGGTGTCACCTTCAGGGCTACGCCCTAACCACTTTCAATGATTTGATCGAAGCCCTAGGCCGACCACATCTAGTAGCTGAGGATTTCTTTGATGGCAAGGTCACCGCCGAATGGTGCTTTAAGTACTTGGGGGTGATCTTTACCGTCTACGACTGGAAAGAAAACGGGACGCCAACAAAGGCCTACCCCTGGCACATTGGAGGAACTAGCAATGCGGCTCTAGCTGCATTTGCTGCAGCCACAGGAATTAAAGCTTCTACAAAGCATCCTGGATTATTTGTTGAGAGCCAGTATTCAGGCTCAGAAGGAAATCATCTTTATGGCTAATCCTTGTATCGTGACTAAATACCTTGGCCCCACTACTTACAGGGGGGCCAGGGTTAAAGCCTCACATAGAAGAGACGCAGAAGTAACTTGGTCTATCACTATTCCCTGGAGCTACAAGCTGAGCGCTTTGGAGAACCACAAAGAAGCGGCGGATTGTTTGCTTGATAAATGGGATTTAATAGGTGATTTTGTGATCGTAAATCAAGGGTACGACCACAACCATTATTACTTTTTCGCTGATTCTGTATGACGGCATCCCGGAGGCTTTCGAGCCTCCCTGATGTCCTCACTTAAAGGCATCATCAACCACGACCTAGTTCTTATGACAGAACAAAAATTAGGGCCTAATGCTCAATCATTTGCTGATCATGTAATGGCAGTTTTTGAATGGGCAGAAATAGACCCTGAGCCTTATCACCCCCTTATTTGCACCCGCAAAAAAGATGGGGCAGTTGGCTTTGCTATTGCTACTCGACCTCATGATGTCAATTCGATTCTTCATTGTTTTGAAGATGGAGTTGAAGGATTTCATGCTGAAAGTGGAACCATGTTGGTAATAAATGAAGATGAACCTGCAACTATGGCCGCTATTGCCGCTGCAGTAGTAATCCTCAAATATGGACCAGCAGGCGAAGCTCTTACAGAAATTGCAAATCAGGAGGAATCATGAAACGTTCTTTCGATTCCGAAGCAGAAAAAGACCTCTATGAGGTCAAGCTTTTGCTGAGAAGATTGGTTGGTTACTTTGAAAAGTTAGACCAACGTGAGCCCAAACTACCCAAGACAAAGAAATGAGAGGGAAACAAGCGGCTTTCGGCATAACAGGCCAACTGCTTCTATTCGTCTCAGCTCCTATCTTGATCCCCGCTTTTATCTACATTGTTGCTGCAATGTTGGGGCCTCTGCTTTTAGCTGGAGTAGGTGTTGGCTTTCTCTGGCTTTCAGTCAAAAAGGAACCAAAAGACAGAAAAAGATTAGGGGTAAGACAATGAGACTTGAATCAATCGCTCAAGTTCTCGGAATTGTTAGGACCAACAGCAAAGCAACTGCTTTAAGCGTGCTTTCGCTCGAGGTCCTTTTTCTTGTGGCAGAAAAACCAAGAACAATAGAAGAACTATCTCAATTGACAGGGAGTCAAAGTGCCCACGTCAACCGAGCTGTTCTTCGATTCTGTACTTGGTGGGATAAAAAGAACCAAGCCTTGCGAACGCCTGACCTTGGTTTGCTTACTAGAAAGAAAAGACCACAACCAGAAAGGGGGTACAGAATTTATTTGTCACGTTTAGGCAAGCAAGTCTTCGAGACTTCAGGAATAGCCCACACATAAGAAAGGCCGCCCTCGTTGGCGGCTTTTTTATTGGGCATAGCTGTCGTTGTCTTCTTAAGCATACAGACCCATGTCAAGATTGATTTGCTGTTACCTCTAAAACTGGCAGACTAATAGAAATGCAATACCTCATTGGAAAGTCTTAGAACTGAGCAATCCAACCGTCAGTTGAAAGCAGAGAAGAAAGCAGAGGACAGCCATCGGTCAACAGAACGTCGTATCAAGGAGTTTGGCAAAGAATCGGCCCTGAATTATGGGCAAAAATTATATTCGATATGTCTTGACTCATTTGCTCAGTCTTTAGGCACGACGCTCGAGGATTTTGTAGCAAATCCAAACAAAGCAAGGAAGCACGGAGCTGCTGTTCCATACCTGGATCCATTTAAAGATGTGCACCACATTGCAGCGGTGGCCTTGGTTGCAACGCTCGATCAACTAAGTAGAAAGCAAAGACTTCCAACGTTTTGCCAGAACTTAGGAAGTGCAATGGAAAAAGAAACCAGGTTGATGAGGCTTGAAGGGAAGAGTCCAGTTGAATTGCGTCGGTTAATGCGTAATGGATTCAGTAGAAAAAAGATTGCAAGCAAACAAGTAATGAGGGATCTGCATTGTCCTGTCCCTGAATGGAATGACATGGCTCGCCTTCAGGTAGGGCAGTTTTTGTTAGATCACATTGGAACATCGACTGGATTAGTCAAAGTCGTCAGACACAAAGTCGGTAGGACTCAACCTCGCTTTGTCTTACCAAGTCAAGACGCTGAGGACTTCATTAAAAACTGTCCGGCCAGGGTTTATCGAACTCCACACACTGCAATGGTTTGTCCTCCCGAGCCTTGGCCTGGTCTATTTGGTGGTGGAGTTTTAGGAAATCAAGAGTGTTTAGTAAGAGTTCCTATCCAGGACGTAGAAGAAAAACATGGATCAGCAATAGACCATTACAAGAAGGCTGATATGTCCTCTGTCCTTGAAGTGGTTAATCACCTTCAACAAGTACCGCTTCGAGTCAATGACGATATGGTTTCACTTCAAAGGATCACCTGGGAGAACGGAATTGATGGTTTATGGCCTTGTTCTCGAGCTCCACTTGATGTACCAGAGAGATTAGGTAGTGATCCAGATCCAGATGACCTCAAGCTACGGAATCGATTGGCATCTCAAGCTCATCGAGACCGAGAACAGAACAGACCTAAAAGAGTCAAGATTGAAAGGTCCCTTCAGGTGGCCGAAGAACTTGCAGGTCGAGAGATTTGGCAAGCAATTCATTCAGACCACCGAGGAAGGTTGTATGTCAATAACAAATTTTGTTCAACTCAAGGACCTGACAACGAGAAATCTCTGATTTCTTTTAGCCACAAAACACCAACAGGAGAGGAGGGCTTGGAATGGCTCCTTAAATCCGCAGCTGGACACAATGGAATGAGTCGCCAGACCTGGCATGCACGACTGAAGTGGGGACAAAACAATCTTCAACAAATGGTTGCCGCTGCAACTGATCCACTCGGCAAGCTCGAGCTATGGAGATCAGCAAAAGACCCTTGGCAATATTTACAAGCATGTCAAGGAGTAAAAGAAGTTTTAGAAACAGGGTCAACAGGAGTACCTGTCAGATTTGATCAAACAACATCAGGTTGTGGCATTCTTTCTACTCTTGTTAGAGATAGGAAAGTTGCTGGCCTCTGCAACGTATATGGAAGTGAGCCAAAAGATCTATATACAGTTGTTGCTGAGCTAGTTACAGAGAGATTGATCGTTGATCTCCAGATTGGAGACACAATGGAAAAAGCATTGGCTGAATTGTGGTTAGGTCGTGGTATTGATCGAGGTCTAACTAAAGGACCAATACTTGCCGCTCCATATGGCGGTTCATATATGAGCCTGGCTGATTCATTGGTTGATGCTTTAGATGAATACCTTGGCTTTGTTCCTCTTGATGAGTTCTCATATCGAGTTGCTGTTCCTGCCAAATATTTAGCCAAACATTTGTGGTCAGAGATGAAGGTTGAAGTTGAGTCCTGTCTTGCTGTTAAGTCGTGGCTGAAAAAAGTATGCAGGAAAGTGATGAGCAAAGGACATCCATTGGAATGGACAACATCAATGGGATGGCCAATGAGACTTGCAGATCGTGAACCAACTCGCAGACGTATCAACACTCTTTTATTTGGAAGCAAGATTTCTATCGTTATGGCAGATCAACCTGTTGACTCTCCTTTAAGCCCGACACAAGCCAACAAAGGAATCGGAGCTAATTTTGTTCACGCACTGGACGCTGCTTTTCTTATGGATGTAGTAGGCAGGGCTAAAGGAAAAGGAATTCCACTTCTTACCAACCATGATTGCTTTGCTTGTCCTACGACACACGCGGAGGGGCTTCATAGATTGTTGCATCATACTTATGGCGAGATGTACAAGGTAGATTGGCTTGGTATGTTCAGGTCTGAAATCAAGGAGAGGACAGGGATCTCGACGCCTGAACCTCCTATGATTAACACGCTTGGGGAAGGGGAAATAGGCTCGAGCCCATACCTATTTTCATGATTCCTGTCGTAGGACAGTGACAACTGAGTGTCATAGGGTACGCTAAATAAGCCCTTATTCCACGACCGTATGGAATTGCTTGCATCACCATTAGCAGAGTGCCGATGGTGCAAATTACTTGGTGAAGCTGAACCTAATAGGTTTGAGCCAACCAAAAACCCAACTTGGAGTATTGAAATCCTGTTGGATAACGGCAACAAGGAGCATGAAAGTTTTATTGGCAGTCTTGAAAAGCTTTTCTTAGAAGAGCACGGAAAGTCTGCAAAAAAATCAAACAATTGGCTCGCTTGTGGTCCTGACAAAGAGGACCCAGAAAAAACTGTTGTCAAATTCAAAGTCCCTTGCTTTACGCGTAAGAACGGAACCAAAAGTCAAGGACCTGTCGTCTTTGATTCTCAACGTGAACACTGGCCTTCTTCCAAACTTATTGGCAATGGTTCAAAAGTGATTATTGCTTTTGACATTTATGCCTGGAAAGGACCAAGTGGAGCTGGCATCACTCTTCAACCAAAGATGATGCAAGTTATTGAGCTTGTTGAATATTCAGGCGGTGATTCTCCAGAGGTTGATGCTGTCTTCGAAAAAATCCAAGGTGGCTACACCCTTAAAGATGACCCCGAGGTTCCCTTTTGATTCGTACTCAACAGATTCACCTTCCAATGCGACCCATTTCCAAGCCCCGACCAAGGGCTTTTATGGGTCAACGTCGGCCTTATAACGATCCTGTTTACAAGCAATGGATCAAGCAAGCCAAAGCTCACATGTCTGAGTTTTGGACACATGAGCCACTTGAGAAATTAAAAATCCTCTATGTGGTATTCCGTGGTCCAGCAAGAGGCGATCTTGATAATCGTCTTGGTGCAGTAATGGACGCAGGTAACGGAATCATCTGGAAGGACGACAAGGTGACTGTGATTCCGAGTATCGATATGAAATGGCTTAAGACCTCTGAAAAAGAAGCCCGAATTTTTATGCAAGTTACATGGGAGGACGACAAATGAGTATTCCTTGCCCTCAATGTGGTTTCCACAAAACCATCGTCAAGGAAACAAAGTCAAAGCCAAATGCCATCAGGAGATATAGGTCTTGTGAAAACTGCAAGACACTATTCACTACTCACGAGGTAGTCGCGGTTTATTCAGGTCGATATCGCGGCATGATTTTGGACACCCCAGATTTAGATGTACAGGAGGCCGATGCCGAGTGAATCCCGTTTTATTCGCCACGATTCTTGTCCCAACTGCGATAGCAGCGACGCTCTGGCGGTCTATTCGGATCACTCATACTGTTTCTCCTGCCAAACCTTTACGAAAGGAGAAACCGCTGAAGAAACTCCCAAACAGGAATATTTTCCGCCAGTAATTCCAATGATTACCAAGGACCTCAAGCCTTTTGGCGCTGATTCCTATCGAGGAATTTCAAAGCGTGTATTAGATCAGTATGGAGTGGTTCGACGTGAATCAGATGTTGTTTATCAGTATCGAGATGACACAGGTAAACACATTGCTCAAAAATTTAAAACCAATGACAAAAAAATCAGCTGGGCAGGCGATGCCAAAAACGTCGCAGGGTTTGGTGCACATCTCGCAAGTCCTGTTAACCATGACGCCATTGCTATATGCGAAGGCGAAGATGACGCCCCCTCTATCTACGAGGGAACCAACTCAAAAGTAGTTGGTGTCTCTGTTCCAAACGGAGCACAAAATGCTGCCAATTTTGTAAAAAAAAAGCTCGACTTTTTTAGTCGGTTCAAGATCGTCTATATCGCCACTGATATGGATGAACCAGGAGAAGCAGCAGCGGCTTCCTTGGTTGAACTCTTTGAACCAGGTCAAGTTCGCCGGGTTGTTTTTCCTAAGAAAGATGCCAACGACACACTTCAAGAATTAGGTGGGCAAGCAGTTAAAGAAGCTGTCTATGCAGCTAAAGAACTCAGGCCTGATGGAATTAAACCTGCCTCTGCTTATGCAGGGTTAGTAAATAAGCCACCAGATCGGAGAGCTACAAACTGTGCCTTTAATTTTTGGAATGACAAAGTTCCTTTTTACGACAATCAATTAATCGTTTTGATTGCTGGATCAGGGGTCGGCAAAACTACCTTTGCTAGAGCATTAGCTCTGCATGACATGGAAAGGGGGATCAAGGTTGGTTGGATCGGCCTTGAAGAAACCGCTGAAGAAGCAGTCTTTCGTTTTGTTGGAATGGCTGCTGGTTTACAGATCCATGCTCGTCAAAACTACGCAGGTTTAACTGATGAACAACTCCAAAACATTGCACAAGCCGACAAGTTTGTTACTGGTTCTGGAAGTCTTGAGTTATTTGACCACTTTGGATCTCTCGATGAAAAGATCATCCTCCAGCGGATGAGCTACATGGTCAGGTCTCTTGGCTGTCAACACATTTACCTTGATCATCTAACGATTATTGGTAGTGGACTAGCTCAAGACACCAGGCATCTCGACTCCCTAATCACAAAGATTAGGAGCTTCATTGCAGCGACAAAATGCACAGTCTTTGCAATTAGTCACCTCAATAGATCTTCTTCCCAATCTCAAAACATGGAAGACGGGGGGAAACCTGAACTCCATGACATCAGAGGCTCCCATTCAATTGTCCAACTTTCGGACACAATATGGAGCCTCTCTAGATCGCGAGGAACCAATCTCACTCATTCCCATTGTTTGAAAAATCGGATGCTGGGGCGTTGTGGATACTCAGGTTCCTTTGAGTTCGACGAAACCAACCAATCGCTTAATCACAAATGGGAAGACCAGGGCACACCATTCTGAAATGGGATCAATTGAGAGAAGCACAAGCCGTTTACCTCTTTTCTGGCATGCGCTGGAGAAAAGGACTTGTCACTAAAACCTATGGAAACTCTTGCACAGTCCTCTTCGAGGATGACAACAAAAGAAATGCCTCAGTCCGAATCATTGATCTCGAAAATGTCAGATCGGTTCTTGGGTATTCTGACGAGACGTGAAACTCCCCTTGATGTCAGTCGTCAAGCGGTTGAGCGCCTTCTTCAGGATGCTTACATCAACTACGACAGAGCTTTTGATTCTAAAGACAGAGACTTACAGATGTATTGGGACGGAGCAATCCGCAACTTGCATTATGTTTTAGAAATGGATGGTCAATGATGTCCCCTATTCAAGCTCACAAGAAAATCATCGTGAATGGTTCTCAACAAACAATCGTTGATGATTACGCTTTGATTCAAAAAAAAGATCGGGCTGGTTCTGATGGCAAGAACATTAAATGCCCTCATTGTGGATCAACGGAACGCATTTTCAATCTCAGATGGAAGATTCGTCAATGCAAATCTTGCAATACTGAAGTTGAGAAATACGCATGGATGATTGATCAGCTTGATACCTGGAGGACACCAAGATGACAACTCAACAAAAGATTGAAGCAGCAGAGCAACGCATCAAAGAACTACAACTACTCATTGCCCATTGGAAAAAACAATGAACAAGATTATTTATGACGTTGAGGTTGATGCTTATAGAGCATTAGTCTCTTCTGAATATGAAGTCGAATTCTCTAAAGACTTCTGGACTTATTACTGTAATCACGATGAAGCAAAAGCAGCAGTCAATGCAGAGATCGAACGCGTTCAATCAATTGCACCAGACCACAGTCTCTTCTTGGCCTTGGGTGACAGCAACAACTTCCGCTATTCGGTCTATCCCAGTTACAAATCGAACCGTCGTCGATACAGAAGGCCACCTGGCCACTCCCGACTCAAGGAATGGTTATGTACTACATGGCCCTGCCTGCAATTGGCCAATGTCGAGGGTGATGATGTAGTTGGAAATTGTGCTCAACCAGGGGACATCATTGTTTCCAAAGACAAAGACCTCAATACCATTCCAGGACTGCATGTTGATGTCTTGACTGGAGAAATCTATGAAGTCAGCAAATGGGAAGCTGATATCAATTTCTATACGCAGATTCTTACCGGAGATTCAGCTGATGGATATCCCGGCTGTCCTAAATATGGACCCAAATCTGCTGCCAAGTTATTAGCAGGGGCAACAACTGAAAATGAATTGTGGGAGAGAGTTAGAGGCGCTTACATTACAGCTGCGTCTAAAGATCCCGAGACTCCTTCAGTTTTAACAATGGCTAGATGTGCTCGCATCCTTCGAATGGGTGAGTACGACCATGAAAATCAAAGACCATTTTTATGGGAGCCACCAATGCCAAGTGATCCTTGCATGGAAACATTCATTCCTAATTTCCATGATTAACGAGCGATGAAAGGGAAGGATTTTCTCGCCTTCTCTTTTCGCAAGTGTTCTTGATACAAACCTGTGTAAAGACCGTGGTATGGATGAGACGGATCCTCACGGCCTGACGCTGCATATAAGGCATTCATTCGTTGTTGCCTTTCTCTTTGTTCTTGGACCCACTCTGGCCCCATATGGGTATTCATCGCTAATGTAACGGTACGACCAAATTCTTCCATGACCTCGACACCTTCTCCCAATCCCGTAACAGAAAAACAAACAGACCCTAAAGACGAAAAGAAAAAAGGGCTGTTAAATAAACTTCAGGATATCAGTCCTGATAAAGAAGAACAGATCGCAATCGTAGGTGTAGCAGTGCGACTGGGCATTGTTATATGGTCTGGATTCTGCTTAACTTTGGCATACATAGATCTGCCAGGATTCCCTAAACAAACATTTGATCCCACGTTCATTGCTTCGATATTTACATCTACCCTAACCACTTTTGGCGTGCAGGCCGCTTCTAAAAAGGGCGGAAACGGTGTCACCAAGGAGGATATGGAGAAGATGATTGCTTCAAATAACAAGGCAGCGGAGGGTTCTGAACAAATTATCAGAATTCAGACCCCCTTGAAACTACAATCACCTGACGGTGAAATCCTTCAAGTTGTAAAAGAAAAACCTGCTAAGCCTCCAGAAACTACATGAGAAAACTTCTTCCACTAATCCTCTTGCTAATTGCACCCGCTGCTCAGGCAGGAGGCATCACCCATAAGATCACGACTAGCGTTTCTGCTGTGAGTGATGGGGCTTACTCGATCGCAAATCGAGTCGGCTCTACTTATTCAATGAGTTCGAACAACATCACAGCTTCAACTCTTGGAGGGGTTACTGCTCCTGCTTCTGCTACTGCCGCTGGCACATTCAAAACAAATTCCTATGCCCAAACGACAGCCGGGGCTAGCACAAGTTTCAGCGAAAGTTTTATTTCTGGAGATGCAGTCGCTCCGATTGGTAGCGGCAGCGGTGTAAGCAGTGGAGTTGTTGGGAACTTGCCTGCATTTGGAAGTGTGACGACATACAGCGGGGCAAGCGGAAACCCAACGGCGGCGCTGACTAGTGTCGGAGCGATTACCCTTGGAGTCACAGGTCCAGGCCAGAGTGTTGTTGGTTCAATCAGTTCAGAGCTGAATTTCAATTAGGGCAGTGAATAAGCTCCTATTTGTATTATTAATACTGGCTCAAAGTCCAGTAATAGCAGTCCCTGTGGTCCCAAATTTTTCATCGGGGAGTGTTACCAGTTCGACGCGTTCTACAAGTAGTACCACAGAATTGATCAAAAGTTATTCGTTTCAAACTGGATATCAGAGCGCGGTAGGTTGCACTAATTGTTCTGCTACAGGAAATTTAAGCCCTGTAAATAAAGCAGTTGGAACTCAAACAGTTAACGGAACTACAACCTCTTGGACAGGTGTTGAATCAATGCCTACATATACACAAACTGTTCCAGGTGCACCGACAAATTTCACACAATCCTATAGCGGACCTGGCCTTTCTAACTACACGCTAATCGAACGCTCCATTGAGATCGAAAGCATAACAGATAGCACTTCAACGTTTACACAATGAAGAGGCGAGTCCTTCTGGCTCTACTGGCTTTATGCCATAGCCCTGTCAACGCCAATAGTATTAATAGTACAGCAGCTCCAACCGCAACATCCTCAGGCAGTCAGACAAATATAGGTGTAATGAATATGCCAACACGACAGTTCCAAAATCAAGTTGGCCCTCAAGCTGTTACCTGTCAAGGAGATACATTAGTTGTTCAACCTTTTCTAGCTTCTAATTTAAGTTTTGCTGAGCCACGTGTTGACTTCTACGATCAACCAATATATTCAACTAAAGATGTTGAAGGTGCATTTGATGACGATGGCAATGCAATAGGTGATGGTGATCCAGATAACCCAGGTCTTGTAATAGGTACGCAACGTAAGCAGCGTTTCGAGAAGAGTAATTATTCAATCTCTCCAGGCATTAGCGTCTCTTGGAATATTCAGTTAGATCGCCGAGCAAGGAGAGCTTGTTTAGCTGCAATGGAAAGACAAAAGGATTTATTGCAGGCAGCCTATGAGGACAAACGTTTATCTTATGAATTGGGTCGGTTGAAAATATGTGCGGAACAAATGAAGCTCGGAGTGACCTTCAAAAAAACAAGCAAGTATTACAAGCTTTGCGAAGACGTTGCTCTATCAAATCCCCCAGGCGTTTTGCCTGACCATAGTCACTCTATTTCTTACCCAAAGAACGCCACATCCGATCAGTAGCCTTCTTCTCCCTTTGTTCTCTCATCCTTTCTGATCTCGATAACAGCTTTTCTTTCTTCCCTAACTTCTTCTTCACGAATTTAATAATCTTCTTCTGAAGGGGCTTACTTCGTTTCTTGATTACTTCCGTTAAAGGTGCTGCAAGTAAAGCAGCTGACGCACCAAACAATGCGGTCGTCATTACTCCTGTTACGAGTGCAGGTGGAGGGGTGAAGTGATCCACTGTCTCAATAATTTTGATCGGCTCGTATTCCGTTACGCATTTACCCGAGAAGGTATCTAATCGATAACCCGTTATTCGACCTCGGCCATATTTCCCAATTGATCCAATAGGCAAAGAACCAGGAACAGGACATGGTGACCTGGGTGGAACTTGAGGGATCTTTACTTGAGGACTTTTATTGGTTTTTTCTGCATTTTTATTTTCCTGAACGTAGTCCGATACCTTTAGCTCAGGTTTCGTTATAGCTCCAGGCCTTAAATCTGGAGGGAAAAAAGCAGGCGCACCTCCTTCGCAGAGAACCAATGTCCCATCAGGATCAGAAGTAAATAAATCTGTTGAACCTGTTGTCCTTTCTCTTGTCATTGCACATGGCATGTCCAAGACAGGAAGACTCATATCAATGCCCTGCAAAATTGGAGGCGCAATGATTTCAGGAGGAGGCACTGCCTCAATATTCGGGACAGTCCTTAAATTAATATTCGGTTCTCTAATCTCCAATTAGAAAGGCAAGCCTTTTCCTTTTCCTAATGAAGGTAGAGATTTAGCGCCTCCTATTTTTGGAATAGGTAACTGCTCCTTTACTTTTTCAATAACAATTTCCTGGAGCTTGTCTTGGTTTTGAGAGAACCAATAGTACCCATACGCCCCGCCACCAAGAATTGCTATGACTCCAACGCCTGAAGCAATTGCAATTCCATCAATGATTTTTCTCATTTTTAAGAAGTAGTCCAGATTGAAGTTAAGAAATCATACTCATCAGAGACTTGTGCATTTGTCATCAAACCTTTATAGAAAAAGAATGCAGCAAACTCATGGCTAGAATCGTTGTCATTATACGGATCTCCTTGAATTCCAAATACAGCATCGCTTGGTGTACATGAAGAACCTCCAGATCGGCTTGTAGTAAAATTCGCACCGTTATAACTTGCGTACATAGTGCCATCTGTTGCCAGCTTTACCACACAGAAATGCCAATCACCATCAGTAATACCTGTAAGTACGTTTGTCCAAGTATCAGATGAATTAGTATCTTCTCCGACTGAAAGTGTGTCTCCAGTATTGAAATCAGTTCTCCAGAAGAAATGATTATCCTCGCTGGTATCTCCGTAATACATAACACCTCTACCACCAGATCCTGATTCCTTCTTAAACAAAGCACCCATTGTCATGCCATGACTTGAAGGACTCCAAGGATCAGCAGCACTGAAATTGGTGCGACAACCCTCTGTATCACTACTCCACGTCATCGTATAAGACCCTGAACCTGCTCCTCTAGTTCCTCCACTTACAGGAAGTGTTGTATTGGTAGCATTATTTCCCGTAGCTAGGTTGACAATAGTACTACCAGAAACTGAATTTGCGTCATCAAATCTTGAGTAGAACCAACAATTATCATGGCTTTGTATGGCACTAACATTAGCTATTATGTTTATAGAATCTGTTGCGCTATAAGCAGACTCACCATATGATCCATCTATTTTTACTGCTTTAGCTTTAACACTTAAGGTGGTTATGCTTGGAAAAGTTACAGTAACAACAGGGTTATTAGTAGTAAATCCTGTCACTTCAACCGTGTTACCTACTTTACTTGCTGAGCCGTGTGATGTACTGACAAAAGTAAAAGTAGACACCCCATAATCTATAATTAACTTATCATCACCAGCATCGTTAGATGTTATCGTGTACGCAACATTGGTATCAATAGGAGTATCATTAGGACTGCTAAGTGAAGGTGCAGCTAATTGTGCTGTTAAACTTTGAGTTGTTACATCTGAGTCCGCTAATCCTAAGCTTGTTGTTGTAGCTTTAACAGTGAAAGATGATGTCTGAGTCCCTGAGTTTGTTACAACAAATTGACCAGAAGTATTTACATCTCCAATACTACAATTAGTTAGAGATGCAAAGACATAACTACAATCTGAAGAATAGTTCGAGATTGTTAATGTTGTAGTACCACTAGTTACTACTGAAGTAGTGCCTGTAATAGTAGGAGCGGCAAGTTTAGGAACATCAACAACTTGCCATGTATTGTCTCCTCTTAAAAACTTTGTATTATCAGCAGTTCCACTCCCAAGCCTTGCAGTTGGTACTGTTCCAGAATTTAAGTTGCTTGCATTTCCTGCTGTAAAACCACCAGATGTTCCTGTTGTATTTTGGTTGAGTGTAGCGACTCTTGCCGCTGCTAACGTTCCTGATCCAATGTTATCTGCATTGGTAGTGTCTGTTGTTGCTGAAGTGGCAAGGCCAGAAATTTTTGAGGCAGCTATTGCAGCATCAGATTTGATATCAGCATTCTTGATGCTGTCATCCTTCATCCCATCTGAATTGACAGTTGTTAGTCCCATTAGTCTGCTGCCTCCGCTGTGTTACCTGAGTCTACCCAGGCTTTGTACTCAATCCAATCTGCATTTCCAGTTGCATTTAAAGGTATTTCTATATAACTACCTCCACCTAGATCCTTTCTCACTACAACTTCAGTATTGTCAATTGGATCTTTGACTAATTTATAAAGTGCCATAATTAAAGCTCCGCTGAAAATGCCAGCCTTGCAGCCGAGTTGAAACAAGATAGTCTTGTAGCCCTACCATTAGTTAAGGTATCGTTAGCATAGATTCTTATCAAGAAACCTGTTTTGTGGTCGTGAGTTAATTCTAAATCATCTGTGCTAGATGTACCTTCTGGTGAGGCTACTCTAAAATATCCTGATCCAACCGTTTTATACATTGTTGGTTGAACTCTCATTTCTACAGGATGTGGCCCTGAAAAATAACATAAAGATCCAGAGCTATGACCACTTTGCCATACATCACCTTGAGCTATAGTCTGTCTACCTTTATCATCTGAATCGGTGTCATAAGCTGGGTTGGCAGCAGTATAATAGTATCTTTTACACCTCTGAAGTTCATCAAATGCACTTACGTGACTAAATGCACTTACGTTTTCACCACTTTCAAATTGTGCTCCTGTAAATTTAACACTAGCCACTGCACTTGTAGTTGTGAATCTGACACTTAAAGCAGCGTTTGATGCGTCTGGTGTAACACTAGCAATGTCGATTGTATGTTTATATTGTGTATAACTATTACTGGTATTCCCAGTAGAAGTCATTGCAGTCGAAGCCTGTATTGATTGGTTGGTTCCCCATCCTCTTCCAGAATTAAAACCAACCTCTATGTTTAAAGCTGCTGTAGACCAAATACTTATAGTCCACTTAGTATTTGCAGTGAATTGGCCTGGAGATCCTATAGGAAATAATTCTATTCCTTGAACAAAAACTATATTATGTGTCCCTGAAGCAGGTACTATACTAGCGGCTTTGCTAAAACCAGCAGGTACTCCAGATGTAGTTGTAGATAATACTGAACTTGTATTTGTTCTATGTGCCCATCTATCTGCTACATGACCATAACTACTTGTTTCACCAACTCTTTGGTCGATTAACATCTCGCCATTATGAAATAAATTAACAGCAGCAGATGTACTATTAATTGTATCTAACTTTACGGCAGAGCCTCCACCGCTTGTTGATTCTATGGCGTTGACTTTAAGTGTGCTCATGGCTTGGGATTGTCAGATTTAACTTTGTCAATGGCTTCGACCCACTTATTAGTGCCATTCTTTTTGTCCCAGTATTGAAGATCAAGTTGTTCTTCCAAACTAGGATAAGCAGTTGCTCTCTTGTATTTATAATCAAGCTTAGAAAGTTCTACTCTGGCTGCGTCTATGTTTGACTGCACTAAGGTAACTTTGTTACCGTCTTTATCGAAAGCTCCCGCTGTATCATCAATAGTGACAACACTAGAATAAGCCTTTCTAATTGCTTCGTGATCTAAACTCATGCTGAAAACTCCATAACTATAATTGAACTGGAATATCTACCGCACGAAGCGTCATCTGTTCCAGAAGAAGTTCTGTTTACATACACATCAGCTCCTCCATTCTCATGTCGTACCTGTACTTTATAGACAGTTGAGCTAGTTGATTGAGCTTGTTCTACCCAGACATTACCACTTGTTTGCGCTCTATTACTAGAGCCTCCATGATTCATATCCCAACCAGCTGAAACAGTACTACCAGATGCAGTACCTACACCTATACCCGTACTATCTCTAGCTATACGACCATAAGCTTTAGATCCTGTAGTATTGCCGTTTATAAAAGCCCAGATAGCTATAAAATTAGACGTTGATGTAGGTGTAATAGTTGCTGCTAATCCTGTAATATCTGTAAAAGAAGTCGCAGCGGTACTAAAAGTATCTACCTTAGTGTCATATTTAACTTGTACGATTTTGCCTCCACCAGCCGCAATAAACTCAAGCGTTCCAGCAGTGGAACTATTAGCTAATACTTGACCAGCAGTACCGATAGTTGCTGGTAGCTTTAGCTCTAAATCAGATGCAGGATTAGTTGCAGGAGCTGCGATGCTCATGCTATTGCCTGATGCGTGTGGGAATTTAATTGCGCCCATTATGGTTTCGGATACTTATCTTTGGTGGCTTTAATGGTGGCTTTCCAGCCATCTATACCATTATGGTATATGTCGTCAAGCTGTTGAACCACAGAAGGGTATTCATTTTCTCTCTTTAGCTTATATTGCTCTTCATTTTTCCATGCTGTCCAAGCTGCATTGATTTCATCATCAGTTGGTCTAGCATCACCACCTTCCCAACTAATAATATTATGAGGTGGGCTGGCTGGATAAATGTTTAAATT
>VTLG01004044.1_pt1 | contig 44239 bp, 64 predicted proteins | sample 4694571 | NCBI WGS metagenome assembly VTLG01 (sample SAMN12604809, study PRJNA352737) | marine metagenome | biome: ENVO:00000447; feature: ENVO:00000209|ENVO:00000569|ENVO:01000036; material: ENVO:00002151; isolation source: viral sequences binned using virsorter ...
TGCTACTGTTATTGTTAAAAACATTTACAAGAACTTGCAATGTCGTATTAGGATTTAATGCTAACTCAGATGAGTTGCTAAATGTAATCATTCCATTGCCATGTTGTTGGGCAACCTTTTTGGATGAATACATACTTACTTTGTAAGATTTTGGATCGATTGTAAAAATAGTCATAATAAATTTCCTTTCTCAATCCTGATAGTATCTTTTATTTCTGTCGTTAAGTAAAGTAAAAATTTTATTTCTGAAGAAATAATTTTTTTATTCAATGATAACAAAGACTTATTCATAACATCAAAACTCTGCTGACTGATATTTTTCAGAAGATCCGATCTTTCCTTTATACATAAAATTAAATGATATACTAATTCTTTCTTCTTTTGTTATATTACTTTCAACATAGTGAGACAACCAAGATGGGAATAGTAAACATCTATTTGTCACTGATGGATGATACCAAACTGAGGAATTAGAACTTGTAAATTCTTTTACTTCTGGTTGGATGATAGAGGTCTGTGGTCTTGGATCCATAAAAAATATTCTTGAAGAATATGCAGCATCTGCTTGAACATAATAAACACCACTTATGACATTGTTAGAGTGATTGTGAGGTTTATGGAATTCATGCTCTGACAAAACATTTCCCCACATATCAGTTATCAATAAGTCTTCGAATATAACTTGATAATGTGTTTCTAAATGCCATTTGGCTAACTCTAAGACTTTGCCTGCTAAAGATTTAAATTTACTTTGCTTGTGAAGATTTGCTTTGCTCTGCCAGTTGGGTCTTGGATTTTTATTCCTTTGTTTTATTATTTCATCTCTCATTATTTTTATTTGTTTTTCTTCCATCAAATCATGTAATGCCAAAATCTTAGTTGGCCACAGATCTTCTAAATTTGCTTTGAGTTCAGTCATATCTTTTCGCTTTTCTTTTTTGAGCCCATGTGCATCTGCATTGATTTAATTGAATCGGATGAACGATGCCCTTGCATATTTGACAGTGAAAAGATTTTCCCTCTACAATATCTTTTGGTGTCATCTTTACTAAGTATGTTATCTTTCTCATATTGCAAAATGCCTCAGACCTCTTGGTCTTACAATAAATAAATTCTTTCTTGTTCTTGTTATCGCCACATACCAAACTCTTTGTTCTTCATCTGTGCCAAGTGCTTCCCAGCTTAATCTTCCCATGTCAGTTATCAATACAACATTGTCTGCTTCTCCACCTTTACTCTGATGGATTGTTGATATTGTTATTCTTGGTTTGTCGGAAAACTTCTCACCATTCCTAAGACATGACCTTATGTATTCTCTTTCGTCTGATGGTATTCCTCTCAACACTTCCATCCAGTCTTTGTTCTCAGATCCCTCTGGCAATCCTAGATCCTCAAACTTTGATGGCTTAGTTCTTCTGACTTTTATTTTCTTATATATAAAATGTGACAGGTTAGATGTGCTGTGTTGAGAGATTTCTTTGCCCTTTCTTATCTTCTCCCAGTCTTCAATCGCTTTGGTTGCATCTGACTCAAGAGAACTTTTACCATTGATTGTGTAAGCATATCCCTGAAGTCTTACAGCTTTTTTAAATCTGTTTAATAAATATTTAGATCTGCAAAGAAGCATCCATGTGCCTGCACCTTTGTAATTTATCTGATGTTCATCAACAACATATTCAACATTACCTTTTTCTTCTCTTGGTGACCAATGCTTGGGAACTCTGTGTTTTATCCTAGATGCTATGTCGTTGGCTAATCTGTGGACACTTGCTGGTATCCTATAACTCATTGGCAATACTCTCTTTGAGCCATTAAGGTTCAAGAACTTTTTAACATCTGCTCCTGCCCAACTAAATATTGCTTGGTCATCATCACCTGCTATATAAACTTCTGATGCAAGTTTTGAAAGTTTTATTGCCATGCTGAATTGAAGTGAAGAGAGATCCTGTGCCTCATCAAATATACATATGTCAACATCTAATGCTGACTGACAGTTCTCAAGCATGTCTGTGAAATCAAATAGACCTCTTTCTTTTTTATAGTGTTGCAAAGCATTGCTGAACTGTTTAACTGCATGCAATGTCAAATCATTCATAGGTGTAAAGGCATATTGTTCTTCTACTGGACGAATGTTAATTCTGGCCAGAGAGTCCACTCTTGCACATTTGTCTCCAAGACCATCGCCAAGGTGCAAACCTAGATCCTCATCGTATATTCCTTTGAACTGCACTCCCAATAACTTGCCAAGGTTTTTAAAATGAGAGTCTGTCATGACTTCATCTCTTCTTATTCCTAGTTGCTTGAATGCCATTGAGTGTAATGTTCTAAAATATGGAAACCTGTCCTCATCAAGATTAAACTTTGCCATGGCTCTTTCTATTGCTTCATTTGCAGCTTTACGAGTGAATGCAAGATATGCAATCCTCTCTGGCTTGACACCACGACTCAAAGCTGTCTCAACTATATTTAAGAGTGCTGTTGTCTTCCCAGTTCCTGGTGGTCCATATATTATTTCAACCTGTCTCAAAAGTCCTCCACAACTGTTGATGGCACATCAAGTTCTTCATCATCATAAAACTCTGGTGCAGGCACTGACCAAACTTTCACTGGCTTGGATTTTATTCTGAATGTTTTTCTATCACCTTCCAAAGTTCTTAGCCAAGACCAAACTTGATGCTGGGATGGATATCTAAATCTTCTTGACTCAAGAAATATAAAAAGATCCTCAGATCTAAAATAAACTTTGTTCTCATCAGAGTCATGCCATGGCTTACCATTCATGATCTCATCCTTTTGTCTGGCTTGGACTTTACCTGTTAGGAATGAATCAAGGATCTTTTCAAACTGACCTTGTGGACTTGCATCATCTGGATCTTGTATGACTTCAACTGTTGTCAATAGTTCATTGACTCTTGTTTCCCATTTTGCTGCAGGCATCGTGCTTGGACATTTATTTAACTTTTCAACACATAGCTTTTGTAATTGTCTTTGATCAAGTAACTGTTGTGTTGTTACTTCTATTCTTTCTCCCTGCACTTCAATGTACCATCTCACTGATGACCTGTTCTCAGTTTCATATTTAGTGATGGCATCTATTTCTATCGTTGCACCACCACCTATGCCACCAATGCCATAGTCTCTTTTAATACATTTGGATCGTTCACAATAGTTACATATTGGTGGTTGTTTGCAGGTGTATGCATAATCTTTTTTTAAGACTGCTTTTATCAATCCATTTATCTCTGTTGCTGGCAGTGGTTCACCAACATGCTCATAATTAAACTTCATCAGATCCTCCTGCCAGTCGTCTGGATTCTTTTTTCTAAAGTAAACACCAACATTAAATAGTGAACTGTTGCGACCACCTTCAGGGAATCCCATTGTCATTATGTGCTGCAGACATGGTGGACCATCTTTGAAGTGTTCAACTAATTTAAAGCTGGACTTCATAAGGTCATCGTGTGTGGCTGTCTTCTCTTCAGCTAATTTTACAAACTGCATCAGACTTAACTTCTTGCCATTACTGATTGCATATCTTTCAGTCTTGTCACCATCCCAATAACAAAGGTTAATCCAGTTCCCTCTATCTCTATCATTGGCACGAGAGATCTGCTTGGGGAAGATCTCAGCACCACCATAACCTAAATGTGCTGCATACTCATTCAACTTGTTTACCATATCAACTGCAGCAATCTCTGGATCTGCAAATAAATATAAGTGAGCACCACCAGACTTACTTCTGCAAAGTATCAATGGAGTGTTTCTTATTTTCTTTTCAAGACTCTCAAGACTTTCATTTAATTTACCACTGCCACGGATATCTATATCAATGACACCAAAGTTACATGAGTTGTTTTTCTTTAGCATGATGACACCTAATATATATTCGCCACCATTTAAATGTTCTTTAAAATTTTCTATTGTTGCTGGTTCGCTTATTGTTAATGCTCTGCCAGACTTCTTGCCATCTGCCTCTGTTGTCTGAACACGATACTGCCCATGGGCAAGTTCATATCCTCTAAACAGATTCATAAATCTTTCTTCTATCGCCATCTCATCCTCACAATTAAGCTGTGGGGAAGTTACTCCCCACAACATCTACTCTTTTAAATTAAGGCAAAATTTTATTAGGAGTAGAATTAGAAATCATCATTGGCATCTTGCGAATCATCTGCAGACACTTTGATATCACCATCTTTAACTTTATTTCTAAAGTTTCTTGCCTCAAGATAGATATCTTTTCCTGTCGGAAGATTGGCCAGTATCCCACCTGATTTTGCATCAAAGCACATTTCAACTTCCCAGTTCATCCATGAGCCATCGTCATTACTCTCTGGCACTGATGTCAACTTGTAAGCAGTCCAAAACATTGCTGGATTGATTGTACCAGTTCCATTGGGATGAGGTATCTGTAAACGATTGATCATTGAGTTCCATCTTTTACTTTTCTTCAAACCAGATGATGACATTGATATAAGTGCAGGCGAATACACTCCATCATCGTCAACTACAAATACAAAGTATTCATTTGTTCTGACAACCTCATTACCATTAGGCAGAAACAATTTACCTTTCTCATTTGCTTTACATTCTGAGGTATCAAAGTTTGGTCCACGATCTCCGACCAATCCACCTCTGTCTGGTTTCCACTCTATGTAAGTTCCTCTGTAAGTTACAGGAACAACCATGATGCCTTTCTCACCATCATAAACTTCTCGAGAAACATTATCAAAGATATGTCCTGGCTCAGCACCATCAACATATGCTCCATCTCTCTTTTTAACTTGAGGAGATCCATCTTGTAGTATCCTCAGTCTTGGTATCATCATGTCATCATTAGACATGTTGTGTCCTGCTTCAGCATCCTCAAGCAGTAAGTTAATGTCAACGATTTCAGCTGACTCTTTTTTCTTTATTTGATTTGCCATGTTTATCTCCTTATCTTGGCTTTGCGACCTTCAAACAATTTAAAGGTATCTCTGGGAACATTTGCACCACTCTCAATCTTTTCTTTTAAAAATGAATTAAGTGTGGCTGGATGGACTCCCACTGCTCTTCTGTAATGTATAGATCTGGACTGCAACTCTTTTGTGAAGTCATTGCATAGTTGATCCTCATCACGACCGAATTGAACCTCAACATTGCTCTTGATTAAATCCGAACCACCATTGGCTCTGAGCCAATCAAAGCATTGTTCTTGACGCATCTCTTTCTCCATCTTGTCCTCACCTTTTGCTCTAAGTATAGAACTTGCTGATGGTATTGAACCACTGAGCACATCATCAACTAATACTTTGGCTCCATTATTAAGAGTAAAGTTTTTGAGATTAAGTTCTTGCATTAGGTCAGGAAGATCTTGAGTAGCCAATTTATCGAGATCCTGCTTCTTTTGTTTCAATGACAGTTCCATCTTCATAATCTCCTCTTGGAGATCATACATCTGTTGTGCCATATCAGAAATTGCACCTAGTTCATTTGATGCAGGTGCCACATCATCAAGCAGATTTATTTCACTCATACTTTTTCCTTTCTTAAATTTAAAGCAACAGGCATGTACCAACCTTGTCTTCTATCCCTGTCACCTCTGTCTAAATTGCGTTCCCATCTAAGGACACGCACCACTGGAGAGAACTCACTAGCAATCATGCATACTATCATCACTGCTATTGGGTCTCCTCCTCCTGGCCAGAGAATGTAATCATCTGGCGAGAAGTCTCTCATAATCTTTCTTGCTTTCATTATCATTGGGGATGGAACAAACTGAGGATTATCATCAGGCTCAAAGACTACTTCAATCGAACCATAGCGAGATGCATCACTCAAGTCAGGTGTCCATCCAAATTTATTTCTTATTGGTCTGTTAACTACAAATACTTTAGGCATTATTTAACTCTATTAATTTATCAAACTCCTCCCACATTTTGCCTTCCTTGCCATAGCTGTCAAAGAACCTTTGCAAAGAGTTTATGTAACCTTGACCAAGCAAGAAGAAGTTTTGAATTGTTATTGTTGGATCATGGCTGAGTGCTATCTCATTATCTTTTCTGAATGACATCCAGCTTTTTATTTGTTTTGGTTTTATTGTTCCCATGTGGCAACAATTACCTAATTTATTTAATGAGTGTTCAGCCATCATTGGATAAGCTGGAGATCTAATCTTCCAATACAAAGTTTTATCTTCTAAACTTTTATCCTGTAAAAAATTTAATTCTTTATCTTTCCATTTGCATTGAGCAAGATAATCTTCGTCAGCAACTAAATTGTCCTCAACATCTACTTCAATGATTACAGGATCAGTGTTGGTGAGGTATGCTGATTTTAATGCAAAGAATATTGCATATGACCTTGTCAGATAAACTCTGTCAGGTGCTGATGGGAAGTCCTCCCAGTTGGATGGATTAGTTCCTCTTGGTTGTAATCCTCTTCTTAATATTGAATCAAGGTGCTTTTTACTTGTGCCATGAAACAATCTGATATCTGTATTCATAAATGGTTTCCTTTCTCAAATGGATTTATAGTATCTTATATTATTCTAAAATAGTAAATAAGAAAAGTATATATAAAGGCAGAAATCAGAAAAAATATTTCTTTGTAAAAATTTAGAGAAGTCTGGTAACACTGGTTACATGGGCAGAAAAGTTTATTGTTTACAATAAGTTACAGGTCGACCCCAATGTCAAAAGTTAATGGTTTCGTTAACCAGTCTCTGGGATCTTTTAATCTTTTTTCACTTTTTACTTTACTTTTCTGCCATCTTATGCGATACTATATATAACTGAGAAAGGAAATTTATTTATGCTTAAAAATTATTTAATTAAATGTAATGTTGATGTTACTGTAAATGGTGATATCAAAAAGTGGTTTGATGAGGCAAAACTTGTTGGACCACATAATAAAAAAGGTTTATACACAGTTGCGATTTATGATGCTGATGCTTTAAGGTTTCACAATGAGCAGGATGCCATCGACTTCCTTGAGAACTTAGATCCAAATGATGTTACTGATATTGCTTTTTTAAATAAACAAGGTTTTGAAAAGGTTGAGCCACAGTTTGTTATTCATCCTGTAATTTATAAATATGCAAATTTACATATGTATACTGATGTCAATCCATATGAGATTGTTAGAGTTGCATCTGTTAAAACTATGTATGTTCGTCCTATGATTGCCATGAAAGGAGAGTGGAAAAAGAAAGTTGCTCCTGGAGGTTTTTGTGGTCATGTCGTTAATCAACTGGATCAGAAATGGTCTGTTGTTTCAGATCCAACTGCAGATGCGATTGCCATTAGAAAACAAAAAGATGGATCTTGGAAATCAAAAAATGGTCGTCACATTCTGTCATGTACTCCAAGAAAGTTTTATGATTATAATTTCTAGTAAGTTATAATAATATTGTTACGCATTAAATCCTCATAATAAGTAATAAAGCAGAGCCAGATTAATTTCTGGCTTTTCTTTTTTGTAAAAATAAGTATATAATTGTCTGACACTTAATTTTTAAAAATATTAGTAAAATTAACATTTTGACATGAAAAAACACCAATCAGAGAAAAATACACCAAAAATGCAGGTGCAGAGACCTGTCAAAGATGGTCCACCTATAAAAACTGAGGCATGGGATGGCAGATTTAAGTCAGTTGAACCTATGAAGTATCAAAAACCAGCCAGAGACAAACCTTATAAGTGGAATCACAATGCAACTATCAACTGGATAATGGGACAAGCAGATCCTGTCGGATTTTTAACACAAGTTATGCAAGGAAAAGAAATATTTCCTGTTTACAAAAACGATGATGGTGGCATGATGACAGTTGGTAAAGTTTCTGCAGATCCAGAACTTAGAGTCATGGCTGCAAAAACATTGCTTGGTAAATGCGTGCCAGATTTAAAAGCTGTTGAAGTTACAGCACAAGTTGAAGAAAAGAAAGTATTAGATATATCGAGGTTATCAGATGGAGATCTCAACACAATTGAAAGAGTCCTTGAACATGCTGTCATTGAATCAAGTGAGAGCAGAGAAGATGAAGAGGTCATTAAAAGAGTTCACAAAGAATAGTTGGCCAATAATTGAACCTTCAAGAGACTTTTATGACAACTGGCACATAGATGCTATCAGTGAGCATTTGCAAGCTGTTGTTCATGGCGATATAAAAAGACTGATTATAAATGTGCCACCGAGACACATGAAGTCAATATCTGTTGCTGTTGCTCTGCCAGCATGGACGTGGACAGTCGACCCAACAAGAAAATTTTTGTTTGCATCATATGCATTGACATTATCAATCAGAGACTCTGTCAAGTGCAGAAGATTAATTGACAGTCCATGGTATAAACAACATTTTGGAAATATTTATGGTTTGACGACAGACCAAAATCAAAAGCAAAGGTTTGAGAATGACAAGACAGGCATTCGCATCGCAACTTCTGTTGATGGTGCTTTGACAGGTGAAGGTGGTGACATTATTGTTATTGACGATCCTCACAATGTCCGTGAGGCAGAATCCAACACAGTTAGACAAGGTGTTCTTGATTGGTGGGATCAATCTATGCAGACAAGACTTAATGATCCAAAGAATGGTGCATTTGTAATCATCATGCAAAGAGTTCATGAGAATGACTTAACTGGCCACATACTTGCGAACGAATATGAAGACTGGGATCACCTATGCCTGCCTGCAAGATATGAGCATGACCATCCGACACCTGTCAAGTCTACTTTGGCATTTGAAGATCCGAGAGAGGAAGATGGCGAGTTACTTTGGCCAGAACGCATTGACGAGAGAACATTAAATACACTTGAACAATCACTTGGGTCATATGCCAGTGCTGGTCAGTTGCAGCAAAGACCAATGCCAAAAGGTGGTGGAATCTTAAAAGCTGAGTGGTGGCAACCATGGGAAGAACCAAACATGCCAAACATTGAATATGTGCTGCAGTCCTATGACACAGCTTTTTCTACAAAAGAGAAAACATCATATTCTGCCAGAACCACTTGGGGAGTTTTTAGGTTGCATGGACAAGTCAATGTTATTGTTCTTGAGATGTGGTATGACAGAGTCACATATCCCCAACTTCGTAAACTTGCACAAGAAGCATATTATGATTATGAACCAGACGCAGTGATGATTGAAAAGAAGGCATCTGGCCAATCTCTGTTGCAAGATTTACGCATGGCAGGTATCCCAGTTCTTGAATATATGCCTGATAGAGACAAAGAAGCAAGAGCCCATGCAAGCAGTGCATTATTGGAAGATGGAAGAATTTACTTTCCTGCTGACAAAAAATGGAGTAAAAATTTAATAGACATATGTGCAACTTTTCCTGCTGGTGAAAATGATGACATAGTTGATACATGCACACAAGCATGGTTGAGACTGCGCAAAGGTTGGTTCATCACTCACACTTCTGACTACGAGGATGATGATGACGAGACAGAAAAGAAAAGGATGACAATATATGGCTAGACAACCTCAAGTGATACCATTCGCAGAAGGCAAACCAGCAGACACATTGCAAGTTGAAGAGTTAAACGATGATGAAGTTTTGGTTGGAGATCCTGCACTTGATGCAATACCAGAACGAGACGAAACCTTTGACAACAACATCGCTGAAGAGATAGATGAAAATGAGCTCAACAGAAAGGCACAAGACCTTGTTGGATATTTTGATTCTGATAAAGAGTCGAGATCTGAGTGGGAAGAAAGATACAAGCAAGGATTAGAAACACTTGAGCCAGATGGTGGCATGACAGAAGAAGAAGAACAGAGAGCCACAAGAGGTTTGTCAACAGTTGTGCATCCTATGATTGCTGAGGCAGCAACACAATTTAATGCAAGAGCAATCGCAGAACTTTATCCATCTGGTGGTCCAGTCAAAACAGTTATAATAGGTGAGCCAGACGAAACAACAGAAGACCAAGCACGCAGAGTTCGTGATTTTATGAATTACCAGATCACACAACAGATGCCAGAGTATTATGATGATCTTGATTCAATGCTTTTTCAATTACCATTGATTGGTCATGCATTTAAAAAGATCTGGTGGGATTCAAATTTAAATAGACAATGTTCTCAGTTTGTAAAGGCAGAAGACTTTATTGTTGCACCAGAGAGCAAGGATCTTTATACATCACCAAGATATACTCACATAATCAGAATACCAAGAAATGATTATAATAGATATGTTGACAATGGTTTTTATTTACCTATCAAATATGTAGGATCTGGTGATGATCCTGCCAGTGACATAGGACAGCAGGTTGAAGGTGTTGACTCTTATGAAGATTCAGAATCCAATCCCATGGTCACTCTTTTAGAGATGCATGTTTATGATATGTTTGATGGCATTGATGGAATGACAAGTGGTGAAGAGAACCAAGTCATGTTGCCATATGTGGTCACAATAGATTATGACAGCCAAGCAATCGTGTCAATAAGAAGAAACTGGGAAGAAGATGACGAAGACAAAAAGCGAAGAGATTGGTTTGTTTCATATAGGTTTCTTCCTGGAACTGGATTTTATGGTTTTGGTCTTTACCACTTAATTGGTGGACTTGGTAAGGCTGCAACAGGTGCTTTGAGAGCATTATTAGACTCTGCTGCATTTGCAAATATGCAAGGTGGTTTTAAGTTAAAAGGCAGAGTGACTGGTGGTGAGATGCAAATCAATCCAGGAGAGTTTGCAGATCTAGACGCAACAGTTGATGATGTAAACAAGGCAATAATGCCACTGCCATTTAAAGAACCATCAGGCACATTATTTAATTTAATGAATGCCATTGTACAAGCTGGACAGAGGTTTGCAAGTACTGCAGATCTAAATGTTGGTGATGTAAATCCTAATGCACCTGTCGGATCAACCATTGCATTAATAGAGCAAGGCAGTAAATCATTTTCAGCAATACACAAAAGACTGCACAATGCTCAAGGACAAGAGTTTAAATTACTAGCCAAGTTGAATGCAAAGTATTTACCAGAACGATTAGATTTTGCTATGTCAGGTGTCAGTTCTATGATTATGGCAAAAGACTTTGATGATAGGATTGATATTGTTCCTATCAGTGATCCAAATATTTTTAGCACAGCACAAAGGATCGCTCAAGCACAAGCAATATTACAAATGGCAACTTCAGCACCTCAACTGCATGATGTTTATGAAGCATACAAAAGAATGTATGAAGCAATCAGAATACCTAACATTGATGAGATATTAGAAAAACCTGCTGAAGCACCACGCATGGATCCAATCGATGAGAACATGTCAATTATGTATGGTAAGCCAATCAGAGCATTTCCAGAGCAAGACCATGAAAGTCATATCGCAGTTCACTTACAATTTTTAAATGATCCATCACTTGGTGGTAATCCTTCAGCAAGAGGTTTGCAACCAATCATGATTGCTCATGTCGCAGAACATATTGCTCTATTGTATCGTCAGAGAATGGAATCAGCTATTGGCATGCCAATGCCGACATTGCCAGACTTCAGAGATCCTAAATTTAAATTTGGTGATGTAGATCCTCAGACAGATGCTATGATAAGTCAGAGAGCAGCACAAGTTGTGCAACAAGCACCTATCATGCAAAAGATAAAAGGACTTCCAGAGCCACAACAGAATCCTTTACAGTATGCACAGCAACTTGCTCAACTTGAAGCAGAAGCACTCAAAGTAAGAACTGCAGCACAAATGCAAACTGATCAAGCAAAAGCAGCACAAGAATTACAAATCAAAGATGCTCAAGCAAGACAAAAACTTGCTGCAGACCAAGCTAAGATACAACAAGACCTACAAGCAAAGATTGCAAAACTAGAACTTGATTTAGAAGTTGAAAGAGCAAAAAATATAGCAAAAGGAAAGTTATAATGGCACCAATTAAACCAGCACGAAGAGGAGCACTTTCTCAACAACAGTTTGATACTTTAAAAAGTAATTTACTTGATTTAAATCCATCAGACGGAAAATTAAAAGGAACACCAAAGATACCATTTACAGACATTAAGTTTAATGTCCCAACTGCAGCACCACTCTCTATGTTGCCTTTTGTTGGTGATTTAGTATCTATGGGAACTATCGTTGGCAGAGTTCAAGGTGAAAATATAGCCAACAAACTTCTTGATCAAGAGTCAAAAGGATTTTTTAAAACATTAGAAGATGCAGGAACAGGTCAAGGAGCTCTGGGTCAGTTGCGTGGAGAGATAATAGATTATCAGAGAAGTCAAGGTAATAAAAATCCAGAGTTTATAAGCAAGACAGGTCTTACAGACTTTTTTGCAAACAGTCCTAAATATGCAGACTTAAATGTTGCACCATCAAATATAGCTGGAAAGACTCAACCATTCTCAACAAGATCTGCTTTTGAAAAATCTGGTTTTACAGGGGATTATAATGCACCTGCTCCAACAGCAATCAGAGGAGGGAACATTGTTTCTTTTAGAGATGCTATATTAGGAGGTCAGTTTGACGATGACATAAAAACAACAGGTGAGTTTGCTGACGATGATATAGTTCAATCAAATATAAAAGATTTTGTTCCTGCAGATCCGAATAAAAAAGGTGGCTATGATCCAGCATTTGCCAGAGCAGTTACACTTGAGAATAGAGGTGTAAAAGAATCAGGTTCAGCTCCAGGAGATGATAAATCAATAATTTGCACAGAGATGTATCGTCAAACAGGACTTGAAGATTGGTCAAAAGCTATGAAAATTTGGTATATTTATCAGAAAAAATATTTAACACCATTACACCAAGAGGGATATCATTTTTTATTTAGACCTTTTGTTAATGGTATGAAGAAAAGTAAAATAATGACAGCGATTGGTAATCATTTAGCAAAAAGAAGAACTAATCACATTAAACACATTTTATTTAATAAAAAACCAGATTATCTTGGCATGATTTATATGAAAATAGCAGAACCACTGGTGTATGTTGTTGGCAAGATTAAAAGAAACTTTGATGTTTGAGAAATTTATTATAAGATATATGAAAGAATTTGTTGATAAGATAGTTTTTATCAGAGATTATATCAAAACAAAACTTGATGGAGTGTTAAATGGCAGAAGTAAAAATAGGAAACTTTGAAGAGAACGCAAAACTCTTTGAGGAGAAAATGGGATTCCCACATGACTCTGAAGGACTTGAGTTAACAGAGGAACAATTAACAAATTTTCTTTTACTTTGCATGCAGGAAATGATTATGCCTGAGGAAGAAGAGCATGAAGAAGAAATGGATGGCGATGTAAAAGTTAAAATCATGAAAGTTGACAGTGGTGACATGAGAGGTATGATGGATGAAATACTTGGTCATGGTTCACCAAAGGTGATGTAATGCCTTTTAGTAAATACTCACCAAAGCAGAAGAAGTTGGCAAGAGTAGCAAAGCCAAGAAACAAAATAACTGGTGCTGACTTACGAGCATTGGCGAAGAAAAAGAAAAAAAGGAGAAAGAAAAATGCCAGGACATAAAGATAAACGACCAATGTCAAGCAAAGAACTTGAGATGATAGGGATGAACAAAGGACCAATGTCAGATAAAGAACTTGATATGCTAGAACAAGCACAAATGGGTCCAATGCAAGGAATGCAAATGCAAGAAAATGCTTTTAATCCTATGCCGACCACATCTCAATCAGAAATCTTTAGAATGAATCCAGGAATGCAAGCAGAGATGGATAGAATTTTAAAAGAAAGTGTCGCAAGAAAAAGAGCAGATCTTGCATTTTTAGGAATCGATGATTCTATGATGTCAGACACAGAAGTATCAAACTATATCATCCCACCAGAGTTGCAAGAACTTCTAAATCAGCAACCACCTCCACCAGAGATGAGAGAGCAAGGTTTTAAGACTGACAGAATGATAGCAGATATGGCATCCCAAACTGAGGGATTGACAGAGTTATTAGATCCAAACATGATGGGTGCTCTGGGAACATTTCAGGCAGGTAAATAATGTTGAGCAGAGGACTAAGAGGTGTATTGAGTTCTATCAATAGACCTATGCCAACAACAAAAGCAGGCAGAGGTGCTAAAGAAGAAGCAAAGTTACTTTTTGATAGAGATGCAGATACTGTTTTAAGATCTGGCATAGAAAATTTAGGCAGAAAAGATCTAGGCATGGATGTTGATGAAGAATTTAAAATGTTGTCAAACACAACTCAAACTATTGCCAACAATCTTATGAGACAAGGTGCTGATGGTCCAAGTGCTATTTTTAGAGCAATAGCACAATCAGGTGATGATCTTGATTTAGAAAAGATCATTGATATTGCAGGTGCAGATGAAGTTGCTGATTCAATAATTACTAAACTTACTGACAAAGATGGTGTATTTCAATTAAGCATAGATGAAGTAAAAGACCTTGCACAAGTTTATCAAAAGAGCGATGTTCCTAATCAACAAATCATGGGAGAGTTGATGACAGGAATGCTGGAGGGAAATTTTGATGGACCATCAATGGGTGCATTAAGAGGTCTTCCTAATGACTAGTCGTCGTGGATTGTATGCTAATATTCATGCAAAAAGAAAACGAATAAAAGCTGGATCCAAAGAGAAGATGAGAAAAAGAGGAACAAAAGGATCTCCAACAAAGAAAGATTTTAGGAGGGCAGCAAAAAGTGCCAAAAAGAAAGTTTAAAAAAGTTCCAAAGACCAAAAAAGGTGTGCCAAAGAAGTATGTGGCAGGTGCTAAAAATCCAAAAGCAAGAGAACGAGAGATAAAAAGGACTGCCAAGCTATATAAAGAAGGCAAGTTAACAAAAGCAATGATGCAAAAAATTAGTAAGCAAAGGAGCAAAGGTTAATGGCAGCAACAACTAAAAAGAAAAAGAGCAAGTCCAAAAAAGACATGGGTCGATATTCCTCCATTCCAGGAGCGAGTAGGTTCAGCAAGTCAACATTAGATAAAGTTTACAAAAGAGGTCAAGGTGCATTCTTTAGTTCTGGCTCAAGACCAAAAACTTCACAACATTCTTGGGCAATGGGTCGTGTAAAAAGTTTTGTTAGTGGTAAAGGTGGTGCAAGAAAAGCAGATGCAGACCTTTTAGGTAAAAAGAAAAAGAAGAAAAATGTCACCAAAAAAAAGAAAACAGGCTAATCCTAAAAAAGGAACTGGCAAAAAACCAAAAGGCACTGGCAGGAGATTATACACAGATGAAAATCCAAAGGATACTGTTAGGATTAAATTTGCGACTCCAACTGATGCTAGAAAAACAGTTGCGAAAGTTAAAAAGATTTCTAAGCCATATGCAAGGAAAATTCAAATACTTACTGTTGGTGAGCAAAGAGCCAAAGTTATGGGTAAAAATGAAGTGGCAGGCATATTTAAAAAAGGCAAAGAAACCTTAAAAAAGCAAAAGGAGAGGAAAGATGGCAAAAAAAGCAGTTGAAGCACCAAAAGGTTTTCATTGGATGAAGTCTGGCAAAGGTTTTAAACTTATGAAAAATCCTGCAGGTGGTTACAAGCCACACAAAGGTGCAAGTTTAAAAGCATCATTCGAGATTCAAAAGATTCACAAAGGTAAGTAATGGCAGAGTATCGTGGCAGAAAAGTTACACTAAACAAACCAAGACGCATTGGTAAAGGTGAACCATCTTATGGTAAAAAGAAGTCTGTCGTTTATGTTATGGATAAAGGTAAAGTGAAAAAAGTTACTTTTGGAGATCCTAACATGAAAATAAAAAAGAACCAAAAAGGTCGCAGGAGCAATTTCAGAGCAAGACACAACTGTGATAATCCTGGACCAAAAACAAAAGCAAGGTATTGGTCTTGCAAGGCATGGTGAGGGAGGATATCTATGTCAAGAGAGAGCAAAGAAAAACAAATACAGTTAAATATTCACAAACCATTTGGTCCAAGGATACTTGAGGCAGAGATGCCTTATCCAATGGTTCAAGCATTAAATAAAGTTTGCGATAATATATTGTCAAGTAAGAAACAAAGAAAAAAATTAGACAAACACGACTCATTAGTTGGTCATGTAACAGAAGAACTCATTTGTGATTTTAAAAATCCTGCATTGGAAAATTTTGGAAATTTTTTAACTAATGCAACAAAGGTATTGTATGAACAATATGTTATAGAAAAGCATGGTGAGGTGGCAGAAAGTCACCAAGTAAAGCATATGTTAATAAATGATGCTTGGTTTGTAAGGAGTTTTGAGTATGATTACAATCCAACACACATCCACACCAACTGCACTTTTTCTTGTGTCGCATATTTAAAAGTTCCAGACACAATAAAAGATGAAAATCACAGAAATAAAAAAGAAAAGTATGTTACAGAGGGCAGGATAGATTTTATTTATGGTGGCAATGCTGTTTGTTGTCCAAGTAATTTTGTTGTCAAACCTAAAGTTGGAAACATATATATATTTCCATCTGATTTAATGCATTCAGTATATCCATTTTTTGGTAAAGGAGAAAGAAGATCTTTTTCTGCAAACATGAGTTTTGTTTACAAAGGATCAAATATAAGTAAAACAGAGGATTAATTATGGCAGTTAAAAAAGTAGCAAATGCAGAGATAAGGGCAGCAAAGAAGTTTCTTAAATCTAAAAAAATATCTACAGATGAGTTAAGTCCAAAGAAGTTTGCGAAGTTAGCAAAAACACTGGACAAAGGATTTAAAGAAACATTACAGATACTAGCAAAAGAACTCAGTGGTGGGCAAGTATAATGACAGGACTCTCTAAACTTTTAAGACAGAATAAAGAAAATATTAAAAATTTTATGAAAGGTTTTGATAAAAAAACTTATTATCATGGGACAACAGAAGATATACAAGAATTTGATAATAGATCTTTTTTTACAGACGATCCTGAAGAAGCAAGTATGTATGCCACAGGAGAAGCATTCGCTCGAGATATAGATGTTGAAGGTGCTTTGACAGGTGCAAGAGTTTATCCTGTTAAACTTAAAACAGACTTTATTTTTGATGTCGACAATAAAGAACACAAAGAAATTATTGATGAACTTGGTGCTGAGATGGGATATCCTAATGCAAGTGATGATATTGAAACTTCAATCTTTGGTATAGGTTCTGATAATGTAGACGCAGATGAGTTGCAAGAGTTATTAGAGTTAGCAGGTTTTAATGGAGTTAAAGACAGATTTACTGCAACAAAGGGAGAAGTCATAGAAAATATTGTTTTATTTAATCCTGACGGAAAAGTTCGTTCGGTTAATGCAAAATTTGATCCTCAACAATCAGGGAGTGGCAACATAATGGCAAATGTAGCAGGTGCAACCACACTTGGAGCATTATCAGGATTAGAGGATGGAACATAATGGCTGAACTAAGACCATACAATCCAACACTTAGAGAAAGAACAAAGCAATATATTGCTGGTGCTTTGACTAATCTTGGCATGGATAATTATAGAGCACAAAAGACTGCTCGAGGTTTTACAGGTTCAACAAGACCAGATCTTAACATGGCAGAAGCATCTGGTGTTTTAGAATTTACACCTGTTGGACTTGCTTTTGGTTTAGATGAATCTTATCGAGGACTGCAATCAGCACAAACACCAGTTGATTATGCTATTGAAGGCACGATTGGTGCAGTTACTCTTGGCGAATCAATAGCCAAAGCATATCCATTTACAGCACAAACAATTAAATTTTTAAGAAGTTTAAAATCTAAGAATAAAAGTATAGCAGAAGAAATAGTCGATGATCAAAAGAGAGAAACATTGAAAACTATGGGCAAAGGTGCATTGGCGACTGTTGCAGCAGAACCATTAATTGGTGCTTTAGGTAATGTGCCAAAGTCAACAGTTGCTAAAAAAGTTGTAAAATCTATACCAAAAGACGCATTTAAAATTCCTTTATTTAATCAAGCAATGAACAAAGAACTAGCAAAAAATATATTATCAGGAAAAATGGGTGCTAGATTAAAGAAAATTGGTGAGTCTAATATAGACGAAGCAATCATGGAAATAGATACAGACCAAGAATTAAAAGTCATGAGAGATTCATATAATTGGTTTAGAGGTGGCAAAAAAGGAGATGCACCAAATGATTTTGCAAAGCAGTTGGACGCAGAATATCCTGATGCAGACTCAAATGAGATAGCAAATGTAATAGGAGATTCAAATCAAGCAGGTGGTGATGTTTGGCAAGAGACTCAACTATTTAAAAATCCTGATAAAAAAGAAATAGCAAAAGCTGTAAGAGATAAAACTTACAACTGGGATTTGGTAGAGACAAATAAACCAGATGGTTTTGACCAATTAAGTCCTAAACAGCAAGATTTAATATTTTCAATGGGAGTAAATGAAGCACCACAATCTTGGATCGCAGAGAATACAGCTAGTCTTCTTGAATCAGGAATAACAGCATATGGCAAAAAAGTAAAATGAATATAAGCAAGTATCTAAGATCCATATCTCCAGAATTAAAAAGTTGGATTAATTCTCTTGCTATGAAATCAAAAGATCCAACAGTTGAAGCAAGGAGGATAGTGACTCAAGGTGGTGAAAAATTAAAAAAGATTGACATGTTCTCACCAGAGTCTTTTGAACTCTTTGATAAAAGAGATCTTTATGATGTCGCAAGGTCAGCACAAAGTGGTGGTGGGTATGCTATGGGCATTATAGATCCAGATGATTTTAGGAAACTTGCTGCAAAATTACCAGATGATAAACTTCCTGACGATTACATGTTTGATCCTGTAACTGAAGAAATGATTGGGATGTCTAACAAAAGAGTTGGTGAAATTAAAGATGTTATATCAGAAAAGATACCACTGGGTGGTCCAAAAGAACTTGCTGGTGTTCCTCAGTTGGGATACAGATTATTAAAAGGTGCTGATGGTAAACCAATTATACAAATAAAATTGCATGAAGGTCGTCATCGCATGAGAGCATTAAAAGAACTTGGATCTGACGAAGCACTGGTACAATTATTTGGAGAGGCAGGTTTGTATGACTTTTCAAAGTTGCCACCAGACACACCTGTCTATAATGAGTTAAGTGAGTTTCAACGAGATGGTGGGCAATATGTTGGCACATTAGGAGATCTTATTAAAATTTTAGGCATTGGTGGAGTTGCTGTAAAAGGTGCATTAAGTAATTTACCAGACGACTCGACTTGATTTATTGAACAGAAACGATTACAATGTTAAATAGAACTAAATTTTCAAAACTGCTAAAAGGAGGCAAAATCATGGATCATGGCAAAAAGAAAAAAGGCATGAAGAAAAAGAAAATGGTAATGAAAAAGAAGCCAATGAAAAAGAAAAAGATGAAGGGATATGGAAAATAAAAAAGATGTAACAATTAATGTTACTGGTGTTTCCATGTCTGGAAAGGCAGACATAAATGAACACAACAGAACTTCTCCAGATGATAAAAAAGAATCTGAGAGTCAAGAAAACTGCGATAGCAGAGAAAATGATTGATGGTGGGGAGTCCGATTATCAATCATATATAAAAGACGTCGGTATTGCACAAGGACTAGAAGATGCTTGTGCGATTATCGATGAAACGATAAAACAAATAGACAGAGAGGATGATTAAACATGTCTCATCAGCATGCAATATACACCGACAGTTTGACCAAAGCAACTATCGGTTCACACCAGTTACCAATACCAATGAACTGGAAAATTTTAATTCAACCAAATGAAATAAAAGCAAAGACAAAAGGTGGCATCCTTTTGCCTGATAAAGTCAAAGAAAATGAGCAAATACTTACTGCACACGGAACAGTTTGTGCGATAGGTGAACTGGCATATCGAGATAGAGATACAGGTCAGTCGTGGAGAATGACTAGATTGCCAAAGATTGGCGACCAAGTTACATATGGAAAATATGCTGGTCAAGCAATAGTCGTTCAAAATGTTAGATTTTTACTTCTGAATGATGACGAGATCACAGCGATCTTGCCTGATGAAGTAGAAGTAACTGCATACATTTAAAGGAGGTTATCATGGCAGAAGTCAACGATGTAATGCAAGAAATTCAAGGTGAAATCGACGATAAGAAGAAAGAACTTGAAATAGAGGTGGTTGATAATCCACCACCAAAGCAAGAAACAAAGGTTGAAGAAAAACAACCAGAACCAAAGCAAGAAGAACCAAAGCAAGAAAAAGCAAATGAAGATGCTGAATATGGTCGTAAAGTTCAAACAAGGATAAAAAAGGTAATTGCTGAAAAAAAGAAAGCTGAAGAAGAAGCAAAGTTATATAAATCTCAGCTTAATAATCTGCAAGAAAGATTAGATCGCCTTGAGGAAGGCAATAGTAAGCAAGCACAAACAGCATTTGAAGAAAGATACAACCAGACTAAGCAAGCACTTGCGAAAGCTATTGAGGAAGGTGACACAGAAGCACAGCTTAATTTTACAGAACAAATAGCTGATATGAGGTCAGCGATTAGAGTTCAACAGCTTGAAGAACAAAGGCAAAAGATACAATCAGCATCTCCAACAGTAGGTAAAGCAGAGCAAGTTGCTCAAAATCCTGCACCAGAACTAGCGATGAGATGGTGGGAAGAAAATAATTGGTTCAATGCCAAAGGTTTTGAAAGAGAAACTGCTGCAGCAAGATCCATTGATGTTCAACTTGATGTTGAAGGATATGACAAAAATTCACCTGTATATTATAAAACTCTAAATAATCGTTTACGAAAACTGTTTCCCGAGTTAATATCAGGTAAAGACGACGAAGTTGGCCAGACTAAGCCAAGAGTAAAAAGCAGAGATCCAGTAGCACCAACTGCAGGTGGCTCAGCTTATAAAGGCAACAGAGTCAAAGTAACAAAGGACGAACTTGCTATTGCTAGGGAACTTGGTATAACGGATGAAAAGGCATTAAGACAATATGCAAAAGAAATTCAAAATTCAAAAAGGAGTTAGTAATGACTGAAAAAAGAAATGTTCGTTCAAATGATTTAAGGGTGTCAATTAGAGATGAGGAAAGTAGACCTCAAACAAGTTGGCAACCACCAGCATTGTTGGATGCTCCAGATGCACGTCCTGGAATGGTTCAACGATGGGTCGCAACCTCGATTCAGGGTAAGGACACTCCCGACAACGTGTATAAAAGAATGCGTGAAGGTTGGGAACCACGCAAAGCAGATACTGTGAAAGATCAGTTGTTTCCGACGATTAATCATGGTCAGTGGGCAGGTTGTATTGGCATAGAGGGAATGTTGCTCTGTGAGATGCCTAAAGATAAGCACAAATCTATGAAGGCATATTACTCAGAAAAAAGTAGTCAACAAAACGAATCTTTGGCAGGCGATTTGGATGCTTTAGGACGTAAAGCAGGACAACCAATCTATCAAGAGAGGAAAAGTTCTGTTATGGGTGGCAGAAAGGAAATTTCTGCTATGGATGATTAACACTTTAATATAAGGAGATAGCATTATGGCAAATCCAAATGCAGCTTATGGTTTAATACCAGTCCGTCATATGAGTGGAAACAGTCCTCGTGCAAACAAATATACTATTACATCTGGATTAGCAGAGAATATTTTTACTGGCGATCTAGTTATTCTTACAGCAGATGGTGTTATTACACCTCATTCTGCAACTGAGACAAATAATATAGGTGTTTTCGCAGGAGTGGCATACACTGCATCAGACGGAAGTTATGTCTATTCACAATATTGGCCATCAGGAACAGTAGCAACTGACATCGTTGCTTATGTATATGATGATCCATACACTGTGTATAGAATTCAGTCAGCAGGTACACCTGCTCAGGCAAATGTTGGGGAGTGTGCTGATGTAGTAGCAGGTGCAGGCTCAACAACAACAGGTCAGTCTGGTTTCAGTTTAAATGGAACTATGTCTAATGGAACAGCAACTTGCAAAATTCTTGGTCTATGGGAAGATCCATCCAATAGTTTTGCTCAATATGCACAGCTTGAAGTACTCATTAATGAGCATTTACTCAAGCAGACTGCAGGAATATAGGGAGAGTAATTTATGTCTATGAATAGAGCACAATTTGCTAAAATGCTCGAGCCAGGATTGAATACTCTCTTTGGTCTCGAGTATGACAGCTATCCACCAGAATACACACCTGTATTTGATCAGAACACTTCTCAAAAAGCATTTGAAGAAGATGTATTGTTAACAGGTTTTGGCAATGCACCAACAAAAGATGAAGGTGCTGCAATATCATATGATACTGCAAGTCAACAGTGGACAGCTAGATATCAACATGAAACAATCGCATTGGCTTTTTCAATAACTGAAGAAGCAGAAGAAGATGGATTATATGGATCTATTGCCTCAAGATACACAAAGGCATTAGCAAGATCCATGGCTGCAACTAAAGAAATTAAAGCAGCAACCATTTTAAATAATGCGACAACTGCAGGTGTTTACGCAGGTGGAGATGGTGTGTCATTATTAAGCACATCACATCCAACTCAAAGTGGAAATCAAAGTAACACTTTGGCAACTGCTGCAGACTTATCTGAGACTTCATTAGAGTCTCTTTTAATCCAAATTGCTGATATGAAAGATGAAAGAGGATTAAGAATTGCTGCCCAAGGCACAATGCTTATCATTCCAACAGCATATACTTTCACAGCAGAGAGACTTTTGGAAACTCAGTTAAGAACTGGCACAGCAGATAACGACATTAATGCTATCAGATCTGGTGGTTACTTGCCACAAGGTTATCACATTATGAGAAGATTGACTGACAGTGATCAGTTTTTCATTAAGACTGATGTGCCTGATGGACTTAAAATGTTTCAAAGATCCCCACTTAAAAAAGGTGTAGAGGGAGACTTTGAGACTGGTAATGTTCGTTACAAAGTTCGTGAAAGATACTCTTTTGGTTTTACTGACTGGAGAGGAATCTTTGGAACAGAAGGTGCTGCATAACAGTTCCTCCAGTGGAGGGAGAAGATGGGTCTCCCTCCAAATTTTAACCTTGACAGCGAAAGCTGACATTTGCCAAGACAAGGAGAATATAAATGGCTAAATCAACTTTTTCTGGTCCAGTTGTATCAAACAATGGATTTATACAAGCTGGATCTAATAATATTGTAGAAATTACAGCAGATACGACATTAACATTTAATGACCATGCAGGTCGTATCATCGAAGTGAATGATGCAGATGGAGTTATTACATTGCCATCAATTAAATCAGGTGAACTAGGTGCTAAATATACTTTTTTTATTGGAACTGCTATAACAGGAAAAATAAAAACAGATGGCACTGATAAATATGTCGGTTCAATAATGGTGGCAGTTGACGATGGTGCTAAAAAATCATTTATTCCAGGAGCAACAAACGATGTTATTGATATGAACGATGGCACCAAAGGTGGTAAAGTTGGATCATATATAGAAATAACAGCACTTGCGACTGCTGAGTATATGGTACAAGGTGTTTTAATAGGTTCTGGCTCAGTAGCAACACCATTCGCTGACGCATAATAGGGAGGATTAAATGGCTGATATTACATCAAGCACTATTCTTTCTGAAAACACTAGCGAAATCGTAATGGCATTCCAATATCAATATGTTGATACTGGAGATGAATCTGGAGTAACAAAAGTTGATGTATCAACATTGTTACCAAATGCTAATGGTGATCCATGCACAGGAGTAAAAATACTCAAATGCACATGGGTTGTAAAAGGAATGACTGTAAGAGTTCTAGCAGATGCTAGCACTCCTATAATTATGCTTAATCTTGATGAGGGTCAATCTGGCGAAGTAGATTACAAAGACATTGGTGGATTGCCAAATACAAAACAAACTGGCACAAGTCCAACTGGTGATATTAAATTCACTACAACAGGTGCAGGTGCAGGCGATTCATATCAGATTGTTTTAACATTAAAGAAAAAATATGTGGATACAGGATATGGTTAAAATATGCAACTGTATATTAAGGTGAACTATGGCAACATCAGGAACAGTTACTTTTAGACCTAATGTTGAGGAAATAATAAATGAAGCATATGAGAGATGTGGTCTTGATATTCAGACAAGGACTGGATATCAAGCAGTCTCTGCAAGAAGAAGTTTAAATTTATTATTTTCTGAATGGGCTAATCGTGGAATTAATTATTGGACAGTACAACAAAGAACTTTAACTTTAGCAACAGATACTTCTTCATATGATCTTCCTGCAGGTGTTTTAGATTTATTGGATGTTGTTATTTATGATAGTGCAGATTCAACAAGAACAGATACTATTATAAATAGGATTACAATCTCTGAATATAATCAAATACCAAATAAATCTGACACAGGCAAACCAAATCAGTATATGCTAGACAAAGGAAGACAGTCTGGATCCAATAATATTTATAAACTTTTTGTTTGGCAAACACCAGACAGAGACACATACAGATTAAATTATTGGTCCATGAACCAATTAGAAGATATAACAAAATCTAATGAGGACACAGATATTCCTTATACATGGACAGAATGTATTTGTGCTGGTTTGGCAAGTAAATTGTCTGTAAAGTTTGCACCAGACAAATTTCCATTATTAAATAATTTGTATAAAGAAGCATTTGAATATGCATCAACAAATGATAATGATGGTGTAAGTTTAAAATTGCAACCAACAGGACTTAATTTAAGATAATGGCAAGATTTGCAACAGGCAAAAAATCAAAAGCTATAAGTGATATTTCTGGCTTTGAAGTTCCTTATGCAAGACTTAAAACAACTTATGATAATTTAAGAGTTGAGCCAGAAGAGTTTGATCCTAAACATCCTCAATTAACACCAGCGAAAAATGTAGTTGATGCAACTGCATTGTTTAATCCAAGACCTGATAATGATCCGGAAAATGTAACGATAAATATAGGATTTGTTCATAATATATTTTTATCAAGAGTCGAGAGATCTCAAATAGGCATAGGAATACATGCTTTGTCATCTATTGGAAGATATGCAATAGAGTTAGAAGAAGTAAGAACTGGTGTCGCAGGAACAGGTGCAGTAGGAACTGCTGCAGCAGGTGCTGGTGTAAGTGGTGTTGATGCAACTGGTAATGTTGGAACATCAGTTCCACAAGACCAAGTTGATATGTCTGCTAGTGGTGTTGAAGGAACTTCTGGAATAGGTGCTTTACAGTTTGCTGCAGTTATAACTGGTGTTGAAGGTAATGATGGAATAGGAACTGTCGCATTAAATTTTGATAGAGTATTTGATGCACCACAAACTGCTGCAGGAACAGGTGCAGTAGGTTCAGAAAATATAGAAGTAATTACAGGGACATTAACAGGTGTTGCAGGAACAGGTGCAACAGGGAATGAGACTATAGGTTCAGAACCAAATGTAACAGGAATAGCAGGAACAGGAAATGTTGAGCCATTTGGTGTGTCTGGTGATGGTAATTTACAATTAACAATAACACCAGTATCTGCTACAGGTACAGCAAACACAGGTACTGAAGATGCTCAATCATTAATATTAGAACAAAGTAATACAGGATGGAACGAGCAACATTGGAATTATGGTGTCTGGGGTGGTGATGGCAACATTGAGGGCATTGGTGCTATCGGAACTGTTACTGTGGATCCATTTAATGGACCAAATCCTGTTAATAGTGTAAGTGGCTCTGGTGGTGTTGGTAATGTTATATTTAATCAAGACATAAGTTTTGTTACTGGTTGGAATGTTAATGCTTGGAATAGTGGCACGTGGAGTGGCACAGATACATCGATGGGCATAAGTGCTACTGGTCAGGTTGGAACAGTCTCTATTAATCAAGATGTTAATCCAACAGGTGTCGCAGGAACAGGTGCTATTGGAACAGAAACTCCTGGTGTTAATAATGCTTGGAGTGAAGGCACATGGAATGATGGAACATGGAGTAATTAAATGAATTTTACACAATTAAAAACTAATATACAAAATTTTATAGAAGATGATTCAACTGAACTTAATACATCTATACCAGAAATAATCAAACAAGCTGAGAGTATGATATTTGCAAGATTGCCTAATTTGCCTTGCTATAGGCAAACAAAAACAGGAAATTTTGTAATTGGCACTGCAACAATAGATGTCCTCGATGCCAGAATGATTAGGCAAGTTTATTATACAGCATCGTATGGTGATTGTATTTTTTTAAAACATAGGACAGACAGCTATATAAAAGATTTTAGACCAAATGTATCAACACAAGGAGATCCAGAGTTTTATACAACTAAAAAAGCTACAACTTCTGGAATACAGATATTAGTTAGTCCAGTGCCATCTGCAACATTGGCATATGAGATTGATTTTATAGGTTTAGAAACAGGATTATCAGACAGCAATTCAAACAGTTGGATTGGTAATAACGCAGAACATGTTTTGTTGTCTGCTGCTTTGTATGAAACTTCTACTTTTCTTAAAGCACCAGATACAGTAAACTTGTATAAAGCACAATTTGATGAAGCAATCGCATTGTTTCAACAAGAAATGCAAAGAAACTATGCTAGTGAATACGAAGCAGGAATATAAGGAGATAAATTATGGCAATATCACAAGCAATGTGCACTTCTTTCAAATCAGAGATTTTGCAGGAAGGGCATAACCTTGCAACCGACACTTTAAAAATAGCTCTGTATACCAGCAGTGCTTCTTTGGGTGCAGGCACAACAGCATTTACAACATCGAATGAAATATCTGGGACAGGATACTCATCTGGTGGTGTAACATTAACAAATCCAGCAGTCTCTACAACTGGGACAACAGCACATTTTGACGCAGATGATCCAACATGGACAAGTGCATCTTTTACTGCTAATGGTGCATTAATTTATAATTCATCTAACAGTAATAAAGCTATTGCAGTTTTGGCTTTTGGTGGAGATTTTACAGTTTCATCTGGTACATTTAGGATTGTTTTTCCTGCTGCAGGTACAACTGGAATTATAAGGATAGATTAATATGTCAAGTTCATACACAGCCAATAATGGCATTGAAAAAATAGGTTCTGGTGAACAAGCTGGAACTTGGGGTAATACAACCAACTTAAACTTTGATATTATAGACAGGATATTAAATGGTGTCGGTGCTATTACATTATCTGGAACAACACATACTTTAACAACTACAGATGGTGCTTTGTCTGATGGTATGTTTTCTGTGTTAGTTTTAGGTGGATCTCCATCTGGAACAAATACAATTACAATAGATCCAAATGACCAAGATAAAGTTTATATTGTGCAAAATGGATCTGGCCAAGATGCGATATTTAGTCAAGGATCTGGAGCAAATGTAACAGTACCAAATGGCAGTAAAAAAATTATATATGCTGATGGTGCAGGCAGTGGTGCAGCAGTTGTTGATGTAACAGATTCACTTGATATCTCAAGTTTGCGTGTTGGTGGTACTGCAATAACAGCAACAGGTGCAGAACTAAATCTTATGGATGGTGGCACTACAAGAGGAACAGATGCAGTGGCTGATGGCGATGGCATCGTTACTAATGATGGTGGCTCAATGAAACAAACGAATGTTCAAACATTCTCCACTTATTTTAACGCAAATGCTTTCAGTGCTCCATCTGCTATCACATCAACTAGCACATTGACTCCAGGATCTGCTAAATCTATTTATCAAAGAGTAGATTGCTCAAGTGGTGCGATAACATTAACATTGGCAGTAGGCAGTTTATCTGTTGGTCAGTATATCGTGGTTGATAAAATAGATACAAGTGGCAACACATTAACTTTAGCATATCCATCTAATTCACAAGGGTTGTCTTTAGGTTCAAGTGTTGAGTTTGCATCTGCTTTTTATAATGGTACACACTTTAGTTTTATTGAAACAGTAAAATCATAAGGAGGTTTAAATGTCTGTTCCTTTTATATCTAATTTAGGTTTTACAGAAGTCAGCACTGCAGGAACTTTAAATACAAAAGCAGGTTCAAAAGATGCTTTGCCAGTTCAATATTATAAATTGACTGCAGACATAACAGGTGTTTTGACAATAAATAATACTGCAAATCATGCAAAAATTATTTTAGATATGAATAATAGAAACCTTGTCGGTGCTGCTGGCACTGGCTCAGCAACAACACCTATTATTTACAATGGAGATGATACTGTTGAAATAAAAGGTGGTGGTTTAATTACTTCTGGTGGTCAGATAAATGTATCAGACTCAGGCAATTCAGCTTACAATCAAACACCATCTGGTGGTGATGGAAATGTTACTGTTGCTATTAACACTTCTGGTTTTACTTTAAATTTTAGTCAAAACTATGTCGGTGGTGGTGGTTCTGGTTCGCCTTTTGGTGGGAGAGGACCAAATAACACACCAGCAGGACAATCTTGGTCTAGTTTAACAGGCACAAATGGTAGCAATATCACAGGTGCTTCATTTACTGCCGTGTCATATGCAGGTATTCAAGGTGCTGCAACAGGAAACACAATCAGTGGTAGTCGTAGAATGTCCACAACAGCAGGGAACTCTCCAAGAACTGCATGGTTTTATTATGGCAGTGGTGTAATCAAAAAAAGAGTCAGCACAACCAATGCGAATCAAGTTACTGAACCAACAAACTCTACAAGAGACTGGGGTTTTGATGATGTTAATGGCAGTGGTGGGAGAATAACAGGTGTAACAGTAAATTCAAGATTATTCACTGTAACAAATAATAATACATTTGATATAACATTTACATCTGGCACACAAAGTGTAACTGTTACCTCTGGTGGAGGAACAGCGACATTAAGAAGATATGATGCTACACAAGCATTTTCTTTTACTGGAAGTGCTCCATCAGTACAGCCAGTTGAGGCAACAGGAACTGGTGCTCAAACAGTTACTGCAGGATCTGGTGGTGCTGGTGCAACAGGAACAGTTGTAATAGGAATAAGTGGAACTGATTTTACAGTAACTAATAATAATAGTGTGCCAATAAATTTTGTCGCAGGAACTGGTTCTGCAACAATAAATGCGACATCAACATCAACATTTACAGGATCTGGTACTTCTTGGAGTTATACAGGGCAAAATACAGAAAATGATGGTGATGGCAATCCAACTGCAACTGCAACAGCTTTTGGTGGCACAGGTGTGACTAATAGTGGTACTGGTGTGCCAAGTTCAGGGATTGATACGACTAATTTTACAGGAAAATTTAACAGGACATCATAATGGTTGAAAAAAAGAAAAGAGGCAGACCAAGAAAAAGAGCAAGAACATCAAAAGGTAGATTTGTTGCTGATAATCCTAATACACCAGAAAATGAGGCATATGTTGTTGAAAATACAATCATAGGAAAGTTAAAAGGTTATGTCCAAAAAATTAGAAAAATCTTCTCAATACGCAAAATATGATATTGATAATGATGGCATAGTTTCGGATGAAGAATTTGCCCATATGGCAGAAATAAAAAAACTAGAGCATGATTTACGCAAACAACGTGCTCAAAGAAGAATGGCAACTGCCTCTTTGGTTGCTATGGGTTGTTTTACTTTTGCTATGTTCTTTGTTGACATTGAACGAGTCAAGGCACTCTCGGATATTTCTAATTTGTTTTACATTTCTGGTGCTGGGATTGTCGGTGCATATATGGGTGCATCTGCATTTATGAGTAGGAATGGTAAATGAAACCAGCTTTTGTTTTGTTGTGTTATCTAGCAGGCAATCCATCAGGTCAATTACATTTTGCAAATGTAAATAACTGCACTTATTTTAAAGAGTTTTTAAGTGGTCAAACCATTAAAATTGGTGAGGAGGAAAAAAGCTATAATTGTTATTGTAAATTAGTTAAAGTAAACGAAAAAATGAGGATATATTAATGATACAAGCACTAATCGGACCAGCAACGAAGTTGCTAGGTAAATTCATAGAAGATAAAGATGTTAAAAATAAATTAGCACATGAAATTAGCACAATGGCAGAGAAGCATGCTCAACAACTTGCCCTTGCACAAATAAAAGTCAATCAAGAAGAAGCAAAAGGAAACTGGTTCCAATCATCTTGGAGACCTTTAATAGGATGGATCTGTGGACTTTCTTTAGCAATTAATTATATGGTCGCACCAATATTAGGTGGTTTTGGCATAACTATCCCACAAGCTGATATGTCAGTAATGATGCCACTTTTATTTGGGATGTTGGGCATTGCAGGAATGAGATCGTTTGATAAATTAAAAAAGACGGATACAAAAGAATGAAAGCGAAAGTAATAGATAATTTTTTAGACGAGTCTTATTTCAACCACATCTCTGACATAATTTGTGGTGACAGATTTAACTGGCATGCTAATGAGTATTCAGATTATAAAGATGATCCTAAAGATAATAACATTCAATTCACACATGTTTTCATGTATCAAGGTTATGTTGCTCAGTCGTCAGAATTAATAAGAGATATGTTAATAAAAATAAATCCCTTGGCTGTAAATAGAGTAAAAGCTAATCTAATTGTAAGGACAGAGAAACCAGTGAAACAAAATTTTCATATAGATATTCAAGAATCAAAAAAATATCAAAGTGGAATATTATATTTAAATACAAATAATGGTTATACATTATTTGAAGATGGCACAAAAGTAGAGTGTGTTGCAAATAGGTTTTTGAGATTTCCTGGACCAATGAGACATTGTGCAGTTACTCAAACAGACACACCATTTAGAGTAGTCATAAATGCTAACTGGGTGGATTTTTAAAATGATTTGTGAAAGGTGCAAAGTTAACATGAGTGAAACAGAAATAAAAGGTGTTTATAAATGTCCTGTTTGTGGTGTTATAGATAATGATAGGTTGAAAAAATGAATATTGAGCAATTAAGAGAAGAATTAAAAATAGATGAAGGTGTAAAATATGAAGTTTATCTCGATCATTTAGGACTGCCAACTTGTGGCATAGGTCATTTGATTACAGAAGATGACCCAGAGCATGGACTTCCTGTTGGTGCTGAGATTCCAGAGGAAAGAGTGAATGAGTTGTTTGAGGAAGATTTACAAATAACTGTTGATGAGTGTAAACTTATTTATAATGACTTTGATGACTTACCAGAAGAAGTTCAACACATTATAGCTAACATGATGTTTAATATGGGCAGACCAAGATTATCTAGATTTCACAAAATGAAACAAGCAGTTGATAATCGTGATTGGCAAGAAGCATCTGTGCAAATGAAAGACTCAAGATGGTATAAGCAAGTTACAAATAGAGCAGAAAGACTTTGTGAAAGAATGAGGAATGTTTAAAATTGACTTTAAGATTATTAAAATTTAGTCCAGGAGTTGTAAAAGATATCACAGATTATTCTGCTGGTAAAGGTGGTCCATTTTATGTGGATAGCAATCTTGTAAGATTTAAAAATGGTTTTCCTGAGAAGATTGGTGGTTGGCAAAAAGAAGAATATTTTTATTCAACAGATCCATCTACTTCAGTGCTAATACAAGGAACACCTAAAAAAGCATTGTTTTGGAGAGGTTTTGATGACATTGACAGATTGGCAGTTGGCACAACTTCTCATTTATATTTAATAAAACAAAATATTTTACATGATATAACACCACTTAGAAAAACATCATCATCATTATCAAATCCTTTAACGACAGCAAGTGGTGATGCTACAGTTACAGTTGCTGATACAGGGCATGGTGCATCAACAGGTGATTTTGTAGTTTTAGATAGTGCATCTGCTATTGGTGGGATATCAGCAGACGATCTAAACAGGCAGGCAGGTTATCAAATAACAAAAATTGATAATAATTCATATACTTTTGAAGCACCATCAAATGCATCTAGCACAGTATCTGGAGGTGGTGGCACATTAAATATAAAATATTTAATTGGTGCTGCAGAGAACATGGGAATACAAAGTGCAGATCCAGCCACTGGTTGGGGAGTTGGTACATGGAACGCAGGCACATGGAACACACCAAGGACTGCTGCATCAAACAGTTTAGTTTTTGACGCAACAAGATGGTCGTTACAATTGTGGGGAGATGATTTACTGGCTAACAATAGAAGAGGTCAGATATATTATTGGAGCAGAGCAGGTGGTGAAGGCACCAGAGCAGTCTTAGTTTCGTCATTAGCAGGAGCAAGTGGTGTCCCAATAGAGAACAGGATGATAAGTGTATCTTTTCCAGACAGACATTTGGTTGCTGCAGGAACTGTTAATGCCTCAACAAGTCTTTATGATCCAATGTTAGTTAGATTTTCAGACCAAGAAGATTTTACAAATTTTACAGTAACAGCCACAAATACTGCAGGAGACCAAAGATTGGAAGTTGGTAGTAAAATTATATCCATTACACCATCTAAAGATGAAACCATAATTCAGACAGATGAAGCAATATATGGTATGACTTTTGTTGGTCCACCATTTACATTTTCATTTAGATTATTGGCAGTTAATTGTGGTGCAGTTGCTCAAGAGGGAACGATTGTTGTTGACTCAACAGTTTATTGGATTGGCAAAGATAATTTTTTCTTATATAATGGTTCTGTTTCAGAGTTGCCTTGTCCAATACAACATTTTGTTTTTGATAGATTAAATAGTGATTTTATAGATAAAACACATGTTGGGCATAATAAAAAATTTAATGAGATCACATGGTTTTATGTAAGCACATCAAATTCAGCAACAGAGGATCCAGAGCCAGATAGTTATGCGACATATAATTATGCAGAGAATGCATGGACAATAGGTGAGTTAGATAGGAACACTTGGAATGATGCCATAGGATTTAGAACAGTGCCATTTGCTTTTGACAAAGATGGAAATTTATATAATCATGAAACAGGTGATAATGATGATGGGACAGCAATGAGTTGTCATATAGAAACATCAGAGATAGAAATAGATGCGACAGGCTCTAGACAATTTTTAATTGATAGGATAATACCAGACGCAACCATGACATCAAGCACAAATTTGTCTGTTGAGTTTAAAACGAGGAAATATCCAAATGCTACAGAGATTACAAAAGGACCATTTACAATTACTCAATCAACAGAAAAAGTTAGCACCAGAGCCAAAGGCAGACAAGTCTCATTGAGATATAGTAGTTCTGGTGTTAGTGATAATTGGGCTCTAGGTGATTTTAGAATTAATGCTCGAGAGGATAGTGTGAGATGATAAGATTGCCAAAACCACCAATGACAATAATTACACCAGCTACACCAGAGCAATATGCAAGGAAGTTTTTAGAAATAAGTAATTATCTGCAAAATTTAGTTACAACATTAGAGACGCAACAGAATAGATCTGAATTTGAAACAGATAGTTCAAATGTAAAATCAGAGGATGACGCAACAGCGAAAGGATTTTTCTTTGGCTAATAATTATAAAAATGCAAAAGCTGATTTAACGACAACAAATAATACGACATTATATACTTGTCCAACTGCAACACAAACAATAGTCAAAAGTATATTAGTTAATGATGATAGTGGCAGTGGTGATACAATTAATTTTACACTGACTGTTGGTGCAAATGTATTTTCTCTTTTTAAGTCTAAATCAATATCTGCAAACAATACTGTTGAATTATTATCACAACCACTTATAATACAAGAAAGTGAAATATTAAAAGCACAAGCAACTACAGCAGATAGATTACACGTGATTGTTAGTTTTTTGGAGATAACTTAAATGGTGCAAATTGTAAATCCAGATGGAACTGTTGCCAACACCTCTGGCAATTTTGGTTCAGGATTATATTTACCAGAAGTAAAAGAACAGATGTTTGGTGCTTTTGGTGACATTGAAAATCAAACTCAAGGTGATAACACATTTGGTGTTTATCAACTACAAACTAATCCTTTAAATATACCAAGAGAGGATCTGCAGAGATTTTATGGCTCTTCTCAGATGCCAGCTTTACAATTTGTTTCTTTAATTCAAACAGGTCAAAGGAAGTTCGATCCAACAAGTAAAACAGACCAAGATCTTTTAAGTCAATATGAGGATCTTTATAATATGGGTGAAGTTCCTCCAGGATTTAAAACTCCAGAAGAGATAGCCAAAGAAGTTGCTATTGATGTTACTGTCGGTGCTGTCGGTGCAGCAGGAGCAGGAGTAGGAAGAGCATTAGCAGATCCATATTTTGAAGGTCAAGATGCTAATCTAAGCAGTAAAATTTTTGAAGGTGCGAAGACTGGTCTTGGCTTTGGTGAGTTGCCATCAGAAAGAGTTGCCTCAAATCTAAATTTATCAGAAACACAATTAAAATTTATTAATAAGAATAATTTATTTTATGATCCAGAACTTGCGAATGTTGATACTGCAAAAGCAACAGGCAGATATCTTGATTTTACAGACATTGGTGGTCTTGGCGACAAGCAAGTTTTAGGAACAAGAACTGTTTTTGATCCAGCAACTAAAACGAATATTGCTCAAAAAGTAAATTTAGACCAAAGAGTTAATATAGGAACGAAAGACAATCCATTGTATGCTTACAGACAAAGAGATCTTGGCAAAGGTATATCTGAGGGAAGATCAAGAACTTTTGATGCCACTGTTACAGATGTTCCTGTTAAATCAGGTTTTTCAAGATATACTTCTGAGGTTGGAGAAAGATTAACAAGTCCAACAAATGTAAGTGCTAGTGTGGGTGCAGGCACAGGTGCATTTGTTACAGACTTAATTTTAACAAAAGGCAAAGATCCTGTAAAATCAGCTAAAAAAGGTGTGGGTGCAGGTGCAGGTTATTACATTGGTAATGCACTTCTTCCTGGATTTGGTGGGCAAATAGGTGCTGCAGTTGGAGCAAAAGCTGGTGGCAGAGTAATTTGTAATGAGTTATCAAGGCAAAAACTTATGAGTCGACAACAAGTTGTTTTAGATTATAAATTTACCAGAGATTATTTGACACCAACACATGTTAATGGTTATCATATCTGGGCAGTATGGATGGTAAAGCAGATGAGAAAAGGCAGATTTGTTAAATTTTGGAAACATGTCGCTGGTCATCGTGCCAATGAAATAGCATATATTTATAATAAAAAAGACAAACCAGATTATCTTGGCAAAATATATCGTAAAATATTAGAGCCAATTTGCTACGGCATAGGTTTATTCTGTAAAAAAACAGATTGGTCTGTTTTGTATACTAAAAAGGAGATGTAAATGGCTTTAGAAGAAATGGGAATAAATGCACCACCAGAAGCAAAAGAGGCATTGAAACAGCCATCAGAAGAAATGCAACTTGTTTTAATGGCAAGACTTGCAGAAATGACTAAAGAAGAGTTGGCACTGCTGGATTCTGCTATTACACCAAGTGTAGCAAAAACATTAATGAAATTATTACCAGAACTTGAAATGTTAATTGAAGCAGTAAAAGGTGAAGGTGAGATGCCTGAGAAAGAAATGGATGATAAATCAGACATGGACATGGACATGGATAAAGATATGGGTGCTTTAGGTAATGTTGGATGATTGTAAGAAGAGCAAATCTTGGAGATATATCAGCTTTGGTATTTTTGTTGAATCGTATGCATAAAGAAACAACTTCTGAGATACCAAAAATAAATACTGCCAAATTAGTTGATAAAATAAATCAATTATTACATACAGGAGTAGTTCTTGTTGGCATAGATGATAATAACAATATAGTTGGTTCAATTGCTGGTCAAAAAAATACAGATTGGTGGGCAGATGAGGAACATATAGGAGATTTGTGGTATTATGTAATTCCAGATGCCAGAAAAAGCACTATCGCTAAAAAATTGTTAATTAACTTTATAAAAATTGTAAAAGAAGCTAAAATGAAATTGAGATTAGGTCATGTCTTTTCTGGAGATGTTGGTCGTAAAGATAAATTTTACGAAAGGCATGGATTCCAGAGAGCAGGAACAGTATATGTAGAGGGATAAATGGGTTCACTTTGTACCACACAACCAATAGTTTTACCAGATTCAAGTAAAGTAGTTCAAGGCACACAGATCCCTGAATGGGTTTCTGCTGCAGGAAAACAACTTTACGAGCAAGCATCAGAACTTGCACAATCACCAGATACAACTTTTCCTGGACCAAGGATTGCAGAATATGGGACTGACGAGAGTGGTGCTCCAATAAGATTAACAGAAAGTGAAAGAGCAGGTGCTGATTTATTAGGAAGAGGAACAGATACTTTTCAACCTTTTTTAGATAAAGCATCTGGTATTGCTGACACTTTAGGAGCAGGCATTGGAGATAGACCAGATTTTAGTGCAGATACAGTAAATCAATATATGGACACTTTTCAAACTTCTGTTGATCCAGCAATTGAACAATTGCAAAGAGAAAGAGATTTAAGACAGACTCAGAACAGGGCAGATGCTATTCGTGCAGGTGCATTTGGTGGTTCAAGATTAGGTGTTAGAGAAGCAATGACTGATGCTGAGATAGCAAGAGCAGGTGCAGATCTTAGAAGACAGGCAGGCAGAGAAGCACTCCAGTTTGCAAGTTCAAGATTCGATGCAGATAGGGAAGCAGATAGACTTGCATTTGAAACAGATGAAGCATCTAGAATAAGAGCAATGCAGGCACAAACGGATCTTGCACCATTAGCACAAGGATTAACAGAACAAGCAGCATCAGGATTAATTACTGCTGGTCAAGCAGAGAGAGCACTAGACCAAGCAGCACTTGATTTAGGTTATGCTGATTTTGTTGAGCAAAGAGAAAGACCTTTTCAACTATTAAACTTTGCACTTGGAGCATTACAAGGTGTCCCATATGATAAAAGAACTGTCAGTCTTGAGCAAGGTCAAAACTTTATGGCACAGCCAAGTATATATGGGCAGACGATAGGAGGACTTGGTTCTCTGGCCAGTTTATATGCTCTTAGCAGGAGAACGATATAATGTCAACGAAATTGTTCGGAGTATCTAATACAAATATGGGTGGTTTAGATCAAGGTGTTCTTAATCAGTTGCCGACAAATTTAAAGTCTGCTGCAATGTTGGCAGAAGCAATATCTCCAAAAAGAGAACCAATAGACCCAGCACTTTTAAGTCTTTTATATTTCTCTGAAATGGGCAAGCAAGCATCTCAGCCAGGAGCCACAGCATTAGGTGCAGCAGCAGGAGCAGTCCAAACACCTGCAGCATATTTATTAAAAGACAGACAAGCACAAGCAGATGACGCAAAAACAAGAGCAACATTAACTGCATCATTGGCATCTTCTCTGAAACCAAAGACTGGTGCTCCAAAAACAGTTGAAATGGGACCAGCATTGGATAGCGATGGCAAAGCAAAAGTTGATGATAAAGGCAGTCCTCTTTTTAAATATAATGTTTATAATGTTGATGGCAGTGTGCAGTCTAGTTTTGAGGCACCAAGAAAATCAGGAATAAATATTGATGTTGGTAAAAAAAGTGAGGCAAAGTTTGGTGAGGTATTCGCAACCAAATCTGCTGATAAATTTGCAGCACATCTAGATGCATCTGATAAAGCACAAGCAAGTTTGACAACAGTTGGTCAATTATTAAATATTGTTGCTGATGAAAATTTTACATCTGGTCCATTTCAATCTTTTATGTTACCACTTAAAACTTTTGCTTTAAGTTTTGGTCTTATAGGTAAAGATGACAAGACTATTGATAATATAGCAAGTGCAGAATTATTTAGAGCAAAAACTTATGAACTTGCATTGGCAGCAGTAGAAAAAATGAAAGGTGCTTTATCTGATAGAGAACTTGGATTTTTACAAGCACAGCAAGCATCTCTTTCTGCCACACCTGCTGGTAACAGACTATTGTTAGTGTTGCAAAAGCAACAATTAAATAAAGCTGCAGCATTTAGAGATTATGTTAACAACTGGTATAAAGAAAATAATGAAGGAAAGTTTCCATCAACTAGTGCTGATTACAGCAGAATGATGGCAGATTGGAAAAAATCAGATATTATGACAGAGAATCCTTATCAGTTTGTAATTAAAACTATTGAAAAAGAAACTAAGGACATGTTCTTAAATGCTGGTGGTTCATTAGACTCAGATGGTGATATGGATCTTGATTCTTTACCAGAAGAAAAGCAAAAACAAATAGCAAACTTTATGAATCGTAAGTATGGTGTTGCTAGATTAGATAAATTATTTAATAAATCAGGATTCAATTTAGATTAATATGAGCAAATTTTTAGAATTAATAAAAAAAGCTGACAAAGATGATGATGGTGATAATTTAATTATTGATGATAAAAAATCATCAGATCTTCCATTTGGTTTAGATAAGGTTGTTGACACTGTTACAGATACTGCTGTCGGAGTGAAAAAAGCATTTACTGGTGAAGACAAAAAAATTCAGTTTGAAAAAGCTGGAGAGATAACAGATATAGATATTGGCTTTTTTGAGCAATTAGCACCAATGTTAAAAATGATGGTATCAAGGTCTGATATGGGCAAAGCAGAAATAATACAAGATGCCTATGCAGGTGATGAAAGATTTGGTGGTGCATTTGTTGACAATTTTGACAATCCTTTTATCTTATGGGAAAAAGAGCCATATTACATAAATAAACCAGGAGCCACAGAAACAGATTTCACCAATATTGTAAGTGAAATTATTAAATTTTTTCCTGCAGCAAAATTTGCATCACGTGGCAAATCATTGATGGGAACAGCAGGAAGAGGAACGATTGGTTATGGTGGAACAGAAGCAGCAAATATTATAGGTGAGGAAATCGTATCTCCAAAAACTTCTGAATCTAAAACTGTGGCAGACAGAGCAACTGAAGTTGGAGTCAGCACAGGGATAGGTGTTGCCACTGATATTGTAGCACCTAAAGTTGGTGGTGCAATATCTTCTGGTCTGAAGGCAGTTACACCTAAAAAATTTAAAGATAGACTGCCAAAGATAACTAAAGATGTTTATGAAAATATCACTAAAAAAGGAGACTTTGATTTATCTCTCGGTCAAGCAACCAGCAAACCTTTTGAAAAAGGAAAAGGAGATCCAATAGTTCAAGCATCCCCTCAAATATTGAAAGAAGCAGGAATGAGACTTTCAAAAGGAGAAGCAGGAGAACTAATGGTTGGTCTGGATAATAAACAACTGGATCAGATAAGACAAGCTGCAGATAATTTAATGGAAAAGTTTGGATCTGGAGATATGAGTGGTGTTGCTAAAACAGACATCCCTTTAGACGCAACAGAAAGCATTAAAAAAATTGTTACTAAACAAGCTGATAAATTAAAAAGTCAAGCAAAATCTATATATGAAAATCAAAATTTAGATGAATTAATTTTGACTAGAGACGGCATAAATAAATTTTCTGGGGATACAGTCAGATCTATCAAGGATGAATTTAAACTTGGTCCATCAACTTTATCAGAGATGCCAGTTTTAACTAGAGAATTAAAAAACTTGAGCAGGATAGAAAAATTAAGTTCTAATCCTAATTTTAAACAAAAGTCTTTTTCTTTTATGAGAGATTATCAAAAAGGACTAAATATTAGAATTAATCAATTAAGATCCAAAGAGCCAGAATCACCTCAATTAGCAGCAATGTTAGGGATAAAATCTAGATTAGATAATTTTATAGTTAATGGAATTGACAATGCTTTTATAGTTGGCGATGAAACTATTATACAACAATTATTAAAAGCAAATAAAGATTACAGGGAATATATGGGTCTAACAGGCAGAGGTGTTGGCAAAGATGGATCTGAAAGAGCAGCAAATAATATATTAAAAAAACTTACAAAAAAAGATCTTGATGCAGATGCTGTTGTAAACACTTTTTTTGGTCAAGCAAGGTTTCATCCATCATCAGTTATGAATCTTGTTTTAAAAAAGATAAGACAAAATATTCCTAAAGATCAATTTCAAGAGATTTTAGCTTTGGTAAAAGATGGTGTTTTAACAAAAGCATTTAGTGGCAAAGGTGAAAGTGGGATTACAAGAAGTAATATTATTAATAATTACAATCAAGTTTTTAAAAGAAATAAACAATTAATAGGTCAATTATTTAGCAAAGATGAATTGGTTCAAATAGAAAAATTTAAAGATAATGTTCTTCCAACTCTTTGGGCAGAAATAAGAATGAATCCTTCAAACTCAGGAAATTTATTACTTGCAACTATGGCTCAAAAAGGATTATTAAATTTTGTCACAACACCATTATCAAAACTTACATTGGGGATGGGAGAAGTTTTGGATCCAAAAACATATAAAGGTATAGGTGAATCGAGAGATGCTGTCGAAGCAATAGGTGGATATTTAAAAAGGAAAAAAGCACCATTGTTTTCAACATTGATTCAAGCACCTATAAGAACAGAAGGTTCAGAGCCACCAAGTAATATAAAAGAAATAATAAAAGATGTTGGAATTACAAGAGTTCCAGATACATTGCTTAATAAAATAAATCAAGCAGTGCAATAGTGTGGGGAGTAGTATTATATTATATGCCTAGATTATCAGTTACAGAAGTAAAAGCACAAATCGACACTCATGAAGCAGTTTGCTCAGAGAGATGGAAAGAAACAATTTTACGAATAAAAAGGATTGAACATATAATGATTGGTACTGCAGGAACAACAATTATTTTATTGATAGGATTGCTGGTGAGATAATGGATCCATTGACAATTACTGCTGCAATAGGTGTGGCAAGCAAAGCATTTAACACCATCAAAGCAGGATTTGCAGTAGGAAGAGATCTAGAGTCGATGGCAGGAGATCTTAGCAGATGGATGGGAGCAGTTTCTGATGTCGACCAAGCAGAAAAACAAGCAAAAAATCCACCATTATTTAAAAAACTTATGTATGCAAGTTCTATCGAACAACAAGCACTTGAGGCATATGCAGCAAAGAAAAAATTAGAGCAACAGAGAGCAGAGTTGAAACAATACTTAATTTTTAGTTTTGGTCCAAATGCATGGAATGAACTTCTTGCTATGGAAGGTCAAATAAGAAAAGATAGACAAAAACAGATCTATGCAAGAAAAGAGGCAATACAAAAATTTATAAATATATTGGCGATAACTTTACTTTGCTTTACAATAATAGGATTTATAGCTTTGTTAGTTTATTTATGGTATCAAAAGAAATAACTGAGGGAAGTATTTTAATATCTTTGGAAGAATTAAAAAGAATGAAGTTGAATGAAAATCAACTAAAACTTACCATCTATCTTATTGATTATTACACATCACATGAAAAACAAAAACCAAGAGGTCTAAAAACTCTCAGAGATAAATGTGAATATTTACTTGGATATCAGATAATTACTTAGTTATAGCAGACACAAGTCCTTCCCAGTCTTCTTTTTTCATATTTCCTTTTTTATGCCAATGTGCCATCTCAACAAAGTCTTTTTTACTTGGTCTTAAATAAAGTTTTTCTGCATCTTCACCTTTATACAATCCCATGTAATCTCTATCTATCCTTACCAAGACCCAACACTTGCCTTTATTTTTGTTATACTCTTTTAGCCAGAAAACTTGGTTTTTCTTAAGACCAATTGTAACTCTTGTTTTTGGCCAGTTTGCCAAGTATTTAAGTTCTATCCAACCTGACTTCCCATTTTTAACATAATGTATATCTGGCATGCCTTTCATAACTCTATTCTCCACTCTGTACATTTTTAATTTTAAAGATGTTCTAATTAATACCCAAAATGCTTTTTCGCTCATTCACTCTCCTCTTCTAAAAATAAAGATACTGGATCTTTGTTGATGTAATCTGCTAAGTTCTTTTTACTTCGCAGTGCCTTAATTATTTTTGTGTCAATAGTTTTTGGTGTTTCAAAGTCTATATATGTAACACTCTTTTTTGTTCCTATTCTATGACACCTGTCTTCAGATTGAAGTCTTGTTTCTAAATTAAAATCATTTGAGTAATAAATTGCATAACTTGCAGCAGTTAAAGTTAAACCAATACCACCAGACTGAGGTTGTCCAATAAAGTATTTTATAGACGGATCGTTCTGAAATCTATCGACAGCGATGGCTCTCATATCATTGGAAACATCCCCATGGTAAGTAACAGCTTGGTCTCCTAACATGCCCTCTATGGCTCTTAAATCGGCTTTAAATCTTGCCCAAATGATGACTTTATCATTAATATCGGATAAAACATCTTTTAATGCGTCTAGTCTGGCATTGCTATTTTCAATAGGATTTAGCTTATCTTCTGATGGAAACCAACCACAAATTATCTGTTGCAGTCTTAACAGTCTTGTTATTGCCTCAGGTGCAGTGAGTGTATCACCTCTGAGTTCTGTGACAAAGTTCTTCTTCATTTGAACATAAAGTTTTTCCTGTGCCTTAGTCATAGGAACAATATGTCTTTGATAAACTTTAGGTGGCAGATCCAAGCAATCTTTTTTAAGAACTCTGAATGAGTGACTCTCAACCTTTTCAATCAATTCTTCTGTGTTCTGATAAGAAACAATCTGTCTGTTCTCAAATCCTCCCATAACACAATATCTGGCTCTGAATGAATAATAGCTATCATATCCAAGAATTAAAGGATCTAAAAATCTGAATTGACTGTAAACATCTTCTGGACCTTTTGTGATAGGTGTTCCTGTTAAGATCCTTCTGTATTTTGCCTGCTTGCCAAACTTTGTAATTATCTTTGTTCTTTTTGCTCCAGGAGTTTTTATTCTAGAACTTTCATCAACAACCAATAATACATTATTAGCTAACAATATTTTTTCCATATAGAATATTGCTGACTTGCTAACAAATGCCTCAACATTAAATGTAAATATTTTTAGACAATCTTGTGCAGTGTAAACATCATTGAAAGATTTTTCTAATTTATTTTTAGACATGCTTGATTGATAATACATTGACTTACTAGGACACCAATCTGGCAAGTGAGTTGGCATTTCTGTTGATAGCCAGTTTCTGTGAACACCATTAGGTGCGATAACAACCATGCAATCAATAGCACCATTAGCATACAAATATGCAGCACTATCAATAATAACTTTTGTTTTGCCAGTGCCTTGCTCCATCAATAAAGCAAAGTTCTTTTTATCTCTTGATAAATAAAATGCTCTTTTTTGATGATCAAAAGGTTTGGTCTTAAACATAAAATCATCAGATGATGGAAGATCTTTTTCTTTTTCTTCTTTTATTTTTTGTGCTTCTTTTTTGGCATCAACATATTCAGTTAATATTTCTTGAACATCATCAGACCATTTAGCATCTGGCCAAAACTTGTATATATAATCAATGTTCGCACCTGTTGGGTCGAACATCATCTCTCTGCCTAACCATTTTTTGAATCCAGGAAGTCCAGACAACTTTTGAAAATTTTCGTTGCCCAGATCAACCTTTGCTATGCAGTATTTACCAAATGGTGCTTTGGAGATTATCATTATATAATCCCCAATCTTTCAGCACATATTGGACCAATGCCACGATCAATGCTATCGTGCCTTGTTAGATCCCTGCTGCAAACTGCACAGTTGCCAGTTCTTCTTCCATAAGCAATAGCAGAATCAAGAGGACTTTTGCAGACCTCTTGAATCAACTTGATTGTTTCAGCAGATGGGCTGTTATATGGTAAATAGTAACCACCAAGAACTTTACCAATATAAACTTTTTCTGACTTGTTAGTGAACCTATATTCGAAAACATAAATACCACCAGCATTTTTAGAAGACTCAGATGCCTTTGAAAAAACTAAATCACCAACACGAACTTTTGGAAACTGAACTTTTTTAGTGACATATTCACGACCATTAGAATATCTTCTCTCAAGACCTTCAGTCTTATCAAGGATCGCTTTTATTTTAGAAACATCAAGAGAAACCATATTTTTCTGCTGTTCCTTTTTATCTTCTTCCCTCTGCTTTTTATTCTGCTCAATCTTAGTAAGCATAGCAGAAGCAGAAAATAATTGCTTCTCAGACAGTTGACCTTTGGTATCAAACTGCTTAACTAAACTTGCTGCAAAATCATTCCAGCTAGTAATTTCTCTGAGAGCATTAATTATTTGGCTGTGCTCTTTATAAAATCTATCCTTTTTAGCCATAACACTATTTGGGAATCTTCTGATCTTCTCATTGTAAATCCACATTCTTGTATCTATATTCATAATAATTTCCTTTCTCAATGATAGATATAGTATCGTTTATTTCTGGCCAAAAGTAAAGTAAAAAAATAACTATTTTAAAGAAAGTTTAAAAAAAGATAATTATATTAATATGTTATAGGAGTTTAATATTGGTAGAAATAATCGTGTTTTAATGGGCATACGTGGGAGAAATTAATCTCCCATGTATGATTACACCTAAGATTTTGCGACTAATTTTTCTTTTTCTTGATTAGTCTCATCAAACCTAAAATCCATGTTTTGGTGATATGGATCAAAGTTTGGATTTAAGATCTCGAAAACTTC